>PVBE010307697.1_pt1 | contig 42652 bp, 25 predicted proteins | sample 1631181 | NCBI WGS metagenome assembly PVBE01 (sample SAMN08397723, study PRJNA350692) | Marine metagenome, whole genome shotgun sequencing project. | isolation source: water | place: Pacific Ocean | collected 2012-04
CCCTCGAAGGTCGGGATCGCCCAGCGCCAGGACCTGAGGTCCCGCTCCAGCTCCGCCGCGCTCACGAAGCTCTGCGCCTGGGCCACCTCGGGACGATGCTCCAGAGCGAGCTCGACCAGACCGGGCAAGTCTTCCAGGGCGACCATCTCCAAGGCGCGGAACTCGCTCCCGCGGGGGACGAGAGGCCGCAGGGGAGCGAGGCCGAGCAGCTCGGCCAGGCGCACGGAGGCCACCTGCGCCTCGGCCTTGCGGGCCAGGAGGTTGTCGAGGTCGCGCGCCCGCTGCGCGAGGGCCCCCTGCAGGTCACCTTCATGGCCGGCGCCACCGGTCCGGCGTAACTGCTGGTCCTCCAGTACCTCCTGTGCTCGCGCCAGAGCTCCCTCGGCGACGGAGATCAGGGCGTGGGCCTCCTCTAGAGCGACGAAGCTCAGGCCCGCACGCCGCATGGCGGCCTGGAAGGTCATCATGGCTCCGAAGGTGCGGCCCTCGGCCCGCTCGCGGGATGCCGCCAAGCTGAATACGGCCCGGCCGGGGTCGAAGGTCAGCTCCAGAGCCGGTCCGCGGAACGCCTGACGGGCGTCGACCTCAAGGAAGTTGCCGGCGGTGGTCTGGAAGGAACCATTGCGGTCACCGCGCCGCAGGCCGAGGCTCAGCGACGGGTAGAGGGACTCGGCCACGACGTCCATTTCAGCGAAGGCCTCCTGGGCCTGCTCGACGGCGATGCGGGTCTCGAGGTCCGTCTCGGCGGCTAGTTGGAGGACCTGGGCGAGGTCGATCGGCACGGCACCCGAAGTTGAGGAGGCCATCGCCGCGGGCGATACGAACGCGGTCGCCGGGAACGCCTCACCATCGCCCCCGGACAGGCCGGAGGTGCTCAGGGGAGAGGATGGGCGCCAGGCGGAGGCATCGGGCAATCGGATGCGCCGCGGCCCCGAGCAGGCAGCGAGGAGCCCCAGGGCGGCGCAGGCCCAGGCGAGGACGACGTGGCGCTGTCCGCGAACAGCCCCCGTAGTCTGGTTTGTAGCAGCGTTCATGGGCAGCGGCCGGGTTCCCCCTCGCTCGCCGCACGCCATTGAAGCGACTGGGAGCGCCGGAGGAAGCACTGGCCGCAGGGAAATCCCCTCCGGTCTGATTCGCGGACAAACAACAGCACGGGGACGGGTGATTCGGAACGCCACCCCGCTAGAATCCGGCCGTCGGCCTTCTTATTCATGGGTACGAAGACACTCTCCGGCCAGGTCCGCAGTGGCGGTAACTGGGTGCTACGATGGACCGTGCGCCTGGTCGCCCTGCTCGGGCTGGGCGTGTGCCTCGCCCTGCCCTACGCGAGAGAGGTCGTAGGCGAGTGCCGCCTGGTCCCACTCTCCCAGCGCGGAGTGCGGGCGCCTGTCGCCGGTGAGATCCTGACCATCGAGGTGCGCGAGGGGGACCCGGTAGAGCCGGGGACCCTGATCGCGACCCTCGACGACCGCGAGTACACCGCCGAGCTGGCGACGGCGTCGGCGGAGCTCGACCGCCTGCACGCCGAACTCGATCTGCTCGAATCTGGACCGCGAGCGGAGGAGGTCGCCATGGCCCGCGAGCAGCTGGCCCTCTGGCAGGTACGCCTCGACCACTACGAGCGCGAGCTGGTGCGGGTCAGCGGCCTGGCGGAGCAGAGTGCAGCGACGGACGAGGAGCTGGCCTCTGCCCAGGTCTCCCGGGACGCGACTGTGCACCTGGTCGCCTCGGCCCAGGAGAACCTCACGAAGCTCGAGGAGGGCGCTCGTGAGGAGGAGGTGCGCGCCAAGCGAGCAGACATCGCGCGCGTCCAGGCGCGGGCCGATTACAACCAGCAGTTGATCGGCCTTACCCGCATCCACTCCCCCATCCAGGGCAAGGTCGTCACTCCCTTCATGGGCGAGCGCGTCGGACAGGTCGTGGAGGCCGGCGAATTGATCGCGGTCATCCAGGACAACTCCTCACTGGAGGTGGAGATCGCCGCGGACGAGGCGGCCGCCGCCCTCGTCAGCACGGGCAACCCGGTCAAGGTGCGTCTCTTCAGCCTCGACGGCGAGCTGCTGATGGCGGAGGTGCGAGCCGTGGCCTTGACGACCTCCAACGAGGCGGAGATCGAGGTACACCCGATCCGCACGGACCGCGAGTCGCAGCTCGAGCGCTCGAGCAACCCCGACAGTGAATACCTCGTGCGCGTCTACTGCACCCTTCCTCGCGACCACCGCCTGGCCCCGGGCATGACCGGCTACTCGCGCGTCGTGGTGGACTCCAGCCAGGTCTGGCGGGAACTGTTGCGTCCCATCGAGCGCTTCCTGTTCACGGATGTGTGGTCGTGGATGCCCTGACCGGTTCGCGAGGGCCCTGACTGGTTCGCGAGGGCCCTGACTGGTTCGCGAGGGCCCCGACTGGGCTGGATGAACCTGGCCGCCCCAGCGATCCACGCCGATCGACGGCCTGATCGCGCGACCCCGAGGCTCAGTCGCCGGCGACGCCGAAAAATACGCGCTCGCGGCGCAGGTCATCACGGCTCACACGCCGGACGGCGGCCTCGATCCGGCCCAGGTCCGCGCCGCGCAGCACCTCCAGGGCGAGCAGCAGATCGCCCTCGGTCGCCTCCCCCACCGCCTCCGTCAGGGGAGCCAGGTAGAGCGCGTCGCGCGAGATAGCCATGGCGCAGGCCGCCGCGATGCGAGCGCCGCCGGCCTCCGCCGCCAGCGCCCCGATCAGGACCTCGCGCACGTCCTCGTGCCCCTGCAGGTGCCCCAGGGCCAGGATCGCGTTGCAGCGCAGGACCTCATCATCATCGGAGGTCGCCGCCTTGAGGAGGACCTTGCGGGCTCCGCTCTCGCCGTGGCCGACGGCCCCCAGGGCCCGCAGCCAGGCGCTCTCGACGGAGGGATCCTTCTCCTTGCTGAGGGAACGCTTGACGAGCTTGTAGGAGCGCGGCGCCGCCAGCTGCTCGAGCGCAACGGCCGTCTCCTTCCGCACGCGCGGGTCATCGTCGCGCGCGAAGTTCTCAAGGACGACCCAGAAGTTCATGGGCGCGAGGACTCCGATCGTGTGCAAGGACCTGCTCAGGTACTCGTTACCACTCCAGGTCAACAGCGAGCGACCGTACGCCAGCTTGCCGTACTCAACGGCGTCGGGATCATCGGTGAACAGAATCTTCGCCAGGGAGCCGAAGCGGCCGCCGCTGAAGAAGCTCGACTTGAGGCGCTTGATCTCGGTCTCGAGCTCGTCCTCGGTCAAGCCGCGCGCCAGGCTGTCACCGGAGGGCGGCGTGTAGGCGCGACCGAAGAGCAACCGGCGCGGAGGCCGGGCCTCGTCCGGCATCGCCAGCTCCAGCTCCGGATCCGCTCGCCGCAGGGCCGTGACGAAGCACCAGATCATCTCCTCCGCGGACATCTCGAAGGGCACACTGAGCAGCACCTCTCCCCCGGAGTCGAGCCACAGATGCTGGGGGACGGCCATGGCCCCGCTCTCGTTGACGCCCAGGTGCGCCTCCCGCAGGGCAGCCTCGACCCGCAGGTGATCGCGACAGCTCACGCTCCCCAGGCGCGGGCACTCGCCGTCGCCTTTGCGGTGCAGCTCGCGCGAGCCCACCAGGTTCAGGGTGCGCTGAGCGAGTCGCCGGACCTCGCGATCGTCATACACGCGGTCCACGAAGTCCTCGCAGCGCGTCTCGTCATCCATGTTCACGGCCACGAACAACACGCGCTTCTCCGCCCGGGCGCGCTCCACGACCATGGCGTGGTCCGCCCTCCAGGCGATCTCATCTCCGGCCCCCGGCGGGGCGAGGAGCAGCGCTGGACCGAGCAACAGGGTCAGGAGGGTGCGCATGGCGTCGGTAGGCAGGTCCCGTCGCTGCCTGCCACCCGACGATGATTGCCCGGCGCCGTCCCGGCCGCAAGCCCGAGCGAGCGGTTCGTCCCCCTACTTCTTCTCCTTCCTCCTCCGTCGCCGCGACCGGAAGGGAGCGATCACCACGTTCTGCAGCATGGCGTCCCCGGGAAGACAGATCAGGTCGCAGATGAGCTGGGCCACGCGCTCGGGCGGCAGGGCTCCGGGGGGCGCCGGCAGGGCCCCGTTCTGGTCCCACATGGGAGTCGCCACTGCATCGGGGATGACGAGCTGCACGCGCACGCCCGACGAGCGCACCTCCTCGGCGAGAGACTCGGTCAGGCCCACGACCCCGAACTTCGAGGCGCTGTAAACCGAGTCCATCGGGCGCCCCTTGAGGCCCGAGGTGGAGGAAATGTTCACGATCTGCCCCGAACCCTGGGGCAACATCACCCCCAGCACCGCGCGGTTGCAGAGAAACGTGCCCTTGAGGTTGATGTCGATCACCTCGTTCATCTCCTCACTGGAGATCTCCGACAGGACCTTAGGCCCGCTGCCGCGGCTGCGCAGGATCGCGGCCGAGTGCACGAGGATGTCGATACGGCCGAAGCGCTCCACCACATCGCGCGTCATGGCCTGCAGGTCCTCCTCGCTCCGCACGTCCGCAGCCAGAGCAAGGGCCTGGCCGCCGCCGCCCAGTTCCGCGAGTTGAGCGACAGTCTCCCGCGCGGACTCCAGCGCGATGTCCACGACGGCCACGTCCGCTCCCTGAGCGCAGAGGCGCAGGCAGGTGGCGCGGCCGATGCCACTGCCGCCACCGGTGACCAGGGCGCACTTCCCACTCAGCGCACCGGACGAGGGGTGTTCTCGTTCATTCGCCATGTTGACAGCGTCTCACGGGTTGGAGTCAGGGGATGGAAAAGGGGCCAGCAGGGGGTCGACGAGCAAGGCGTCGTCGGGTGCCAGGATCAGTCGCACGATGGTATCGGCCACCTGGCGCGGGTCCAGTAGCCCGTCGGGGGCCATGGCCTTCGTCGAGTGCATCATGGGCGTGTCGGTCACGTCGGGCAAGATGGACTGCACGCGGATGCCCTGGGAGGCCACCTCCTCCGCCAGGCACGCGGCGAGTCCACGCAGTCCATGCTTCGAGGCGCTGTAGGCACCGTTGTACGGAAGGCCGACCAGGGCGCCGCGCGCCGAGGAGACGCAGACGATCTCGCCCGCGCCCTGTTCGATCATGGTGGGCAGCACGGCCTGCAAGCAGTGAAAGACGCCCTTGAGGTTGGTGTCGATCACCTCGTCCCACTCCTCCACCGACAACTCGGCGATGGCGTAGGGCAGGCCGCGGGTGACGGCCGAGCTGCCCGCGCTCCCTGCCGCGGCCACCAGCACGTCGAGCCTCCCCCACTCCGCGAGGACGCTCTCGGCCATGGACTGCATGTCCCCCGCCCGGCGCACATCGAGGGCCAGAGCCATCAGGTGCGCTCGCGGCGCCTCGGCCCGCACGGCGTCGAGAGCCCCATCGAGGCGCTCGGCGTTGCGCCCCACCAAGGCCACCCGAGCCCCGCCAGCGGCGAGAGCCCGGGCACCGGCCAGGCCGATGCCACTGCTGCCACCGGTGACGACGGCGACCGAATCGGAGAGAGTCTGCACGGGGGAATCGGAGGCGGCGACCGGCTTTGGTCTCCACTCGACGGCCACCATAGCAACGGTCAGCGTCCCCTGCGGGCCCTGCTCCAAGGCGCCGAGGGGGGACTAGGGGCCATTCTCTCGGATCCCGTCTCCCCGAAAACCCTGGGGCTACGCCATAATCAGACCTAGACTCCACTTGGTGGTGGTTCTGCGGGTCGCGTGCATGCGCTACCCACCTAGCCCCCAGGTATTTGTGTCCCCATCCCCAGCAGTCCTCCAAGGAGGCGCTTTCGTGCAAGACAATCGGATCCTCAGCGTGCTCTCGCCCGCATTCTCCCGCCTATTTCTGATCCCGGCCCTGGCCTGCACCGCAGCCACCCTGGCCTCCGGACAGGTCATCGGTCATACGAAGATCAGCGACACTGAGGGTGGCTTCGGCGGCACGCTCGACGACTTTGACTCCCTCGGCCGGGCCGTCACGACCATCGGTGACCTGGACGGGGACGGCGTCGGCGACCTCGCCATCAGCGCCCGCCTCGATGACGACGGCGGCGAGAACCGCGGCGCGATCTACATCGTGTTCATGAACGCCGACGGCTCGGTCAAGAGCGAGCAGAAGATCAGCGACACCGCCGGCGGCTTCACGGGCGGTCTCAACAACCAGGACTGGTTCGGCAACAGTCTCGCACCCCTCGGCGACCTCGACGGCGACGGCGTCATGGACCTCGCGGTCGGCGCCCTGCAGTCCAACGACGGCGCCTTCAACGCGGGCGCCGTGTGGATCCTGTTCCTCAACAGCGACGGAACCGTCAAGGACCAGCAGAAGATCAGCGCCACTGAGGGCGGCTTCACGGGGATCCTGAACGAGACCGATCGCTTCGGCACGTCGGTCCTGATGATCGGTGACCTCGACGGGGACTCGGTCCAGGACATCGCGGTCGGCGCGCGCAACGACGACGACGGCGGCGTCGACCGCGGTGCGGTCTACGTGTTGTTCCTGAACATTGACGGAACCGTCAAGGCCCACCAGAAGATCAGCGACTGGTTCGGAGCCTTCGATGGTGTCCTCGACGACGGGGACGGCCTGGGCTGGTCCTTGGCCGGCCTGGGCAACTACATGGGCTTCGGCACCTACGCCCTGGCCGTAGGCGCAGGCGGCGATGACGACGGCGGTGTCGACCGCGGCGCGGTCTGGATCTTGGCCCTCGCCCAGACCGGTCACTCCCTTGCCCACATCAAGATCAGCTCGACAGAAGGCGGCGCCAGCCCCGCGCTGCAGGATGGCGACAACTTCGGTCGCGGCTGCGGGTCGATCGGCGATCTCAACGGTGACGGCGTGGCCGACCTGGCCGTCGGTTCCCCCAACGACAACGACGGGGGTGGCGACCGTGGAGCCATGTGGCTGCTACTGCTCAATCAGGGCGGCGTCGAGTCCTCCCACAAGATCAGCAACACCGAAGGTGGCTTCACGGGCGACCTCGGCGACAACGACTACTTCGGCTACTCGTGCCGCTGGGCCGGCGACCTCGACGGAAACGGCGTCAACGACATGGTGGTCGGTGCCTCTGGAGACGACGACGGTGGTTCCGACCGCGGTGCGGTCTGGATCCTGTACCTGTCCGACCCCGGCGACCTCGGCCCCTTCACGCCCTTCTGCTTCTGCGACGGTACCGGCAACGCACCCCCCTGCTCCAACCCGGGCGGCCCCGGACGCGGCTGCGCCAACAGCGTCAACCCGGGCGGCGGCATCCTGACCGCCTCCGGTGACGCGGTCGTCGGAGCGGACACGGTGGTGCTCGAATCCGCGGGGCTGATTCCCGGACAGTTCATGGTCTTCTTCCAGGGCGACAACGCGATCGACAACGGCAACGGCATCATCTTCGGGGACGGCTTGCGCTGCGCGGGCGGCAACGTCTGGCGCTACTACCCGCCGCTCACGATCGACGGAGCGGGCATGGTCGATTCGTCCCCCCACTCGATCTCTGGTGAGCCGGGTGCGAACTCCACCGTGAACCCCGGGGACACCAAGCACTACCAGGGCTGGTACCGGGATCCGAACGGCCCCTGCGGAGGGACCTTCAACCTGACCAACGGTCTCGCGATCACCTGGCAGTAGGCTCGGGCCTTCGCGCCCCCTGAGGGTCCGCGCCCATGGGGGATCGCGATCCAGGCATCACACAGCGTCTCCGAGCCTCAAGGCTCGGAGACGCTGTTCATTACAGGCATGGAATCCAGACAGGGGCTCCAAACCTCAAGGCTCGAAGCCACTGCCCGTTGCGGGCGGGAGTTCCAGGCAGGTCTCGAGGTCGGCCTTCACGATCCGCGCGACCGCGGAGGCGCCGCGACCGATAAAGACCGCACGGGTTCCGCGCACGGCGCCCAGCAGGGCGGGGACCGCGCGCAATTCCCAGCGCCCACAGGTGAAGTGGAAGACCTTGGGGACGTCCTCTCCGGCCGGGACGAACAGCCCCTTGGCTCGGTAGATCGGCTCGGGGAGACCCTCGAGGAAGCGACCGAAGGCGTCACTGTCGAGGCGCCGCGCGCTCTCGAAGGAGAAGGACTGGATCTCTTCGTGGGAGCGATGATCGATGTCAGTGTCGGCCTCCGATGCCCTCTCCCTCTGCGGGCGGACGAGGCCCGCGCCGAAGAGCAAGCCACCGGGCACGTCGCCGTGCTCGGCTCGCAGCTGTCGCGCCCGAGGGTTCATGCGCGCCAGCCGCTCCTCCACAGAGCGCAAGGCCGCTGCGTCCACGAGGTCGATCTTGGAGATCACGAGGAAGTCGGCGGCACGCACCTGCAGCTCGAGCACCGGCTCGCTGCAGACGAGGGCCTCGAAGGTCAGGGCATCCACGACCGTGATGACCGCATCGCAGGGCACCCCCATGCCACCCAGGCGACCGAGGATCGGCCCCGGCTCGGCGACTCCGGTGGTCTCGATGATGACCAGGTCGGGGCGGGCGGTCTCCAGGAGCTCTCGGTAGGCCGTCCCGAAGGCGTACTCATCGATCGTGCAGCAGACGCAGCCACTGTTCAACTCGACCATGCGCTCGACGGCATCCAGTCCGTCGAACACCCGCCCGTCGATGCCCACGTCGCCGATCTCGTTCATCACGATCGCCACCCGCGCATCACCCAGGCCGCCCTCCATCACGTGGCGCAAGAGAGTCGTCTTCCCGCTGCCCAGGAAGCCGGTCAGGAGGTTGCAGGGAACGTCACGCATGGTCGGATCGGACGAGAGAGCCTCATTCTAGCGCCCGGGAGCCGGTGATCACTTCCTCGGCGCGCCCCCCTGAAAGAAGATTTCCCCCCACCCCCTTCGCAAACGCCAGCGCTCGGTCGCCGTATGGGGAGTCTCCAGCACGCCGAGAAAATCGCGCCGGCGCGACTATACTCGGCGCCAGGCGCGGCTCACCACGAGGGCCGCCTCGCAACCCCTTCACCGACCACCTCGACCGAGATTCTCCATGCTGGACGCAAGCCTTCGGCCCGGACTGCTACTGCTCGTGATCCTCTTGACCACCCTCTCCCCCGCCTGTGCTCGCCGGGCCGTGGCCTCGGGGAGTTCGGGCGCTGTCGGCGGTGACGAGAATGGAACCTCTCCCGGCCCTGGAGGCCTGCTCCCCCGTCGCGACTACCGCGTATCCCTGAAGTGGATCGCCAGCCCCGTCACCCAGGAAGCCGGGCAGATGCCCGCCCGGGGACCGGGAGACTACGGGCGCAAGCTAGCCCTCGGCGGCAAGGAGCGCTACTACGAGGTCCACGCCCCCGCCGGCTATGAACCGGGCAAGCCGACGCCCCTGGTGCTTGTTTTGCACGGCGGTGGCGGGTTCGCCACCCTGATGCGCCACATCACCGGCCTCGACGAGGTCGCCGACCGCGAGGGTTTCCTCGTCCTCTACGCGGCCGGCACCCACACCGACCACAGCGACCGATTGCTGTTCTGGAATACCGGGCACCCCACCAAGGACCCGCGCCAGGCGAAGGTCGATGACGTGGCCTACTTCCGCGCGGTCCTCGACGACGTGAGCAAGTTCTTCTCCGTCGATCCGCGGCGTGTCCACGCCACCGGAATTTCGAACGGCGGACAGATGTGCTACCGCCTGGCGACCGAGCTCTCCGATCGCATCGCCTCGATCGCCCCGGTCGCGGGCCAGGCCACCGCCGACGAGTTCTCCGGCAAGCCCGCGCGAGCGGTGCCCGTGATGCACTTCCACGGCCTCAAGGATGAGTTCGCGCCCTACGCCGGAGGCGTCCTCGGCGGAGGCAGCAAGCGCGGCGGCAAGTCGGTCTTCGAGCCCTATCCCTTCAAACCCGTGCCCGAGGTCATCCGCTCATGGGCGGCCCATAACGGCTGCGCGGAGGAGCCCGCCGAGCTGCGGGTGGGCAAGGGAGTCAGGCAGGAATACTCCGGCGGCCAGGGAGGCGCGGACGTCGTGCTCTGGACCCTCGAGGACGGCGGGCACACCTGGCCCGGCGGTGAGTCGACGCGCGCCGAACGCCGCAGCGGAGCAGGGGATGTCAGCAAGGCCGTCAAGGCGTCGAAGGCGATGTGGCGCTTCTTCTCCACCCACCCCATGCGGCCCTGACCGGCTGCCCCGATCGAGACCACGCGCGCTCCGACCTCAGGACCAGGGGAACTCCCGGCCCAGCAGGGCGAACAGATCACCGTTGGCGCGGGCGTAGTGCTCGCGCAGCAACTCGACCGCGCCCGGGGGGATCTCCCGCCGATAGGTCCCGACGAAGACGGGCTCGAGATCGGCCGCCAGCCGCTCACTACGCTCCAGGCCCACAAAATCCTCCACCTCGCCCAGGACGGCAGGTGTCTCCCGCACAAAGCGCCCCTGGTCCTCGATCCAGAGCTGGTCGCGCGAGAAGCGAGCCAGGTAGGACTCGAGCTGCTGGCAGTAGTTGCCGTGGCGCAGGATCGGCATCTCCGTCCGCGCGCCGTCCGCCAGGACCTCGAGCTCGGAGCGCATGTCGGCCTCGAAGTCCTCGCCGAAGGAGGAAGCGCGTCGCACGTAACGGTCGCGCCCAATCTCGCGGTCACACTCATAGACCCACTCGAAGAACCACTCCGGGTTGCGTTGCGTCCAGCGTCGGTACATCTGCCAGGCGGAGAAGGCGCGCGGCACCGGATCGCGCAGCAGGCACAGGAGCTTCATCTGCGGGTCGTAGCCGTGAATGCGCTCGGAAGCCTCGGCGCTCGTCAGGTAGTTGGGCGAGGCCTCGAAGGTGACCTGGTACGGGCGCTCGGGATCCCGAGCCGGAAAGTGTCCGTGATAGAAATCGAGCCCGCGGGCGTGGAGCGTACCGCACAGGAAGTAGTTGATCTCCTTGGTGGTCGGCGGCGCGACGTCGGGGTGGGCCGAGAGGTACTCGAAGAGGGCGGTCGTGCCGCTCTTCTGGGCGCCGATGACCATGAACCGGGGCCGAAGGGTCGAATCCACTTCCATGGGTCAGGCGCGATCGAGATCGGGACAGGGCACGCAGCCGTCAGACAAGCGTGCGGCGCTCAACAGGGCGTAGGCAGAGACCGTGCGGTCGCCGCCGGGCAGAGACAGCAGGGTGGCCGCGCGTCGCTCCTCGTCGATCTGCTGCAGGAGGAAGCGGGCCAGGAAGAAGCGCCTGCTGTGGGAGAAGAAGGGCTCCCAGGTCTGGTCGGTGACGTCCTCGACGGTGACCTCCGTCAGGAGCGAGCGCGACACGCCCCGACGATAGGCTTCGAGATCCAGCAGGTCCGCGTCACTTCCGTCGCTCGCGCCCAGCACCTCCGCGGCGCGCAGGCGGCCGCCGGGCCGCAGGACGCGAAGCACCTCGCCCAGTGCCAGGTCCAACCCACTGCACCCCGGTCCCTCGATCCACACGAGGGCGTCAAGCGAGGCCTCCTGCAACTCGGGGGAGGCCAGGCCCGCACTTGCAAAGGCCAGCTCTCCGTCGGCCCAGACCCCGGCCATCGGGCGCAATCGCTGATCGAGTTCGGCGATCGTACCGACCAGTCCCTCGACCCCCTCGCCGACGAGCAGGAGGTCCAGACCGCGCCCTTCAGGAGCACCCTCCAGCAGAGGGCGCACCAGCTCCTCCGCCAGGCACCGTGAAGCGTCTGCGGGAGTGGGCGCAGTTCCCCGCCAGTAGCCCACGCTGCGTGGGCTGCCGCCGCCGTAGTACTCGGCCACCTCGTCGGCCACCGTCGCCGCCGGCCCGCTGAGGTGCGGCTCGGCGAGCCCCATGCGCAGCATCGGGTCGCTGCCGCAAGCCTCCCACAGGAGGCCGTCCAGGTCGGGCACCGAGTGCTCCCCGAGCACACCCCCTAGAGCTTCGGCTGCCTCGATTCCCGCCTCGCACTGACCGACCGAGGCAAGCGCAGCACCCTCTTCCGGTAAATCTCCGACGAGGTCCAGGGCCACGTGATCAGGAGCGCCGTGCCAGACCTCGAGGCCACCGCGCGGGTTGGGTTCGTAGTTCCAGCCCCCGGGTCCCTCGATGGCGATCTCGGGCCCGAAGGGATTGGCCGTGCCGACGAACAGGCCGGCCGGCGTGGAGATCAGCCCCCGGATCCCCATGTTGTAGTGGTTGCCGAAGCCGTTGCGTGTCACGGGCACCCAGCGCTCCCCGTCCGTCGTCCGCCACAGCTCCGCTCCGCCACGCAGCTTCATGAAGAGCTTGATCGAGGCCCGGTCACACAACCGTCGGGCGGTCTCGGGCCAGCGCGAGCGGTCGGTGTAGGGAATCATGGGCGTCATCTCGCCCGTCCCCACATACAGCGCTCCGTCGTGGGTGCACATGCGCCAGATGTAACCGGCGAAAGGGTTGTCGAACCCCGGGCCGTGGCCGCTCAGGGGAACCTTGAGGCCCTGACGCGTGTGCCGCGGCTGGCCCATCACCAGGTCCCAGGAACCATCGGAGTGCACGCGCAGCACCTCCCCGGCGGCGGGACCGATGTTGTTGCGCTTGTCGTGGCCGCCGTTCTGGATGCAGCTCCCCAGGTAGAGGGCCCCGTCGAACTCCGCCATGCACATGATGCACTGGTTGAGGATCCCGCGATCGGCGCCGTGGTCGAGGACCTTCTCCCAGCGGTGGGGTCCGGGCCCCTCTCCATCGGTCCGCCACAGCTGAAACCCCTCGCGCACGTTCATCGTGCCCACGTAGAGGTGGTCGCCGCAGACGGCCAGGTCGAAGAGCCCCAGGTTCGTCGGGTCTCCCATGTGCGGCAGGGAGCTCGGCTCCCAGACTCCGCTGGCGGGATCGGCGCTGCTACGCACGCTGGCTCCCGCGGCCGTGTTGGGAAGGGTCTGCAGTCCCTTCAGATCGTCCGCGCTCTCCGCCCCGCGCGGGTTCACCTGACTCGAGGCCGGCGCCACGAACAGGCGCCCCTTGAAGGGCACGACACCGCGGAAGGAGCGCCACTCCACAGGATCCTCCGGGAGCCGCGGCTGGGGCAACTCCTCGAAGTGCTCTCCATCGAAGGAGCGCAGGATCGAACGCCGCGGAGCGTAGCGACCCTGAATCGGCAGGGTGTAGATAGCAGGCGCCGGATCGCTCGCACCCTGGAAGACGGTCATGCAGCGAAAGGCGAGGAAGAGCGGAACGTCGCGCTCGCCGACGCGGATCAAGGGCGCCCGGTAGGCCAGGGTCCAGGTGTCGTCGGCCGGGCTGTAACGCCAGATCTGGCCGCGCAGGTCCATGTCCTTTATGGGCATGAGCGGCACCGGCGGCGGGTCCAGGCTCACATTCCAGGTCGCCTGCATGACCACCAACGGCAGAGTGTGGCGGTTCGAGCCGACGTACAGATGGCCGCGAAACCAGGCCGTGCTGTAGGCGTAGGCGTTGACGCCGTCCCCGAAGCCGCGCTCGGCAACGCGTCGGAAATTCCCCGTGGCCAGGGGTCGCGCGCAGTCCACGGCACTGGGGCGACTCACGCCTCTCCCCGCTCAGCGTCCCGCTCGCTCCAGAACTCCAGCACGCGCCCGGCCGTCTCGGCGGGAAGCGTGAAGGGAAAGTTGTGGCCGCCGCCATCGATCAGCGCCGTGCGGCAATCGGGCAGGCCTTGCGCCAGGCCGTCCTGGGTCGGCAGGTAGGCCGAGTTCGCGCCGTAGATGGCCGCCGTCACCTGTGCAATCTCCCCCAGGGCTTCGGCCGTCAGGCCCGCCGTATCGCGCACGTCCTGCGCCGCGCTCGTCTCGCGCGCGAGCTTGCGCTGACGGGCCCGAGTGCGCCGCCCACCCTGCGGCACGAAGAAACCATCGCGCTCAAGACCCTCCCGGACCTCCTCCCAAAGCTCGCCCTCGAGCAGCTGTGGGAGATGGAAGTCGACCTCCAGTTCGGGGGCGAACTCGATCCCGGCCCGCGCGAAGTGCCCGCGCCAGCGCTCGAACCCGCTCCAGTCCTTCAGCCGCAGGGATGCCTGCAGGGAGAACACGCGCGCGTCCAGGAGCACCAGAGAGCGCACGCGCTCAGGGTGCCGCCACGCCAGCTGCAAGGCGGCGGCTGCGCCGAAGCTGTGGGCCAGCAAGTCGGCTTGCTCGACGCCATGGGCATCGAGCACCCCCAGGGCGTCGCTGGCCAGGTCGCGGCTGGTGTAGCCGGTGGCCGGCATGTCGCTGTAACCGTGGCCTCGCAGGTCGAACATCACCAGGCGCCGCGCGGCCCGCAGGCACTGCACGAGGTGCGGGTGCCAGAAGGCCATGTTGGCGTTCACGCCGTGGATCAGGAGCGCCGTGGGAGCCTCCCCCGCGGCGGGTTCCACGGAGCGGCAGCTGAGGGTCACGCCGCTCTCCAGCCGGATGTCCCCGACCAAGCTCAAGCCTGCACCAGCCTCGAGCGCAACGGCGTCGTGCGACGCCTGGCGCTCAGGGTGAACCGTGGATTGCGCAGAGGGAGGCTCATGACCGTCTTCGCTCCGTGGAGCGCAGACCTTCGAGTCAAGAATATGGGACACCGACCGTCCCCGTCGAGCCCCATCCCGGGGTGCGCCGGCGGCCGACGCGGGTGGTAGGATCGGCGCTGCCATGGCCGACGCCCCCTCTGAAGGCACCCCGGATCCGCCGCCGCCCGTCTCCAGCGTGCCGCGCATGTACGAGCTGGGCCAGAGCGCCAGCGCGCACCTGATCCTTGCCAAGCAACACCTGCAAGACGGGCGCCTCGGGCCCGCCCTGAGCGATGCCCAGCGCGCCCTGGCCACCCATCCCGAGCTGGCCCAGGCCCACCTGATCTGCGGCCTCGTTCAGCTGCGCCTGGCGGACCTCGACGCGGCCGAGAAGAGCTTGCGCGCCGCGATCGACCTTGAGGGAGACCTGAGCCCGGCCTGGCTAGCCCTGGCCCACATCGAGCAGGAGCGCGGAGCCCTCGAGCCCGCCCTGGCCCATGCCCGCCAGGCCGTCGCGGTCGATCCGGACAAGGCCCAGGCGCACCTCTTCCTGGGCGATGTCCTGCGTGCCACTGGAAACCTTGACGAGGCACTCGACGCCTACCGCGCCGCGGTCGAGCGCAACCCGCTCACCCCCACCGCCCAGTACAAGCTGAGCGGTGTGCTGCTGGCCCTCGATCGCACGCAGGAGGCCGAGCAGCAGCTGATCGCGGCTCAGCGCCACAACCCCCTGGACATGGAGAGCCGCCTGGCGCTCGGCGACCTCTTCCTGGCTCGCGGCGAGGAGCAGCGCGCCGTGGCGGAGTATCGCGGCGCCTGCGCCATCGACGTCGCGCGTTCGGGTCCGGCCCAGGCTCGCCTGGGCGAGGCCTACCGGCGCATGGGGCAGCTCAAGGAAGCCCTGATCTCCCTGCGCATCGCCGTGCGCATCGACCCGCTGCAGGTGCACAGCTTCCTGACCATGGTCCGCATCCATCTGGAGCTCGGCCACCCCGACCAGGCCCTCGAGGCGGCGCGCGCCGCTCTGCGCATCGACGAGACCTTCCCCGAGGCCCGAGGCCTCTACGAAGAGGCCGAGGCCGCCGCCAAGGACGCGGGCGGGAAGTGAGCGCGGGCCTCGCCCGCGTCAGCGCGCCGCGCTCGCCAGCCAGCGGCCAACGAAGCTCGCGCTCAGGACCCGGCGCAGAGTCCCGAGGTACCAGAGGATGACCGCGGTCAGGGCCAGGCCAGCACCCGGCCCTCCGAAGCGCACGCTCACATACCACGAGCCGCCGCCCATGAACACGGCCAGGCTCAGGGTGCGGTAGGCGCCGGCACCCAGGCCGAAGAGCCGAAACCAGGTGCGCTCACGATCGGAGAGCGCCTCTGGCGAGGGACTCAGGGTGAGCCAGGCGCGGGTCTCCGCGCCGGCGCGCTCGTAGAGACGATGGAAGCCGTAGCGCGCCGAGAAGATCCGGTAGACATCGAGGGGAGCGAAGGGGTTGCACTGGAAGGCAAACCCCACGACGAGCGGCAGGCTGGCCAGCAGACAGAGAGAGCCGAGGCTGGAGCCGCGCGGCGCCATCAACCACCCAATGAGGGCCAGCGACGCCATGGCGAGGTGGGTCCAGAGCCTCACCCAGCACAGCAGGCGTTGCCCGCTCTGTCCCAGCGGCCCGATCGGCAGGACGGGGATGCAGACGAAGTGCGGCAGGACACCGCGATGCCACTGCAGGCCGAACGAGCGCACCGTGCCCTTCAAGCTGCGGCAGGCGACACCGAGCGCCGCACTGCGCAGGAACGAGATCGAGACCAGGGCCAAGAGGAGCTTTCCAAGGAACTGGGGCAGACTGAGCGGCCCCAGGATGCCCCAGAGATCTGTGAACCACTGGTCGAGGCGAGCCAGCACTCCCAGGCAGGCGACCGCTGCCAGGCCCAGAACGGGCACGACCCACAGCGGGTGAAGCAGCCAGCCGAAGAGCAGCACGCCCAGATCGCAGAGACGATTGGTCCACTCCGGCGCGGGCCGGTCCTGCGCGACCGGCAGCACGTCTCGTCCGTGCAATCCAGCCAGCATTCCCAGGGAGCGCAACTGCTCGGTGAAATCGCGCAGCTGCCGCGGGGGAAGGGACCAGCCGAATTGACGAGTGAAAGCCGCCAGGATCTCATCCGGTGAGTGCCTCCCGTCCATTTTGTGGATCAGGAAGCGCTCCTCCACACCCATGGACTGGCTGCCCGCCAGCGCAGGCGTCGTGACCAGGAAGCGATCCGTGCCGGCCCGCACGATCTCCAGATCGGCTCGCGCCCGGGGAAGGCCGGGGCTCGAAATCTCGGCCTCGGGCGCCTCGCGATCGTCCGCGCCGTCGCCGCTCACTGCGCCCCCCCGGCCAGATCCTCGACCTGAGCGAGGACCGCGCGCGCCAGCTCTCCAGCCGCGGTCGCGCCGAGAGCTCGCTGTGGATAGGCGATCCAGAGAGTGAGCGCGCCGTCCACGAGCCCCGAGACCACGTTCAAGCGCGTGCGACCGAAGAGCACCGGCTCACCGTGCAGCACGACCGAGGCCACGTCCTTCGGTCCCGTCGAGGCCTCGTGCACACGCCCGAGATGATCGGCGACCAGAGGTGAGTGAACGAAGGAGGTGAGCTCGCCGCGGTAGTTGAACGCGATGCCCGCCTTGCGCTGCAGGGCGTCAAAGGCCTCGAACAGCGGGCCCGTGGGCCGGTGGCAGCGGAAGGCGTGCATGGGCACGCGACGCTCGCTGCGCGCGTAGGCCTCGCGCGCGGCGAGCACGGCAGCGGCCGCACCGCGCTCCCCGGTCGGCTCGAAGAAGGTCGGATGCCCAATGGCGAAGAAGCCCATGGTGCGCGACACGTCGGTGCGCACCGCCGGACAGAGGCGACCGGAAGAGGAGACGTTCACGCAGACGCCCGCTCCCTGGCGGCCCGTCAACACCTCGACCAGGGCGCCCAGGAGCATGGCCGGCAGGTCGGCTCCGTGGAGGCGCAGCGCGGCCTCCGCCACACGTTCGCTGGCCTCCTTCCCGAGGGCCTCGACCACGCAGCCCACGGGCCCGTCCTCGCCGTCGGCGGACACCGGCGGGAAGGGGCTCTCCTCGCGCGTGGATTCCTCCATCCAGGCGCCGGCGTCGTCATCATGAGCTCCCGACTGGATGCGGGCTGCCAGCTCCTCGGACCAGGCCGCCATCGAACCCGGCCGCCCGGGCAGGGCGGCGCGGCCGCGCTCGGAGAGCTGGCGGTAGAGTTCCCGGAAGTCCCCCAGCAGGAGACGCTCGCTCGCGAGGTCCGTGACCAGATGATCGAGGACCCACACGAGCAGGTTTTGCGCGCCACCTCCCGGCTCGATCAGACCGGCGGCGAACAGACACCCCGCGCGCAGGTCCAGCCCGGAACGCAGCTCGTCGGCCACGCGCGCGATTCCCGCCGCGAGGTCCGACGCGCCGGAGAGGTCATGGGTCGTGAGCGCCGGCCGCACGCTCTCCGCCGGCGACAGCTCCTGGCACCAGCCGAGGGCCGTGGGGACCAGGCGCACGCGCAAGGCCTCATGGCGGTCGATCAAGAGCGCCAGAGTCTGCTCCACACGCGCCGGATCGAGGCGTCCGCGCACCCCCAGGACGCGCGTCACCGGGAAGGGCACGCTGCCGCGCTCCGCCAGGCCCTGGATCCCCAGGGAAGTGGCTTGAGCCGGTAGCAGGGCAACGCGGCGGGCGGGGCGAGACGCTGCGCTCGGCGCCGGAGCCTCGGCCTCCTCCCCCGGCGCGACGGGAGCCCCGGCGAGGGACGCGAGGTGCTCGCTCAGGCGTCGCAGGGTCGGATGTTCCTGGAGCATGACGGGCGAGAAGCTCTGCTCGAAGACGCGCTCGAGGCCCGAGCGCAGCTCGGTAGCCCGGAGGGAAGTCAGGCCCAGGTCGCGGAACAGCGCATCGGCGTCCGGCGCTTCCTCGAGCGCCAGCACGGCGACCAGTCTGCGCTCGACCACGCGCGCGATCCGCTCGGGGTCGCCATCCTGGGCAACGACTCCCTCGCTGAACTCGAGATCCCCCGCCGCGCTCCAGTCTCCGGCCGCCGTGTCGTCCGGCTGCTGCGGTGGAAGCCAGTAGCTCCGCGTCTGCCAGGGGTAGGACGGCAACGCGCCGCCGGCCAGGCCACCGCGCGGGTGCACGGCGGACCAGTCCACGGCGCAGCCGTGGACGTGCAGGGCACCGAATGACTCGGCCATGCGCGCCCACCCAGGCTGGTCGCGCTCGAGGGTGGGGACCGTGGCGATGCGGATTCCCGCCTCGTGGGCTGTCTCCGCCAGGGGATCGCGCAGGATCGGGTGCGGACTGACCTCCAGGAAGGCCCGCCTCCCCTCCGCCAGCAGGCGCTCCACGGCTCCGGCCAGGTTCACGGGATGGCGCAGGTTGGAGCGCCAGTAGGCTGGGCCGCAGTCTGGCCCCTGCAGCCATTCTCCCGTCACCGTCGAGAGCATCGGACAGACGGCAGGCCGCGGCGAGAGGTCGGTCAGGGACGCCTCGAAGCGCTCGAGGATGGGATCCATGTGCGGGCTGTGGGAGGCGAGATCGACGCCCTTGATCAGGCGCGCGAAGACGTCACGCTGATCGAGTTCGGCGACGATCGCCTCGACCGCGGAGGCCTCTCCACCGATCACCTGGGAGCCGGCGCTGTTGTGAACGGCCACGCCCACGCTCCCATCGCGCGCGCCGATCACTTCCCGCGTTTCTTCCAGGGTGAGACCCACGGCGGCCATGGCGCCACCGCCACCCAAGGAACCCATCAGCGCCACGCGTCGGCAGGTGAGGGCCATGGCGTCCTCGAGGGAGAGGACACCGGCTGCCCAGGCGGCGGAGATCTCCCCCAAGCTCGTGCCGCAGACCGCGGCGGGGTGCACGCCCAGCTCTCGCCAGAGCGCCGTCAGACCGATAGTGACCGCCACGAGGGCGGGTTGGATGACCTCGATTCGTTTCAGGCGCGAGGACTCGCCGGTAGCACGCAGCTCGTCGATCAGCGACCAGCCCGACTCCCTGCGAATGACCTCGTGGCAGGCCTCGATCGTCGTCCGGAAGGCAGGCTCGGTATCGAGGAGTTCACGCCCCATGCCGACCCACTGGGAACCCTGACCGGGAAAGACCATCACCACGCCCTGCTCCCCTTCGCCCAGGAGGCGTCCGCTGACCAGGCCCTCGGACTCCTCGTCGGCGGCGTGGGCGCGCAGGCGTCGAGCCAACTCGGCAGCGTCCTCACCCACGACGATCAGGCGCCGCGCGAGGTGTTCGCGGCGGTGGACGGCAGCGCGGCAGACCGCGCTGACCGAGGCGCCCTCGCTCTCCAGCACGTCCGCGCTGAGGCGCGCCAACTCGGCCAGGGCGCGCGGATCCTGGGCCGAGAGGGGCAGGACGCACAGGCGCGACTCGCGCTCCCCGATCGGAGGATCGACGGTCGCGCTCGCTGCGGCCTCTCCCGAGAGGACCACGTGGGCCAGGGTGCCCGTCAGGCCAAAGGCGCTCACTCCCGCCAGGCGCCGCCGACCGGCTGGCCAGGGAGCGAGTTCGGTGGCGAGTTCCAGGGGCGTCTCGGTGCCGCCCAGGGCGGCGATCGGGTCCTCGGCGTGCAGGCTGGGCGGAACCATTCCATGGCGTAGTGCCAGGGCGGCCGCGAGCAGGCCCGCCAGGCCACCGGCGGCCTCGCAGTGCCCCAGATGACTCTTGATCGAGCCCACCCGTGCGGGCCCGTCAGGGAGTCGCCGGCCGAGCAGCTCGCGCAGGGCACCGACCTCGGCGTCGTCCCCCAGGCGCGTTCCCGTGCCGTGCGCCTCGAAGTAGCCCGCCTGGCGCGGGTCCTCGCCGGCGGCTTCCCAGGCCGCGCGCAGCAGTTCGAGCTGCGCCGCGGAGCTGGGACGCAGCATGTCACCGCTCGCCCCGCCCTCGCTCCGAACGGCGCTCGCGAGCACTACCCCCTGGGGCGCGTACCCTTCAGCGACGGCGCGCTCGAGGGGCATCAGGACCAGGACGCACACGCCCTCGCTACGCACCAAGCCCTCCGCGCCGCGGTCGCCGAAGCGGCAGCGGCCGCCGGGCGCCATCATGCCCGAGCGTGAGAAAGCGATCGAAAGCTCGGGCTCGAGGATCGCGTTGGAGGCGCCGACCAGCGCCACCGAACACTCCTCCGCCCACAGGGACTGGCAGGCGAGGTGCAGGGCCACGAGGGAAGAGGAGCGATCGCTGTCGATGGTCAAGGCCGGGCCGCGGATGCCGAGGAAGGCCGCCAGCCTTCCCACTCCCGCCGTGCGCGAGACACCCACGAGGGTGCCCGCGTCGAGGGAACCACGCCTGCGCAGAACACGCCGCTCGTACTCGACCGCCTGCATGCCGATCCAGAGGCCGGTGGCCGAGCGCGGCAGGTCGGCGCGTGGCAACCCGGCGTCCTCGAGTGCTTCCCAGGCGACGGTCAAGAGCAGGCGCTGCTGGGGATCGGTGGTCAAGGCCTCCCGCGGAGAGAGGCCGAAGAAGCCGGCGTCAAAGCGGTCGAGGGCCTCCACGAAGCCGCCGCTGCTGGTCACGATGCGGCCGGCGGTGCCTGGGCTCGCATCCAGCAGGGCTCCGATGTCGAAGCGCTCGGGCGGCACCTCCCCCACCACGTCGAGCCCGTCCCGCAGAACCTCCCACAGGCCTGCCGCGTCGGCGATACCACCGGGGAATCGGCAACCGATGCCCACGATGGCGATCGGCTTTCTGGGTATGGGGCGCACCGGGCAAGCCTCAGGTTGGGGGCGGGGCGCGACGGGGTATTCGGCGCCGCAATCGACCGTAGCAGCGCGCAAAAGGCCCTGCAAGCGCCCAGACAGTCGGGAAGTGTCCTTCAGCGCGCATCCGCAGCGAAAAATCGGCCACCGGCGCCCGCTCACCGATCGGGGGGTAGGTTTCGTCATGGACTCTCATCACCGCATCCATGATCGCGTGTCCCGTCGCGTCCTGAGCGGCGCCCGCCGTACCATGCTCCTCGGCGCGTCCCTGGCCCTCGGGTTGTGCGGCTGCGGCCTTTCGCCCGCCGGCGGCAACACCCCGGCACCCAACCTCGACCTGAACGGCAACTGGGCAATGCAGTTCGAGCCCCTCGACGCGTTCTGTCAGCCGACGGGCGTTCACGAGATCCGCATGATCCGCCTCAACCACAGCGGTTCCGGCGCCACGATCTGGCTAGACCTCGACGGGGACGAGAGCTTCGGCGAGAACGTCTCCGTGCAGGCTTCGATCCAGGGCGACACGCTGCACGTCAACCAGGACATCACCTGGCAGGAGAACGAGATCCGTATCCGCGCCGACCTGCGTTATGTGGTCTGGGGCTACATGACAGGGACCTGGTCCGAGGGGCCTCCGGGCTGCGGAATCCAGGTCGGAGCGGCGGCCATGCGCATGCAGAACCCACCTCTGCTCGATGTCTCGGGCATCTGGCACCTGACGGAGACGGTGCAGTACGCGACGGGCGAACTCGATTACCTGACCGGCATGGTGAGCGAGCGCACCTGGACCGTCTCGCAGAACTGGGAGGGCGCGACCGCCGGGTTGCTGCAGATCGTGGACGAAGAGGGCCGTCAGTTCCTGGGACTGGTAAACAACGACCAGGTGCTCCTCGGGCGCAGTTTCGACATCGCGGGCTATCCCGCCTACTACACCTACACGAACCTGATCGTCTCGCCGACCTGGCTGGAGGGCAGCGTTCTGGGCGAGATCGAGGTCAGCGGGGGCTGCGAGATCGCCTGGGAATTCGAAGGCTGGCGCGAGGCCTTCCCCTCCAACCTCATCATCGAAGGCGACCTGGGGCCGATGAGCTCCCCCGCCGGGGGGGACTTCGAGGTCTCGCTCACGGGGACCGAAGCGTCCTTGCAGGTCGCGCTCGGACCCGGTGAGGAGTTGAGCCTGGACCTGGCCGCCGGCTCCTGGTGGATCGAAGTTCCCGGCGCGGGGACTCTGCCCGTGGTGCTGGAGCCAGGACGGAGCGCGCGCCTTGCGCTCTCGACCTTGCTCACACGGGATTGAGTGGCCGGAACCGCGTCCCTCCCGAGCGCCACGCGATCTGGTAGGTTCCCCGCCCATGAGCTCCTCGCCCTATTCGTGGCAGCGCTGGGCAGCCGCCGGCGTCAGCGCCACCCTGGCCATGGGAGCGGCCGGCGCGTGGCTAGCCCTGCGAGGTGCGACCGAGGGCGACACGGTGGCCGTCATCGATCACGCCCAGCGCTTCGACGAGCTCTTGCGTGAGCGCGCGCGCGCGGGGCAGGTGGAGTCCGAGGCAGGCCTGCTCGTGATGGGCGAGGAGGATCGCGCCGAACTGATGCGCATCTTCCAGCGCGTGCGCGAGGGTATGGTGCCCGATCCGGTGATGTTCTACCGCCGCGAGGGTGGAGTGAACAACTGGCGGACCTTCGCCGAGCATCCCGAGGGTGGTTTCTGGGTGCGCTCGAACTCCCTCGGCATGCGCAACGACGCCGAGCCCCTCGTCCCCGCGGCGAACCTGCGCGTCCTGGTGACCGGCGACTCCCACACCGACGGGGTGTGCTCCAACGACGACTCCTTCAGCGGGCGCCTCTCTGACCTGCTGCGCCTCGACGCTTCGGGGAAGACTGTCGAGGTCTTGAACGCCGGTTCAGGCGGCTACACCTTCTACCACTACCTGGGCGTCCTCGAACGCTACAGAGAGCTCGAGCCAGACGTGTTCGTCGTGGCGGTCTACGGCGGAAACGACTTCTCGGGGGCGATCAAGTTCCAGCGCTACTTCCGTCGTCGGCCGCCGCCGATACGGGAGCCCTTCACGATGCGCACCTTCGTGCGCGCGGGCGTACACGGCAGCGGCATCGAGTCCCAGGAGATAGTCCAGCTCGCCTACTTCCTGAACAACCCCGAGGACGTGGACCTGGCGGTCCAGACCGCCACGGCCGTCAGCCGGCGCATGCTCGAGATCTGCGACGAGGCCGGCTGCGCCCTGGTCTTCGTCTACCTGCCGGGCCCTCTGGTGGGACAGCCGCGGCGGCACCGCGACCTGATCGCCTCCCGCGACGCCCACATGGGCGAGCACGCAGGCGAGACCGATCCCGCCGATCGCATCGCCGACGCCTGGCTGGCGCGCTGCGACGCCCTCGCCATCCCGACCCTCGACCTGCGCCCCCTGTTTCGCGCCAGCGACGAGCGGCTCTACTGGGAGACCGATTCGCACCTCAACCTGGCCGGCCACGCGCTCGTCGCCCGTACGCTGCTCCCCCTGGTGCAGGCCGCTTCCGAGGGGCACTGAGCCCCACGCGGCGGCTTTCCCGACTATGGTGTAGGTGGAACCTCGCTCCAGGACCGGCGGTCGTCCGCACCACACCGGCCCTCCGGTCCACAAAGAAACGGACTCGAACATGCGCGCCCTCGCCCTCCCGCTCATCGTCGCCCTCATCCCCCTCCCGGCACGGGCTGACATAGTCTGGGTGGGAGCGATCAGCGACGACATCTTCGACGAGGCCAACTGGGATCTCTCCAGCTCGACGGTGACCCAGGTCGATCCGGGCGTCGCGATCCCCGACAACGTGCTGATCGTCGATGCGCCCTCTCCCATCGACGTCTTCGTCGCCGGCACTCAGTCCAACTTCAAGGTGGCCGACGGGTACACGATGACGATCGACAACTCGACCGTCTTCACCTCCAACAACGATGGTATCAGCGGTGAGGCCGGCAGCAGCACGGGCCCCCTGATCCAGGTCAAACACGGTGGCGACCTAGCGACCTACTTCATCAATGCCGGCTGTCACATGACCATCGACGAGGAGAGCGCTGCACACCTCGCCGGTTCGAGCACGCCCATCAACGGCTCGACCATCGACCTGACCTACGGAGCGCTGCTGGCCTGTACCAACGAGACCGTGGTGGACTTCATCACCGAGCACCTGCACAAGGTCAGCGTGGACGGCGCCCCGGCTGTCGTGGACGGCAACGTCACGGTGGTCTCAGACGGGGGCTCTGGCTGCCTCGTCGAGGTCATCCCGAGCCCCGTGGGCGCGGCCTTCTGCTTCGGCGACGGCTCTGGTACGACGTGCCCCTGCGGCAACGCCGGGGGCTCGGGCAACGGCTGCGGCAATGGGACCTTCGCCGCCGGCGCCCGGCTCGAAGCCGCCGGCAACCTCGACGGCGTGCTCCTGGTCTTCTCCCAGGGCACCCCCGGCCAGCCGATGCTCTTCTTCCAGGGCCTCAACGCCATCAACGGCGGGAACGGAGTCGTCTTCGGCGACGGGCTCCGTTGTGCAGGCGGCTCGGTCGTGCGCCTCGGTGTCGAGGGCATCGACGCCAGCGGCCAGGCCACCCTGACCGGGACCGTGCAGGAGAATGGCGGTGGCGGCGCACCCGGTGAGAACCGCACGTACCAGGGCTGGTACCGCGATCCGGCAGGCTCTCCCTGCGGCCAGACCTTCAACCTCTCCAACGGAGTACAGGTCGACTACTAGCGCGTGTCGTCAGGGGCAGAAGGTCACGGTCAGGGCGTCGGAGAGGTCGAAGCCCGCGCCGCCACTGACCGGGTCCCGATACCAGGCCTGGAAGTTCCAGACGCTCCCGGCCAGGACGTTGCTGCCCGGCACGGCACCGAAATCCAGGGTGGCGACGAGCAGGTTGCCCGAGGCCACGGCGACCGGCAGGCGATAGACGCTCGCTGCTCCCGCGTTCACGCAACGCATGCCGTTGCCAAATGGGACGCCTGCTCCGCCGTTCACCTGGCCGCCACCGAAGTACACGATCCCGGGCTGGTCGGGGACCGGCCCGGCCAGGAAATCCAGGGGCCCGCCACTTACCGAAGGGGCTCCGGCGACCGAGAGCAGCGCAGCCTGTCCCGTCGAGTTGGAGTTCGATGAGCAGTAGCTGGTCACGTTGCCGCAAGCGGGCGTGTAGTCCACGACCAGGCGCGGTCGCTGAGCGACCTGGGAGTGGTGTCGGCTGTTGAAGCGCTTGGCCGTGCCGGGCGCCAGCTCGTCGGCGTGCTTGAAGACCCAGCCATGGTTGGTCGCGGCCCCGTCGATCCAGGCTTGCACGTCTGCCGCCAGCCCAGCATCGGCCCAGGTGTAGACGGCGAAGGTGCTGCCCACCAGGGTCTCGGCACTGGCGGTCGGCTCGAAGTCCCCGCCTTGCTGCAGCCAGGGTGTGGAAGGATGGAAGGCCGAGAGCCAGGTGGCGTCCCCCGGGGCCGCCGGCGCACCGCCGCCCTCCTGGCCGGGCGCGTCCGAAGCACCCTCGCCCCAGTCGGCGACGAGGCGGTGCATGGCGATCGGCTGGGAACCCGAGATTGTCATGGATAGGCGCAAGCTGACCGCAGCCGAGTGCACCGTGGCGCCGGAGGGGATGGAACTCACATCGAAGCGCACCAGCGCGCGTCGGGCCAATCCATGAGAGGCCTGGGTTCCCGCGAAGATGAAATCGCCCTGGCCGTTGCTGTTGGTCCCACCGTTGTCCTCGTACATCGTGTTGTCGCGGTCAGCGATCACGTCCAGCACGTCGGCGCGAGCCGAGACGCAAAAGAGCGCGAGCGCCGCGAGGAGCAGGAGGGGCCGCGGGCTGCGCACGCGGGGGAGGTCTGTTTTCCAGGGTGTGTTCATCATGGCTATCGCTTCTGGACCACTCCGCAACACCGGCTCGCCGCCAGCCTTCAGAGTCCATCCTAACCCTATCCCGCCGATCGCGGCGGGGTCGCATGGCTCAGGTGACGATGCCCGGAAACTGGGGCGTGTGCTGCGGGAAGATCTCGGCCAGAGAAGGGTTCCGCAGGCGCAGTGCGACAATCTCGGCGAGAACGTCCCGGTAGTCGGTGGTGATGGGCAGGTCTCCGTTGCCCAGACTGGCCGGGTCGAGGCCCGGCCACTGGGTGTGGACCTGACCGCCGTTGGCGTGGCCACCGAGGACGAACATCACGCCCCCGTGACCGTGGTCGGTCCCGGCGCTGCCGTTCTCGGCGACACGTCGACCGAACTCCGTCATGACCAGTAGGGTCACGCGGTCCATCCAGTCGCTGCCGAGGTCGGTGTGGAAGGCTGCCAGGCCCTCGGAGAGGTTGGCAAGCATCCCCGCCAGGGTCCCATCGATGGGTCCCATGGCCGAGTGGTGATCCCACCCGGTGATGTCGAGCTCCACGCATTCCAGGCCGATGTCCGCCTTGATCATCGCAGCGGTCGAGACCAGTCCCTGGCCGAAGGAGTCGCCGGAGTAGACGGCGCCGTTCTCGGGTTGGTAGTTCTCGAAGTCCACCGTGGCCAGGAGGTCGATGGCCCCCATGCTCGACTGGGCGGCCCCGGCCAGGGGCTCCGCGGCGTTCGCGTAGATGGCCTCGATCACATCACGCAGTGCGCCCGCGACATCCTGGGGACCGGGGAAGTTGAAGTTGGCGGGATCCTTGACCGGCAGGGCCCCGGGGCCTCCCGCCAGGGTGCGAGTGAGGGTCGCCTGGAGTGCCATGGCCCGCAGGTCGCCAGCGCCGAGGGGCGCGCTGGTCTGCAGGTGACGGCCCAACCATCCGTCGCTGATGCTCGTCTGGCCCATGTTGGGCGTGGCCGTCTCCATGAAACGCATGGCGGAGAAGTGGCTCCGGGTGGGATCGGTGGAGCCTGTGGCGTGCACGATGGCCAGGTCCCCGTCGCGGTATATCGGAAGCAGTGGGGCGCAGGCTGGCGCGAGGCCGAAGAACCCGTCCAGGTCCAGGGCCCCGTTGGTCTGCCCGGGCGCGGGGACCGCCAAAGTCGGTCTGGCCGTGTAGAGGTCGGGATCACCGTGGGGGACGACGGCCGTCAGGCCGTCCATCCCGCCGCGCAGGAAGACCACCACCAGAGTGTCACGGTTCGCTCCTCCCCCACGCCCGCCGCCAAAAGCCAGGCTCGTCATGCTCGCCGCGCCCACGGCGGCCGAGGCGCCCAGGAAGCCGCGCCGCGACAGGTGCTGGAATTCCCCGCAGGCGCCGCAGCCGTCCTCGTGCCTTGTCGGTTGCTGTGCTCTCATCGTCGTTCCTCCGCGGCTCACAGGTACTGATAGGAAGGGCACGTGGCCAAGAGGGCCAGAACATTGCGCATCAGCGCCTCGCCCTTGCCCAGGATCCCCGATTGAACGAACGCCTCCACCTCGGCGAGTTCTCCAGCCACAAGGTTGCGGCCGGCCATCATCTCGGCGGCACGCTCGACCAGGTTGGAGGGTGTTGGCTGGCCCAGGGCGTTGAAGAGCAGGCCGGCAGGAGCGTTGACGCCAGGTAAGCTCCCTCCGAATGCGCGGAACGCGAGCTCCCAGCGTGGTAGGACGCCCGTGCCCCAGGTCTCCAGGTCGTCGGGATAGCCGTCGGGTGCCGGCCAGCGGAAGGGGTAGTGACCGAGGAGCTCGAGGGTCTGAGCCACACCCTGCACCCCCACCACGACCAGGCCGGGCGTACGAAGGACGTTGCATGCGAAGTGCATCGGCCGGCGTAGCTTGGGCGATCCCCAGGGGTCCACGGCGTCGATCCACTGGCGGTCGAGGATGACGCGCACGACCTCCCGCATGTGCCCGCCTGTGGCGAGGAATGTGGCCGCGGCGGCGTCCACCATGGCCTGGGGCGGCTCGTAATCGAGCAGGAAGGATGCCAGCTCGCGCGAGACGTACTGTGCTGTGTTGGGGTGCAGGGCCAGGAAATTCAGCATGAACTCCCCGTCGCTCACCCCCCCGCCGGCCGGGATGTTCTGGCCCATGACGGTCTTCGAGCCAAAGTCATGCTCCTGCGGCTGGAAGAGAAACTCACCGAACAGGGGGTGGTCGAACGGGTAGGTCGACCAGCCCGTGAAGCAGCGCGCCAGCTCCTGGATGTCATTCTCGTTGTATCCGCCGTCTACTCCCAGAGTGTGAAGCTCCATCACCTCGCGGGCGTAGTTCTCGTTGGGCGCCGCCGCTACGTTCTCCATTCCGTTGAGGTAATGGAGCATCCCCGCGCTCTTGGCCGAGGCCATGAGCAGGTCGGGGAAGAAGCCCAGGGCGTGTTCGCGGATGACCACCCGGTCGTAGACCGTCCGGAGGAGTCGCAGGGGGGTATCGCTATGCGGCACGTTCACGTGGTCGGCCCAGAAGTCGACCATGCGCTCGAGCAATTGTCGGTTGGATTTGATCGCCCTGTGGATGCGGGCGTAGGTCAGGTCCCGGCTCACGTCCTGAGGCTGCCCCTGATTGCCGTTGGGCCCGTACCCCTCGAGGAGCTCGGCGTAGCTCATGTTGAGGGTCGGGAACCCGGCCAGGATCTGATCCAGCTCGAGATCGGGGATCTGGGCCGGGCTCAGCTGACGGTCGAGCCAGGCGTCATAGCCGAGCTGTAACGCCATCGCGTATTCCTGAGGCGTGTACCCGAAGGTCGCGTGATTGACGATGTAATAGAACTCGTCCCGTCGATTTCCGCGCGCCGTCCCTACCCCTGGCGGTGATTGCGCCGCCGCGGCCCGTGCGCTGAGTGCACCAACGAGGCTGGTGAAGAGTCCCCGTCGATTCCAGGAAGCCTCCCCCCGCTCTCGATCTTCCCCGGCGTGGGACAGAGGCTCGCCACTGATTCCATTCATCGTCGTTTGCTCCAACATCGCCTCCGGAAGAGCGTCAGGGTCGGGGATGTGCTGTCAACCGTGCACGAATACCACCATAAACCAACTCGCATGCCCTGGGCAGGTTCCGTGAATAGCCGGGGAAGGATGGGGTCATGTCTACCCTCGACCCCCTGCCAGTAGGTGCCGCCTCCAACTCGGGCGCCTCCCTCTCACACGATCTCGCTCACTCCCGATTCGAGCCTGGGGGGTGATATCCTCCCTCTCCCCTGCCGGATTCCCTCCCAGCGCTCAAGGCCCAAATCCATGTCCACTCTGATCCTACCCTTGGCGTTGGCGCTCTCGGCCCTGACCGGCGCCCTCGGCTCGGAGTCCAGCGCACGGCCCAATCTGGTCGTCATCATGGCCGACGACATGGGCTACAGCGACATCGGCTGCTTCGGTGGAGAGATCGCAACGCCCAACCTCGACCGCCTGGCTGCGAACGGAGTTCGCCTGACGCAGTTCTACAACACGGGTCGCTGCTGCCCGACGCGGGCCTCACTGCTCACAGGACGCTACGCCCATCAGGCCGGCGTCGGCTGGATGACCAGCGAGAGCGGCCAACGGGGCCAGGACTTCGGCTACCCGGCGTACACCGGAGAGCTCAACCGCACCTCCCTGACCTTCGCCGAGGTGCTGGCGGCTGCAGGCTACCGGACCCTGATGGCGGGCAAGTGGCACGTGGGTACCTTCAGCGGCATGTGGCCCCTGGACCGCGGTTTCGAGCGCTTCTACGGGCTCATCCGTGGCGCTAGCAACCACTTCCAGCCACACCCGGACAAGTTGCTCGTCGAGGGCCGCCGGCCCGTCTCACCCGGTGAGGATTTCTATTCATCCGACTCCTTCACCGACGCCGCCGTCTCCTTCGTACGGGAGTCGCGCGAGCGCAGCGAAGATCCCTTCCTGCTCTACCTCGCCTTCACCGCCCCGCACTGGCCCGTGCACGCCCCGGCCGAGGACATCGAACGCTACCAGGGCAAGTACGACACGGGCTGGGAACCCGTCCGAGAAGGCCGCTTCGAGCGCATGAAGCAGCTGGGCATCCTCCACGCCGACTGCGAGCTGTCCCCTCTCGACGTGAAGCCATGGTCCCAGACGAACCCCGAACGCCGCAGCGCCCTGGCCCACCGCATGGCGATCTACGCTGCGATGGTCGACCGCCTCGACCAGAACGTCGGACGTCTGATCGAGACGCTCGAGGAGCTGGGAGAGCTGGACGACACACTCATCCTGTTCTTCGCCGACAACGGCGGCTGCGCCGAGGGTGGTCTGATGGGCGGAAGCCCCGACGAGATGGTCGGCGGTCGCGAGGGCTACTTCTTGACCTACGGCAAGGGCTGGGCCAACGCCTCGAACACGCCCTTTCGGATGTACAAGCACTGGGTGCACGAAGGTGGGATCGCCTCCCCCTTCATCGCCCACTGGCCGTCGGGCATCGAGGCCAGGGGAACGATCCAGCCTGAGCCCTGCCACCTGATCGACGTCGCAGCGACCCTCTTCGACCTCGCCGGAGCCCGCTACCCAGAGCGCCACGGCGGGAACGAGATCGGACCCCTGGAGGGCATCTCCCTGCTTCCCCTGTTCAGAGGCGAAGAGCTCGAGCGACCGTCACCCATCTTCTTCGAGCACGAGGGGAACCGCGCCGTTCGAGAGGGCCAGTGGAAGCTCGTCGCCCGCCACGCCAGGCCCTGGGAACTCTACGACCTCTCCGCCGACCGCAGCGAGACGACGGACCTCGCGGACAGTCAACCCGAGCGCGTCGCCAGCCTGAGCGCAGCCTACGAGGCCTGGGCTGAGCGCTGCGGCGTCCTGTCCTGGCCCCTCGAACGCAGGGAGGGCTTCACCCCACCCCAGTATCCCTACCCGCTGACAGCTCCCCAGCTGGAGGATGCCGACGGAGTGCGGGAGCGCTGATGGCGACCACGCTCAGTCCGACGGCACCTCATAAGAGCCTGTGGACTGATGCGGAGTGAGCGGCCAGGTGTCGGTTCGGAAGGGATAGGCGGGCAGCTCGCGCGAGTTCATCAGGCCGCCGGCAGGCAAGTTCGACCAGCCGTAGCGCACGGCGACGGGTTCGGGGACCTCGTCGCACCACACCACGAGTGACTTGTCGCCTCCATCGACGCGGACGCGCGCGTGGTGGAACTCCTCGTCGGCACCCGCGATGTAAAAGCCCGCCTCCTCGTCCTGATCCAGGCGTAGTCCACGCGCAGTGCCCTCGACAAAGCGGACACGGACCTTTTTCTCCTCGACCTCCATCGACTGATAGAGCGGGCCGCGCCACTCGAGGGACTCATCTGAGCGGTAGCGCTTGATCCCGTACACCTCCGCCAGGGCCCAGCGTGCTGATCGTTCGCCCACCGGTAGCTTGCGGCCGGGGTGGATGCTGCCGTTCGAGTTCGTGTCGTAGGTGACGATGAGCCCCGTGTTCTCCGTGCGCTCCCAGGTGATGTGCTGGAGCTCGCGCACGATGTTCGTGTGGTGGTTCATGTCGTAGGTCATGCTCCGCCGGTTGCTCCAGCCCGCAATCTGGATGATCCCAAAGGGGAGCTGTGGATCGCCGAAGAGCGCGCGCCAGTCCGAGATCACCGCCGGGAAGGTCCGGTGGAAGGGCTTCCAGCTCTCGGAGAAGGAGTTGTTCTCCCCCTGATAGAAGAGCACTCCGCGCACCGTGGAGCGGACGATGGGACGCAGCGCGCCGTTCAACATCCCGCCCGGCTGGCCCTTCGTCGCCGGGTCCTCGTAGTTGCGCTTGTCCGGTCGGCGCGGCTCGCGCTCACCAGCCGCCTTCGCAGCGTCGCGCGCCCCCTCCCAGGCCTCCGTGTCTTCCTTGAAGCGTCGCTCGGCGCCCTCAGCGCCGCCGCTTTCCTCCCAGGCCGTGAGCTTCGCCTCGATCTCGTCGAAGTAGGGCTGCACCTCAGGGAAGCCACGCAGGGTCTCCTGCGTCACCCAGTGCTGGGCCATCGTCCCGCCCCAGGAGTTGTCGATGAGCCCGACGGGCACGTCGAGCCTGCGCCTCAAGCGCCGCGCGAAGTAATACCCGACCCCCGTGCAGTCCGAGGCCTCCTCGGGGATGCAGCGGCGCCACTGGCCACCGTTCGCGCCCTCCTTCACGGGGAAGTCGTCTTGCGGTTCGAGGTGAGCGACCTTCGGCAGGCGCAGATAGCGGATCGAGGGCGTGTCTGCAGACTCCACCTCGACATCCGCGTCACGCGAGGAGCGCAGCGTCCACTCCATGTTGCTCTGGCCGCCGCAGACCCAGACCTCGCCGACGAGGACGTCTGTGAAGGAGACCCGCTCCTCTCCGCTCTCAACGACGAGCTCACGCCCCTCGAAGCTCTTCGTCATGGCGTCGAGAGTGGCCGTCCAGAAGCCGTCCGCTCCGACCGCGGCACTCGTCGTGCGCGCCGTGTCCGTCCCGTGGGCGAAGCCTACCGCGACCACTCCTCCAGGCTCTCCCCAGCCCCAGACACGGACCGGCTTCTCCTGCTGGAGGACCATGTGGTCCCCGAAGACGTTCGCCACGCGCAGATCACCAGCGTGAGAGACCGAAGCGGAGAGTGCGACCAACACGAGCGCGCTCGCGAGGGACGCCTTGCCTTGGAGGAGAGTCACCTGACTAGCGCTGGAGCGCCCAGATGTTTCGATACTCAACGGCGTGCCCGTGGTCCTGCAAGAGGATCGGCCCCACGCCGGGCTCATCACCCGCCATGGCCGCCGCCGTCGTGCCGTCGACCTCCACGTCGTCGTGGATCTTGAGGCCGTTGTGCCAGACCGACATGCGCACGTGCTCGGTCTTCTTGCCGTCGGCGTCGAGGCGCGCTGAGCGGAACTCGATGTCGTAGCTCTGCCACTCCCCCGCCGGTTTGCAGGCGTTCACGCTCGAGACGTGCTTGCCATAGATCCCGCCGCAGTCACCCGAGCGGAGCTCGAGACCGAGGGAGTCGAGGACCTGGACCTCGTAGCGACCCTGGACGTAGACGCCCGAGTTCCCGCGGTCCTGCCAGCCATTCGTCTTCGGTGTCGACGGGACCTTGAACTCGACGTGGAGCAAAAAATCACCCTCGAGGGCAGCCTTCGAGACGAGGTTTCCGTTCCCCCGGGTCACCTGCATCGCGCCCTCGGAGACCTTCCACTGCGCTGCCTTGCCGTTCTGATGCTGCCAGCCGTCGAGGCTCGTCCCATCGAAGAGCGCCGTCGCGCCTTCCGGCGCGGGGGTGGAGAGCGTGGGGCCGTGGACGGCCCACTCGATGCCGGAGATCAGGTGCTCCTGAAAGAGGGGGTTCGTCCAGACGTCCTCGCGGTGGCCGAGGGCGGTGAAGAACATCCGGCCCTGGCCCTGGTCCTTGCACCACGCGTTGGCGTAGTCCTTGTCGGCCCGCTTGCCGCGACTGACGTCGAAGGCGTCGGTGTCGAGCGAGAGCAGGACGTGGTTGGGGTGACGGCGGTACCACTTGAACTGGTAGATCTCGTCGTTCATCACCCACTGCTCGCCGAGGTGTCTCGTCGAGGGATGCGTCGTGTCCTCGACCTTCATCGTCACCTCTTGATGCCAGGGGTGGCCGTCGAATGCGCCGCCAACCATCTCCATGTAGTCGGCGAACTTGTAGAAGGTGTCGGAGGCGCAGTGCGAGCCGCAGAACGCGCCGCCGGCACGAACCCAGTCGATGAGCGCCGTCTTGTCCTCCGGGGCGATCGGCAGCTCGCCGGTCGTGTAGAAGAGCACGGCGTCGTAGTTCTGGAGGTTCTCCGCGTTGATCTGGGAACAGTCCTGAGTGCAATCCACGACCAGGCGCCCCTTGGAGCATTCGATGAGCACCCGCTCTGCGTGGGCGAGCGTGTCCGGTTCGGGTCGCCGTACGACGGAGTGCACGAACCCAGCTGAGTGGGTCAGAAAGAGGACCCTTACGGGCTCCTCCGCCGCCCCGCTCGAGGGGAAAAGGGAGAGCACGGCAATCGCAAAGAGGGCGAGGTGTGAATTATCCTTCATGGTGGCCCCTTCCAGGGGGCTGGACTCTACCTCAGTTGGGCTTGGGCGTCCCCAAAGAGAGAGCCTCAAGCCCGGCCGTACGGCAAAATAGAATCACAGGCGACAGAATGAGCACCTCACCAGGAATAGAGAGCGGCACAGTCAAGCCGGTCCTGGCGGGACATAGCTACACGAAGAAGCGGGCCGCGAGCCTGCTCCTCGTCTACGTCCTCGTCCTCGCCCACATCATCCACTGGCGGCTTGCGGGGAAGACTCTCGCGCCGCTCGAGTTCAACGAGGTGCGTCTGACCCTGGAAGTCGGGATCGTCACCGCCGGCTTCCTCTTCATGGTCGTGGCCTTCACCTCGACGGCGATCTTCGGGCGCTTCTTCTGCTCCTGGGGCTGCCACATCCTGGCCCTCGAGGACGGCTGCGCCTGGCTGCTCGACAAGGTCGGCCTGCGCCCCAAGCCGATCCGCTCGAAGCTCCTGGCATTGATCCCCATCGGCCTCGTCGCCTACCTCTTCCTGTGGCCCGTCGCGCACCGCCTCGCCTTGGCGCTCTGGCCAGGGGCTGGGAGCTGGCTAGGTACTCCGCCCGAGTTCGCCGTACGCGTCACCTCCGAGACCGAGGGCTGGGGCTCCTTCGTGACCAACGACCTCTGGCGGAACCTCCCCGGCCCCTGGATCGCCGGGCTCACCTTCCTGGTCTGCGGCTTCGCCGTCGTCTTTCTCGTCGGCTCGCGCTCCTTCTGCCGCTACGCCTGCCCCTACGGCGCCGTCTTCGCCTTCGCAGACAAGTTCGCCAAAGGACGCATCGTTTCCTCCGGCGGCTGCGTCGGCTGCGGCAAGTGCACCGAGAGCTGCCGCTCGGACGTCCAGGTCATCAAGGAGATCACCAAGTTCGGCAAGGTCGTCGACCCCTCCTGCCTGAAGTGCCTCGACTGCGTCAGCGCCTGCCCGAGCGACGCCCTCGCCTACGGCTTCACGACCTCCGCGCACCAGTCCGGGCACGCGCAGGCGAGCCTCCAAAAAGAGCGTGACTTCAGCCGCAAGGAAGAGGGCGTCCTCGTCGCACTCTTCGCCCTCGCCCTGGGGGTCTTCGTAGGACTGCCTGAGGGCGTCGCCCCCTGGGCAGGAGCGCTCTACGGGAAGCTCTCCCTCTTCCTCTCCGTCACCCTGGCCGTCATCACCGCCCTCGTCGCCCTCCACTTGTGGCGAGTCGCCCGCGGGGGCGCACCGATCTTCGCCAGCGCGGACGCCTCAGCCCGTGGCGCCGGGTTCGCCTCCATGTCCATCGCCTCTCTCTGGCTCCTCTTCGTCGCGCACTCCGGCCTCGTTCAATACCACACCTTCCAAGGCAGCCAGGTCACCGAAGAGCTCAAGGACCTGCGCGTAGCAGGCCTCGTCCAGGACGCCTCGGTCCTGGATCGTCTGAACTCAGAGACCCGCGCCGCCCTGGACGAGGGAGAGCGCCACCTGCAGCGTGCCCTCGACCTCGGGCTCTTCGACGATGAGCGCCTCCATCGCCAACGCGCCTGGCTGGCCCTCACGAAGGGCGACGTCCACGGCGCCGAGGCGCACCTGCGCACCGCGATCGCCCTCGAGCCGCGCTTTGCCCGCCCCCACTACCAGCTCGGCCGCCTCCTCGCGGCGCGCGGCGAGGCCGAGGAGGCGAGCGAGCACCTGGCCCTCGCAGCCCGGCTCAACCCCGAGGGACGCGGCTTCGACCGCTCGTTCCAACAGGCGGCCACCGAGCTCCTCGCAGCGGGCCTGAGCCCTGAGGCCCTCGCGCTCCTGACCGAGGGCGCGAACAAGCGCCCCGACGACGCGGACGTCGCGCTCCACCTGGGCCGCTTGCTCCTCGGCCAGCCCGGGCGCGCGCGCGACGCCATCTTCCATCTGGAGCGCGCCGCCGCGGTCATCACGGGCGACCCTGGAGTTCGCTCCGATCTGGCGGAGGCCTACCTCTCCTGCGGCGAGGAGGACCTCGCCGAGGCCCAGCTCAGACTGAACCTCTCCCACCCTGAGGCGCGCGCCGGCTCGCTCTACCAGCTGGGTCGTCTACGCGAGGAGCAGGGCCGCGCTGAGGAGGCCACGGAGTTCTTCCGTCAGGCGCACGCAGCCGACCCCTCCTTCCCTGCGCCCGGCGATTGAGCGCTGCTCAGCCGTCCTGGCGGTAGGTGTACACCCGGTCCGCGAGCTCGTCGAGCAGCGTCATGTCCATGTCGCCGTCGTTGTCGAAGTCGTGGAAGATGGTGAAGCTCGCGGCCTGGGGGACGCTGATGGTGAAGGGCGAACCGAAGAGGCCGTCCCCGTTGTTGTAGTACTGGGTGAAGTAGCCGCCCTGAAAGGCGCCCAGGGAGAAGTCGAGGCTCCCGTCGCCGTCCATGTCTCCGATCTCGATCGAGATCGGAAAGTCGCCGCCCGGGTAGGCCTGGGGCGGGAGAAAGCCGCCGCTGCCGTTGTTGAGCATGATGCCGGCGCCGATGCCGCTCGCGAGCGGCGCTACGGCGTCCGGCCATCCGTCCCTGTTGAGGTCTCCGGTGACGACCATCCAGGGCGAGGGTCCGATGACCCGTAAGCTGTGGGGCGTGAAGGTGCCGTTGCCGGTCCCCTTGCGGACGGCGATGTGGTCTGAGTAGTAGCCCGCCACGACGAGGTCCAGGATGCCGTCGTTGTCCATGTCGCAGCTCGATATCCCGGTCTCGCCGCTGACGCCTCCCGAGAAGCGGAACTCGGGTGCGAAGAGGCCGTTGCCGGTGTTGAGCAGCAGGCTGAGGTCGCCGGTCGTGCGGTTGGAGGTCGCGATGTCCATGTCCCCGTCCCCGTCCGCGTCGAGGAGTGCCAGGCCGCGCGGCTGACCGCCCACGGGGTAGCGCATCTGCGGCTGGAAGGTCCCGTCGCCGTTGCCGAGCAGGACCGAGACGTCGTCGTCGAAGATGTTCGAGATGGCGAGATCAACCTTGCCGTCGAAGTTGAAGTCCGCTGCGTCGCAGGGGCTGCAATGCCATCCGGCGTCCTCGGAGGTGGCCGGACCGAAGCTCCCCGTCCCGTCGTTCAGGAAGACCGAGACATCCGAGGTGTTCTCGTTGGTGGTGCAGATATCGAGGTCATCGTCGCCGTCGATGTCCCCGCCGTAGGCGCCGTAGGGGGTGTTGCCGGGGATCAGGGTCGCGTCGTAGGAGAACTGCTTCGTGCTCGCCCGCGAGTCCGTCCAGAAGGTCCAGGCGAAGCCGTGTTCGAGGTTCACCCCGCCCGCTGCGCTCACCTGTCGCGCGAGGTTGACGAGCACCTTCTCCCCTGCGCTGAACGGCTTGTTCGGGGTGAAGGTCATCGTCCGGCCTCCGTTCGAATAGGTGAAGGTCCCCGAGTGCATGGCGCTGAAGCGCCCCATCACATGAAAGGCCGGGCCCGTGAGGCTCGCGCGATCGACCGGCACATTGAAGGTGATGGAGATGGACGCCGTCCTGGGCACATGCAGTCCGCTCTGGGCGGGGCGCACGCCGACGACCTTGAAGCCCGCGGGCGAGTACTGCGCCGCGGAGCTCGTCTGCAGTGTGAAGAAGGCCAGGCCGAGAAGGATCAGGTGCAATTTGCGCATGGGAGCGTCCGCGTGGTGGAGAGGGCCTCTCGATTCTTCACTCTAGGATACTCCACCGGCCCGATGCCCACCGGGGAATCAGCGCCTGGCGGCAGGGCGCTCAAGTGACCAGCCCAGGCCTTGAGGAATCCCGTCGGGGCGCCGCGTACGGCGCCACAGCGGCCCGGCCGCAGGGTCCCAGGGTGAGGGCCGCGGTACTCCTCGACCAGCCGCGCCGTACAGGTTGCGTGAAAGGCGCCGCCGCCCCGGGGAAGATCGCGGTCCGAGCCAGCCCCCAACGCGATACGCCCCTACGGGCAGAACGTCAGCTCAAGACCGTCACACAACTTGACGGGCCGAGGTCACAGCTGCCAGCCCACCTTGAAGGAGTTGCTCAGGTTGAAACCAGCGCCGCAGGCACCGCCGCCCGAAGGGTCGCGGTACCAGAACTGGTAGCAGCGGGTGTCTCCGGGGATCACCCCACCGTCGCCAGAGATGCTGTCGGTCGACGAGACCGTCCCATTGGAATCGGGAGAGACGATCTGCAGGCGGACGACGTTCGTCCCGCAGCAGCGCAGGCCGTCACCGAAGACCATGCCGTTGCCTCCGTTGACGGGACCATCGCCCTGGAAGAACAGTCCCGGCTGACCCGGCAAGGCGTTGGTGGCGTGTAGCACCAGGTCGTCGTTGGAGATGCTGTTCGAGCCCGAGGCAAAGAGCTCGCACCCCACGCCGGTGGTGTTCCGGCAGCCAGCACCGGGCCCGTCGTTGTTCCCACAAGGACAGGGCGTACCGCTGCCGTCACCGAAGCAATCCGGCGTTCCGGGTGGGTCCATGAGGTTCTCGTACCAGGCGATCTTGTCGTCGCCCGACGACGCGGAGAGCACGTCCGCGTCCCCGTCTCCGTCGAGGTCCGTCGCGTACACGGAGCGGGCATGATCCGCGTCAGTCGTGATCACCTGCTGGGAGCCGAACGAACCCCCTCCTAGGTTCTCGTACCAGGCAATCTTGTCGTCGTCTTCCGAAGCCGAGAGCACGTCCGCGTCTCCGTCGCCATCTAGATCGGTGGCGTAAACGGAGAAGGCAGCAACCACGCTGGTCGTGATCACCTGCTGCGGCCCGAAACCCCCGCCGTACTCGCTCAGGTTCTCGTACCAGGCGATTTCGTCGTTCCAATAGTCTGCCGAAAGCACATCCGCGTCTCCGTCACCGTCCAGATCCGTTGCATAGACGGAATGAGATCCGAAGAAAAATCCACCGCTGATGATGCTGATCACCTGCGTCGGCCCGAACGACCCACCGCCGAGGTTCTCGTTCCAGGCAATCGTATCTTGCGACACCCAGAGCACGTCGGCGTCTCCGTCACCATCGAGGTCCGTGGCGTACACGGAAGCTGGCAACAAGAATCCCGTCGCAATCACATTTTCCGGTCCGAACGCCCCACCACCCAGGTTCTCGTGACTGGCGACCTTGCCGTCAAGCGGACTGGCCCAGAGCACGTCCCCGTCGCCGTCTCCGTCAAGGTCTGTGGCGTAAACGCAGTAGGCACCGAAAAAGGGGTCTTCGATGAACTGCTGCGGTCCAAACGCCCCACCGCCGAGGTTCTCGTACCAGGAAACGGAGTACCCCGACGCCGAGAGCACGTCCGCGTCTCCGTCACCGTCAAGGTCCGTGGAGTACAGGGAATAGGGTTCGCTAGAGCCGCTTGCCGTAACCGCCTGCTCGGGTCCGAACAACCCACCGCCCAGGTTCTCGTACCAGCCAATGTTGTTGCCACCACTCCCAATATGACCCCAGTACGTGGAGAGTACGTCCGCGTCTCCGTCGCCGTCGATATCCGTAGCGTAAACGTCTTTTGCAGACCACGCGTCAGTGGTGATCACCTGCTGGGGTCCGAAGCTCTGAGAGAAGGTCATCGATGCGGTGAGAACCACAGCGATCGGGAGCGAAGCGAACAAGCGGAACCTGGCAATGCGAGTCATGGCGGTGTCTCCTGGTTGTCTGGTGAGCGGAGGCCGGGCGGTGGCCTCCGGGACACCAGCGTAGGGACTTTCCTACTGATGGGGGCCAGCCCCCCACGCGCTACGCCCCTACGGGCAGAACGTCACCTCGAGACCGTCTGAGAAGTTGAAGCCAGCTGGGCCACACCTAGCGGTCGTCCTCACCAGCGGACCTTGCTCTTGACTCGATGAGCTCTTCGAGGCCCTGCTTGATCTTCAGAGTATCAGGGTGCTCGTCGCCCAGCGTGCGGCGGCTTGCCTCCAGCGCTTCGCGCAAGAGAGGCTCGGCCTCATCGAGCTTGCCCTGGCCGCTGAGCAGCCTGCCCAGGTTGTGGATCGAGTTCAGGGTCCCTGGGTGCTCGTCGCCCAGCGTGCGGCTCCTGGTCGCCAGCGCCTCGCGGTAGAGCGGCTCGGCCTCGTCGAGCCTGCCCTGGTCTTGGAGCAGGCTGCCCAGGTTGTTGAGTGCGCCCAGGGTGTTGGGGTGCTCGGCGCCCAGCTTGTGGCGGAAGCCTTCCAGTGCCTCGCGGTAGAGCGGCTCGGCCTCACCGAACCGGCCCTTGCTCAGGAGCCAGCCGCCCATGTTCGTGATCGCGCCCAGCGTGTTTGGGTGTTCGTTGCCGAGTGTGCGGCGGAAGCTCTCCATCGCCTCGCGCAAGAGTGGCTCCGCCTCGTCGAGCTTGCCCTGCTCCTGGAGCAGCCTTCCCAGGTTGAGGATGAAGACCAGGGTGCTCTCGTGGTCGTCGCCCAGCGCAAGGCGCTGAGCCTCCACCGCCTCACGCATGAGCGGTTCGGCTTCTTCGAGCTTGCCCTGTCTCTTGAGCAGCAGACCCAGGTTGTTGATCGACTGCAGGGTGGACGGATGCTCGTCGCCCAGGGTGCGGCGTCGGACTTCCAGCGCCTTGCGGTAGAGTGGCTCGGCCTCGTTGAGCTTGCCCTGTGAGTAGAACAGGACGCCCAGGTTGCTGATCGTGGTCAGGGTGGAGGGATGCTCTTCGCCGAGCATACGAAGCTCTGCCTCCAGCACCTCGCGCCAGAGCGGTTCGGTTTCGGTGTACTTGCCCTGGGTGCAGAACAGGGCGCCCAGATTGCTGATCGAGGTCAGGGTGGACGGGTGCTCGTCGCCTAGGGTGCGGCGTTGCGCCTCCACCGTTTCGCTCCAGAGCGGTTCAGCCTCGTCGAACCTGCCCTGGGAGTAGTACAGGACACCCAGGTTGTTGATCGAGTTCAGGGTCCCTGGGTGCTCGTCGCCCAGCGTGCGGCGTCTTCCCTCCAGCGCTTCGCGCAAGAGAGGCTCGGCCTCATCGAGCTTGCCCTGGCCGCTGAGCAGGTTGCCCAGATTGTTGATCGAGCTCAGGGTGCTATGGTGCTCGTCACCGAGCGTACGGCTCCTGGTCTCCACCGCCTCGCGGAGGAGAGGTTCGGCCTCGTCGAACTTGCCCTGGTCCTGACGAAGGAGGCCCAGACTGTTGACCGAGGCCAGTGTCTCCGGGTGCTCGTCACCGAGCGTGCGACGCCGCGCCTCGAGCGCTTCGCGGTAAAGCCGATCTGCCCCATCGAGGTCGCCTAGGTCCTGGAACAAGATGCCCAGGCTGTAGATCGAACTCAGCGTATCCGGATGCTCGTCGCCCAGTGTGCGACGCTGCACCTGCACCACTTCTCGGAGAGTGGACTCGGCTTCATCGAGTTTGCCTTGGGCGTTGAGCAGGTTGCCCAGGTTGCTGATCGAGCCCAGGGTGTCGGGGTGCTCTGGGCCAATCTCGCGCCTGTAGATCTCGACCGCCCGCTCCTGGGGCTGAAGGGCTTTCTCCAAGAGTCCCAGCTCTCCCAGGGTCTTCGCTACCGCTTGTTGCAGTTGTGCCTGCACGAGAGGGGGGCCCTCGAAATCCTCCAGAGCATTGAGTGCTCCCTCGAACACATGTTCGTCCAGGGTATTGAGCGCGATCCCCGTGAAGTCCGTCCCGGAGACCAGTTTTTCCAGTTCCACCGCCCGTCGGTCCAGCACTTCCTCATCCAGCTTGACCCGCTCACCGGCGGCACGCGCGCCCTCCAGCACCCGCTGGCGGATGCCCCAGCCCATGGACTGCACGTCGATACCCGACAGCTGCGCTTCCTGGAACCTGGCCACCTGCTCCAGCTCCTCGGCCCGCTTCTCCGCTTCGTCGCGCTCCCTGGCGGCCTCGGCCTCCGCCTCTCTGGCCTTGTCTCTCTCATCGGCGGCCTCCACCCGGGCATCCTCCGCCTCTTCTCGCTGTACTCGTAACGCCTCGTTCGTCACCACGAGCTCGTCGGCCCGGGTAGTCGCCAGATCGGCATTCTCCTGGGCCTCCTCCGTCTTCGTTTGCAGCTGCTCGTTGCTCTCGGCCAGGTTGTCCTTCTCCTGACTGAGCTGCCACGCAAGGCTCGAGATCGCCACCAACGCGACCACTGCCACCGCCCCGGCGACGCTCTTCGTCGGATTGCGCAGCACCCACTTGGTCGCTCGCTGCACCACCGTCGGTGGCTTTGCGAGGATCGGCTCGTTGGAGAGGTGGCGGCGCAGGTCCGCTGCCAGCTCTCCCATCGTCGCGTAGCGGGCATCCGGCTTCTTCTGAAGCGCCTTGCTGCAGATCACCGCGAGATCCACCGGCACCCGTGAACGGATCTGCTTGGGGTCCGGTGGATCCTCCTGCAGGATCTTCTGCGCGATCTGATGGGTCGTGTCCCCCTCGAACGGCCGCACCAGCGTCAACAGCTCGTACAGCACGACCCCCAGGCTGAAGACGTCCGTGCGATGGTCGATGTCCCGCCGCCGGGCCATCACCTGCTCGGGGCTCGAGTAGTAGTACGTACCTGCAAACTCGCCCGTCTGCGACAGGCCGTGCTCGCTCTCCACCCGCGCCAGCCCGAAATCACCGACCTTGGGCGTGTCGTCAGGACTGATCAGGATGTTGGCGGGCTTGAGGTCGCGATGGATCACTCCGGCCCCGTGGGCCACCTCCATCGCGTCCGCCACTTTTGCCACCAGGTCGGCCACCTGGCCGTAGTAGTCCTTCGGCAGCTCGGCCTCGCCCCGAACGTCCTCGAGGAAGTCAGCGAGGGACGCGCCGTCCTCCACGAGATCCATGGCGATCCAGTGCACGCCGTCGATCTCGCCGCTGCCGTGCACTGCGACGATTCCGGGGTGAGTCAGCTTTCCTCCCGCGC
>PVBE011372820.1_pt1 | contig 42647 bp, 45 predicted proteins | sample 1631181 | NCBI WGS metagenome assembly PVBE01 (sample SAMN08397723, study PRJNA350692) | Marine metagenome, whole genome shotgun sequencing project. | isolation source: water | place: Pacific Ocean | collected 2012-04
CCGGCGACGGCGACTTTCGCCGGCTTGTGGAGGCGGTGCAGCGCAAGGGCGTGCGCGTGAGCGTCGTGAGCACGGTGCGATCGCAACCTTCCATGGTAGCCGACGAGTTGCGGCGCCAAGCCGACAACTTCGTCGATCTCGTGGACATCCAAGACGACATCGAGCGCACGCCGCGCGGTGGGGATTTGGGCGACGATCGGGGCGTCGAGCCTCCCGAAATCGAATCCGATCTCGAGATGGCCTGAGCGGTTGGGCTGGGACGCGACCGCGTGTCGCCGCGGCCCCCCGAGGCGCCGTCGCGTGATTGCGATCTTTGTCCGCGCCTGGTCGCGTTCAGATCGGCGAACCAAACCAACCACCCCGACTGGTTCAACGCCCCCGTCCCTTCGTTCGGCGTTCAGCGCGCGTGGCTGCTGATCGTCGGCCTGGCGCCGGGGCTCAAGGGCGCGAACCGCACTTCGCGTCCGTTCACCGGCGATTTTGCGGGTGATCTCCTTTATGCGACGCTGCTGAGACACGGGCTCGCCGTCGGAACCTACGGAGCGCGGGCCGAAGACGGACTCCGCCTCGTCGGGTGTCGGATCACCAACGCGATCCGCTGCGTACCGCCCGGCAACAAGCCGGTAGCCGCCGAGGTCGCGGCATGTCGCCGGTTTCTGGCGGCCGAGATCCGGAACATGCCCGAGTTGCGCACGATTCTCGCGCTCGGCGTGCTCGCGCACGGGGCGGTTCTGACATGCCTGAGCGTGCGCAAACGATCGCATCCGTTCCAGCACGGCGCGATCCACCACTTGCCCGGCGGGCTGGTCCTCGCGGACAGCTACCATTGCTCGCGCTACAACACGCAGACGGGGCGGCTGAGCGCCGCCATGTTCGACGACGTCCTCGCGCGGGTCAGTTTGAACCGCGCTCCTGTCGCTGCCACCTTCGATGATGATATGATCGGCGCGATTCCCCCGAAGAGACGCAAACGCGCACGGGTAATGACGCAAACGACGGAACCCTTCAACGGTCCGGAAGGTGAACGACGATGATCGATCTCTACACTTGGCCGACTCCGAACGGGCACAAGATCCACATCATGCTCGAAGAACTCGGGCTGCCCTACAACGTCATCCCCATCGACATTCGCCAAGGCGACCAGTTCGACCCCGCGTACCTGAAGCTCAACCCGAACAACAAGATGCCGACGATCGTCGACCCCGAGGGACCCGACGGCGAGCCCTATACGGTCTTCGAAACGGGCGCGATCCTGATGTATCTGGCCGAAAAGACGGGCCGGTTCATGCATTCGGCTCCCGGACGCCGCTTCCTCGCGATCCAGTGGTTGATGTTCCAGATGGGCCACATCGGCCCCATGTTGGGCCAGGCCCATCACTTCCGCGGCTATACCCCGGAACCCATCGAATACGGGATCAAGCGCTATACGAACGAGGCCGGGCGGCTTTATGGCGTGCTTGATCGCCGACTCGGCGAGGTCGAATACCTCGCCGGCGATTACTCGATCGCCGATATCGCGACCTTTCCCTGGACCCGCTCGTACGAAAAGCAGGGCCAAGACCTGAAAGACTTTCCCAACGTCAAGCGCTGGTTCGAGGCAATCGACGCGCGCCCTGCGGTTCAACGGGGCCTTCAGGTGCTGGCGGACCGGCAGTCGAGCGCGCCAATGGACGAGAAGACCCGCTCAGTGATGTTCGGCGACGCGCAGTTCACGCGGCGTTGATCCGATGGCAATGACACTGTACGAGCTTTTGGGCGCCGACGACCGTCGGTTCAGCCCCTTCTGCTGGCGCGCGCGCCTGGCCCTCGCCCACAAGGGCTTCGATGCCGATCGGGTCGGGGTCCGTTTCTGCGACAAGGAGCTGATCGCCTTCAGCGGCCAAACGCTAGTCCCGGTGCTGGTGGATGGCGAGACCGTCGTTTCCGACAGTTGGAACATCGCGTGTTACCTCGAGGACACGTACCCGGACCGGCCCGCGCTGTTCGGAGGCGACGCGGCGAAGCCCCTCGCCCACTTCATCAACACCTGGGCCGACTACACCCAAAGGACGACCCTGACGACCCTGATCGTTTTCGACATCTTCAACCACATCGAAAAGATCGATTGGGAATACTTCCGTTCCCACCGCGAACAGCGGTTCGGGATGGCGCTGGAAGATGTGCAGAAGAATCGCGACCGTGACGTCGCGGTCTTTCGTGAGGCGCTGCAACCGCTGCGCACGGTACTGGAGAGCCGCCCCTACATCGCGGGCGAGGCGCCGACGTACCCGGATTACATCCTTCTCGGTACCTTCTTGTTCGCGCGCACGATGAGCCCGTTCAAGCTTCTGAAGGAAGACGATCCGGTCTACGCTTGGCGCGCGCGAATGCTCGGGCTGTTCGACGGCATGGCCACGAAAGCGATCGGCTACCCCTGCTGAGCGCTTACCCCTTGTCGCGCAACAGACGCGCCTTCTCGATCTTCCAGTCACGCTGCTTCACGGCGGCCCTTTTGTCGTAGTTATGCTTGCCGCGGGCCAATGCGAGTTCGACCTTGGCGCGGCCGTGGTCGTTGAAATAAATCGCGAGCGGCACCAGCGTCATGCCCTCGCGCTGCACCGAACCCGTAAGCCGGTTGATTTCCCGGCGTTTCATCAAGAGCTTCCGCACCCGCCGCGGCTCGTGGTTGAAGCGGCCCGCTTGTACGAATTCGGGAATGTGGGCGTTGAAAAGGAACAGCTCGCCGTCGCGCCCGGCGGCGTAGGATTCGCTGATCGACGCCTTGCCTCCGCGGAGCGACTTCACTTCCGAACCCGTCAGCGCGATCCCCGCCTCGAAGGTGTCCTCGATCGCGTAGGCGTACCGGGCCTTGCGGTTCTGGACGACGTATCTGCCCGGTGAAGGGCGCTTGCGGGGCATGGGTGAGCGGCGGGACCTAGTTCGTCAGTTGAGAAGGCCTGCCGTCGTCATCGCCGACCGCACGTGTTCCTTGCTCTTTTCCGAAAGTTCCCAAAGCGGCAGCCGCACCTCGGCCGCGCACTTGCCCAACAGGCTCGCCCCGTACTTCGCCGGCCCCGGGTTCGATTCGCAGAACATGGCGATGTGAACCGGGATCAAGGTGTCCTGGCGCGCTTGCGCGGTTTTGATGTCGCCCTCGCGCCAGGCCTTATGCATCTCGGCGCACAGCTTCGGCGCCACGTTGGCCGTGACCGAGATGCAGCCGTGGCCGCCGCCGGCAAGGAACGGAAGCGCGGTCGCGTCCTCGCCCGAGAGTTGACAAAAGTCGGGGCCGATGGCCATGGCCGTCTTCATCGGCCGCGCCAAGTCCGAGGTCGCGTCCTTGACGCCGACGATGTTGGGAAGTTTCGCCAGGCGGGTCATGGTCTCGACGCTCATGTCGACGACGCTGCGTCCGGGGATGTTGTAAAGCACGATCGGCAGTTCGACGGCGTCGTGAATCGCCTTGAAGTGCTGGTAAAGGCCTTCTTGGGTGGGCTTGTTGTAGTACGGGGTCACCACCAGCGCGGCGTCGGCGCCGGCGGTCTTGGCCTCGCGCGTAAGCTCGATCGCTTCGGCGGTCGAGTTCGATCCGGTTCCGGCGATGACCGGCACCTTTCCTTTCGCTACCTCCAGGCACAGCTTGATCACGCGCATGTGCTCGGCATGGCTAAGGGTGGCCGATTCGCCCGTTGTCCCGCACGGGATGACGCCCTCGGTCCCTTCGCTGATGTTCCATTCGATGAACGATTGATAGGCGTCCCCATCCACGTCGCGATTGCGAAACGGCGTGATTAGGGCGACGAGCGATCCCTCGAACATGGACGCCTCCTCCTCGACGTGTCCTCGGCTGCGTGAGAGTTCGAAAATACCCCCTTCTTTCGCGCCCCGGCAAGTGACGCCTTCGATTCGCGGCGCGCCGGCCGACTTGCGCGGCTTGAGACCGCGCATCCCTGGCCCTAGACTTGGCAGGCTCGCCCTATTGCGTCGTCGTCGAAGGAGAAGGTTGGTGGACGCGCGGCGTCTCGCGATCGCGTTCTTCGTCGTGGTGGTTTGCGTCGCCCGCGCGGGCGAGGCGCGCGCCGACGTGCTCACGCCGGCGGACGCCAAGCACGCGGCCGCCGCGTTCCAGGCGGCCGACACCGGTCAGTGGAACAATGCGCTTGGCTTGGCCACCAGGGTCGCCGATCCGTTGGTGGCGTCGATCGTGCGTTGGATCAAGCTGACCGCGGACGGATCGGGCGCGCGTCTCGCCGAGATCGCCGCGTTTCTCGCCGAACATCCCGATTGGCCTTCGCGCGAGCTGCTGCTGGATCGCGCCGAAGAGGCGATGGCCAACGAGGCCGCCGACGCCGACGTGCTGTCTTGGTTCGAGGGGGAGACGCCGCGAACCGCGATCGGCATGGTCCGGCTCGCGGTCGCCCTGATGGCCGCGGACGACGATGACCGAGGCCAGATGATGTTCCGCCAAGCGTGGATCGCCGGTGACTTCACGCGCCAAGAAGAGAACGCGCTGTACCATCGCTATCGAACGCTGCTGACGCACGCCGATCACGTGCAGCGACTTGACCGGCTGTTATGGAAGGGCTGGTTCTCGTCGGCCCGCCGGACACTCTGGCGGGTAAACGAGGAATACCGCGCCCTCGGCGAGGCGCGCCTCCTGCTCGCGACCATGTCGGGAAACGTCGATCGCGCCATCGCCCGGGTGCCGGATGAACTCAAGGATCATCCCGGCCTCGTGTACGAGCGCCTGCGCTGGCGATGGCGTAAGGGGCACTACGAATCGGCGCTCTCGCTTCTCGACCATCCGAACCACGACGAAGGCCGTCCCGACAAATGGTGGACACAGCGCGCCGCCCTCGCCCGCGCGGCCCTTCGCGAGGGGCATGTATCCGACGCCTATCGAATTGCGGCCGACCACAGACTCGACGCCGCCGACGCCGCCGCGCTCGCCGACGCCGAATGGCTCGCTGGTTGGACCGCGCTTCGCTTCCTCGCCGAACCGGCCCTGGCGATCGGCCATTTCATCACCATGTACGGCAGCGTGCGCTACCCCATCAGCCTCGCGCGCGCCTCCTATTGGGCGGGCCGATCGGCCGCCGCGCTCAACGACCGCAAGCTGGCCGAGCTCTGGTACCGCGAGGCCGCCCGGTACCCCGGCACTTATTACGGGCAGCTTGCCGCGGCCGAGATATCGGAAACTCCTGCCGCCAACCTGCCGTCGCGCGCCGTTCCATCGCCCCAAGAAGCGACTGCGTTCGAAGATCACGAACTCGTCCGCGTCATCCGAATCCTCGGCGCGGCCGAAGCGGATGGGTACATGCGCGCTTTCTTCCTCAGCCTCGGAAATGTCTCGGCTTCGCGGGGCTGGCACGCGCTGACGGCGTCTCTTGCCCTCTCGCGGGACCGCCCGGATCTCGCGATCGCGGTGGCGAAACAGGCTCATCGAGACGTCCGCCATCTGGTGCTGGAGGGGTATCCGCTGATCGACGTGCCTCGGCGGCTTTCACCGATCCGCGACGCCGTCCCGGAAGAGGCTTTGGTTCTCGCGATGGTTCGCCAGGAAAGCGCCTTCGACTCGGGCGCCAAGAGCCCCGCCGGGGCGCGTGGTCTCATGCAGCTTCTTCCCGCCACCGCGAAACGGACGGCGCAGGAGCTGAAACTCGGCTACTCGCATCCTCGCCTCAACTCGGACCCCGAGTACAACCTGCTTCTGGGACAGACCTATATGCAGAGACTCCTCGACGAGTTTGACGGCTCCTACGTTCTTGCGCTCGCCGCCTACAACGCAGGCCCGACGCGCGCCCATCGGTGGGTTCGCGACAACGGCGATCCCCGCGACGAACAGGTCGACGCCGTAGATTGGATCGAGCTCATCCCTTTCGCCGAGACCCGAAATTTCGTCCAACGGGCGATGGAGAACTTGCAGGTTTATCGAATCCGCTTGAACGGCGACCGTTCGCTTCCTCGACCCATGCCAAGCTGACCCGCTAGGACGGCGCGACGCTCGTCTTGGTCGGACAGTGCTCCAAGTGACAATGCCATCGAACGCGTTTCGCGAGCGCCGGTACCGGAGCCAGGACGGCCGCGAGCTCTACTACCGCGAATACGGTCGGCGAACGCCCGGACGTCCGGCGGTCCTTTGCCTTCCGGGACTCACCCGCAATTCCAAAGACTTTCACGAGTTCGCGCTACGGCACGGGTCCCGTTGGCGCGTGCTGTGCCCCGACTACCGCGGCCGCGGCCGGTCCGCGTACGACCGTGATTGGCGCAACTACCACGCCAAGGTAAGCGCTGACGACATCCGCCACCTGTTGGCGGCGGCGAACGTGCACGAGGCCATATTGATCGGGACGTCATTCGGCGGCCTTCTCGCGATGGTCCTGGCCGTAATAGCGCCGACGGTGGTTGCCGGCGCCGTCCTCAACGACATCGGACCGCGGATCGAGAGGCGCGGAGTGGAAAAGCTGATTGATTATATGACGGACGAGCGCCCCATCGAGGACTGGGACGCCGCTGCCCGCCGTCTAAGCGAGACCTTTCCGAATTTCACCGCGTTCGATGACGCCGACTGGCGCCGCGCGGCCGAGGGAACGTACCGTGCGCGCACCGACGGCCGCCTGGTTTTCGACTGGGACCCGTCCCTCGTCAGGGCGCTTCGCGCCGGCACCCGTTTACCGGTCGATCTCTGGCCTTTGTTCCGGGCCTTGGGACAGGTGCCGATCTTGGCCATCCGCGGTTGCGAATCGAATTTTCTTTGCGAGGACGTGTTCGACCGCATGGCCGAAGAGGTTCCGTCGCTGGTGCGCGTGCATATTCCGGGGGTGGGCCACCCGCCGTCGCTTCACGAGCCCGAGGCGGCAGCCGCCCTCGATTCCTTTCTCGCGCAGTTTTGAGCGCCGCCATCAGGATCGTGGATGAAAGCTGGCGTTGCGGGAGCCGCCCCGTTGGGCGATCATGACGGCGGACACCTTCGAATTGGGCGGAGCTGAGATGACGACCGAAACGGCGGCACGCCTTCCCGAGCAAACGGACGTCAAGGCCGCGGCGGCGACCCTTGAAGGACACGCCATCGACGGCGCTGGTCGAGTCCCAGTTTCTCAACGAACGCGCCGGCGCGCGCGTGCTGGTCAAGGCGGAATCCCTGCAACGCAGCGGATCGTTCAAGTACCGGGGCGCCTTCAACCGCCTCTCCCGCCTCGACGCGGCCGCACGACGCCGCGGCGTCGTGGCCTTTCCGCGCGGCAACCACGTCTTCGGCGTCGCCGCTGCCGCCCGGGATTTGGGCATCCCGGCGACGATCGTGATGGCGAACGACGATCCGTCTTGGAAAATCTCCGTCTGCCGGGCCTACCAAGCCGAGATGGTGCTTTTCGAGCGCAAGCACGAGGACTGGGCGGAGCTGAACCGCCGGCTTGAAGCGCTAGGCGTGCGCGTCGCTGACGAACGCGGAGCCACCATCATCCGCCCCCATGACGACGCCGAAGTGACCGCGGGGCATGGAACCGTGGGCCTCGATATCGTCGCCCAGGCGCGCGCGCTGGACGCGCACCTTGACGCGGTCCTGGTGCCGTGCGCCCGCGGTGGCTTGACCGCAGGCGTCGCGCTCGCGCTCTCGGCGGCAAGTCCCGATACCGAAATTTTCGCGGTCGAACCGGTCGGCTTCGACGACACCGCCCGTTCTCTCGCCGCCGGTGCGCTGTTGAGCAACGAAGACGGGGCCCAGTCCATCTGTGACGGGCTTCTCTCGCCTTCGCAGGGCGAGCTGAACTTCGCACTCAACCGGCGCCTCGTTACCGGCGGCCTGGTCGTCCCGGACAGCGAGACGCTCAAGGCAATGAAGGTGGCGTTTTCCGATCTCAAACTGGTCGCTGAGCCGAGCGGCGCCATCGGGCTTGGTGCGATCCTCAGCGGCATCTTCGATGCGCGCGGGAAGACGGTCTGCGTGATCTGCTCCGGCGGGAACGTGGATTCAGCGACCTTCCGGAGCGCGCTCGAGACCGGGCCGTGAGCGGCGCTTCCCACACCCCGGGGACCCCGTCCTTGGACGCCCCCGAGCCCCCGACGCTTGCCGACATCGGCAGGGCGGCGGGCAGTCTCGCGGACCGCGCGGTCTTTACCCCACTCGTTGAATCACCGCTCCTCAACGACCGCTTGGGCTGCCGCGTGCTTGCGAAGGCCGAGGTGCTTCAGCGCACCGGTTCGTTCAAGTTCCGCGGCGCCTTCAATCGGTTATCGAAGCTGAACGAGGACGAACGCCGCATGGGTGTCGTCGCCTATTCGTCGGGGAATCACGCCCAGGGCGTCGCCGCGGCGGCGCGCATCGTAGGCACGTCGGCGACCATCTTCATGCCGAAGGACGCGCCGGCGACGAAGGTCTTGAACACGCGACGCCATGGCGCGGAGGTGCGGTTCTACGACCGCGCGACCGAGAACCGCGAGGAAATGGCCGAAGCGTTGGCGCGTGAACGCGGGGGCGTCGTGGTCAGGCCGTACGAGGATCCGGACGTGATCGCCGGCCAGGGGACCGTGGGGCTCGAGATCGCCAGCCAAGCGCGGCGCATGGGTATCCACCTGGACGCGGTGCTGGTGCCTTGCGGCGGCGGCGGCCTCTCGGCCGGCACCGCGCTTGCGATCGCCGGGGCCAGTCCGGAGACCCGCGTCTACTCCGTGGAGCCGCAAGGGTTCGACGATATGGCGCGTTCGCTGGCCGCCGATGCGCGAAAGCGAAACGCGGGCGGCGGCCAATCGATGTGCGACGCCCTTCTCATGCCGGAACCGGGGGCGCTGACGTTCGCCGTGGCCAGGGGCCGGCTTGCGGGTGGACTGGCGGTCGGCGATGCGGCGACGCGACGGGCCATGGTCACGGCCTTCGCCGATCTGAATTTGGTGGTCGAGCCGAGTGGTGCTGTCGCGCTTGCTGCCGTGCTTGCCGAGGCGATCGAAACGTCGGGACGGACGCTCGTCGTCGTGCTCACCGGCGGCAACGTCGATCCCGAGACTTTCTCGGAAGTCCTGGCGTCCGAAGAATGGCCGCCCGCATGAAGCGAAGCCGTGCCCGCCGGGCGGGCCGTCAGCTTCCGGTCGCGGCCTGAGTCTTTTCGCCTTCGAGCTTGGAGGGGCCGCTCACGGCGTTCACGTTCCCGCCGCTTCCCAGGACGACGAAATTGATGCGTCCCTCGGCAGCGCCCTTCTTTTCTTCCCAACGCTTGCAGTGGCCTTCGAGAAAGGCGCCCTTCTCGATGGCCAGATCCTCGTGCAGGATGTCTCCGGTGACCCGGGCCGTCTTGGCGAGAGTGACCGAGCGCGCCTTGATCTGGCCGGTCAGCGTTCCGTGCACGGTGATCGCATCGGCGGTGATCTCGCCCTTGATGTTGGCGGTCTCACCGATCAGAAGGGTATGGCTGCGGATATCGCCGTCGATCTCCCCGAAGATGTCGATCTGGCCATCGCTGGAAAGGTTTCCGACCAGCTTCACGTCCTGGCTGATGATCGATGGAATCGCGGGTTTCTGCGGCTGATCTTGGCCAGCGTATCCATTTTTCGACGGTTTACTATTTGAAAACATGACGTCCTGCCCCGATGAACTTTGTTGGATCCTGTGGTCTTTCGTTGAACATTACCTCGTAATGCAGGTGAGCCCCAGTACTTCTTCCCGTGTTACCGAGAAGCCCGATTTTATCCCGATAAGCGAGCTTCTGACCCTTCTTGACGAGGATCTGGTGGAGGTGCCCGTATCGGGTCTTGAGGCCCGCCCCGTGGTCGACCTCGACCATACGCCCGTAACGGCCATTCAATCCGACGTAGGTCACAGTCCCGGGCGACGTCGTGAAAACGGATGACTTGAGCGCGCTTCCGAGATCGAGGCCATAGTGCATGGCCAATTTGTTGTTGAAGGGGTCGCGCCGCTTCCCGTACGGGCTGGTGAGGTAATAGTGGTCCAGCGGCGACGTCAGCGGCAGCATACGCATGATGTTCTGCAGTGCCTCCCACTGCTCGAGATAGCCTTCGAGATTCGTGAGACGAGCCTTCAAATGCCCGCCGACGGCGCCATCGGGGCGCACCTCGATGAAGGGCCCCCCCTGACCTTCCGGGGTCGATGCGCCGGCCTGTAACAACCGATCCATGTCGAGGCCGGTGAGATCGACGACTTTCTCGATGCTGTCGATGTTCGCGACGGTGTGATTGGTCAGCCGCGCGACGGCGCCGAGCTGGGAATCCTGTATGTCGGCGAGACGGGTTTCCAGCTCCGCGATTTGGCCGCCCATGACGTCGATGTCCGCGCGCGCCCTTTTGCGTTCGCTCAAGGCCGCGGACAAGTCGGTCTCGGTCGTGCCCAACGTGTCCTGAAGGGCGAAGTTGCGGCCCATCAGGGATTGCATCCGCGACTGGATGTCGGAGAGCTCGCCCTTTAGGCTTTCGCGCGCTTTGATGATTTCTTTGCGGTCGGATTCGGTGGTCGTCAGCGTGCTTCTCACGGAGCTCAGGTTCAGTTGAAGCGCCGTGTTCTGTTCCACGAGGTCGAGCATGAGCGCATTGTCTTCCTCGAGGTTCCGCGTCATGTCGAGAAAGCGGTTTTGATACTCGGCCACTTCCGAAATAACGCTGCGGTACGCGAGTCGCGCGCTCGCGATCTCGTTCTCCTTGGACCCGAGGACGATGTCGTGAAGGAAGTAGCTGACCGAGGCGAATCCGGTCCAGCCGCCGAACGCGCACAAAGCCACCAAGATGCCCAGTTGCGCACGCCGGGAAAACCTGATGAAAGATATCCGGCCTTCCGTTCGGAGATGGAGCTGGCGTTCCGGAATGTACCGGTTAAGAAGCTTCTTAAACCACCCTCTTCCCCGCGAGCGAGTCTGTCGCTGACCCATGATGACTCCCCGAAGGATCCCGTCGGCTTGTCTAGTTTTCCCATTATCGCGTAGCGATTACGGGAAATTCCAGTCTCGTCTGGCTGACGAACCGGTCTCAAACCTGACCCGAACCGTATCGAGTCGGACCGGGCCATGCAAGCCTCTATTGGCTCCGCGAACCGGCCGTTTCGGCATCTTCGGGACGTCCCGCGAAAGCGAGGGTGCGCCCCTGTGAAACGGCTTCCTATGCCTTCCGGTCGCAGCGGGTTTGCCCGTGCAATCGCCACCGTCTTCGGGATTGGACGGCTTCCCGGGGCGCCGGGAACCTGGGCTTCGGCGGCGGCGCTCCCTGTCGCCTGGGCGATCCAGTCGGCTTTCGGTTCGATCGGCCTTTTGACGGCCGGCATGGCCGTGCTCGCTGTCGGCGGCTGGGCCGCGGACGCGATCGAACGGGCGAGCGGGCGCCGAGACCCCTCGGAGGTGGTCATCGACGAGGTCGCGGGACAATGGCTTACCCTGGTCCCCGTGTCTCCCGATCTGATGATCTATGGGCTGGGGTTCGTGTTGTTCCGGCTGGCCGATATCACCAAGCCCTGGCCCGTCTCGTGGCTGGATCGGCGCGTCAGTGGCGGGTTCGGCATCATGATCGACGACGTGGCCGCGGCCGCATACGCCGGGCTCTGTCTTTACGTTCTCAACTGGTGGATTCGTGTGAGTGATGCCCCGCTATAAGGAGGCGCCGGGTTGGCCGAGGACGATCTCGCGAGCTTGAGCGAACGGGTCTTGACCGCCTGCCGCAGCGCCCGGCTTCGTCTCGCCGTCGCGGAATCGTGCACCGGCGGACTGGTGCTGGCGTCGTTGACCGCGATCCCGGGCGCATCAGATGTCGTCGAACGGGGATTCGTCACTTACAGCAATGAGGCGAAGTCCGAGATGCTGGGCGTACCGGGCGCGCTAATCGAAGCGCACGGCGCGGTCAGCGAGCCGGTGGCCCGCGCCATGGCGGAAGGCGCGCTTTGCCACTCGCCCGCCGACGTCGGCATCGGCGTCACGGGCATCGCCGGGCCGGGCGGTGCGACGGTGGAAAAACCGATCGGCCTGGTGCATATCGCGGCGGCGCGAAAAGGCCGCGAGACCCGTCACGAGCGCCACTTATTCGCGGGCGACCGGGCGGCAATCCGCCTCGCCGCCGCGGCCGCCGCGCTCGCGTTGATCGGCCGGCAGCTTTCCTAAGTGGGCAGAATCAGACTCGGATTCGGCGAAGACCGCCTTGACCCGCTCGGTGTCAACGTGCTCCAGCGGGCTCCGAGGATTTCCCCGATGGATTTTCAGGGTTGATTGGCCCCCTCGACGATCTCCACAAGTTTCTCAATTCGCTCTTGAATCTGTTCGCGCGCGGCACGGAAGCGCTCACGCGGACGATCGAAAGTATGGGCGACAGGATTCGGAATCGGCCAGTGCAGCCGCCGAATACGTCCGGGCAAGACCGGGCAGACTTCATCGGCGCAAAGCGTCACGACAAGGTCAAAGCGTGACAGTTCGATCGTGTCCACGGACTTCGAGCGGTGGCCGGAAATGTCGATGCCAATCTCAGACATGGCTTCGATAGCATGCGGGTTCACGGTCGAAGGGCGCGAGCCAGCGCTCATGACTTCGGCGCGGCTGGCGAGGACATGGCGGGCAAGACCCTCGGCCATTTGGCTGCGGGCGGAGTTCTCGACACATAGGAACAGAATGCGCTTCATGCCGACTTCGCCATCATGGTGAGCAGAGCGGATCGTGTTTGATCGGAACCGCGATGGGATTACGGTAATGTGCGTGATTCCGTTTTATTTCAACGGTTTAGAGCAGATTTACGTGGTCGGTGCATCGCGCCTTGGCGATTCCGACCGAGCGCGATCTGGTCTAGCTCGGCACGCGAGCGTTGCGCTGGACGGCAGGACTGCGCTCGTACCAGAGCTTGCTGGCGTTCACGAACTTCACCACTGACAGCATTACCGGCACTTCGACCAGGACGCCGACCACGGTCGCAAGCGCCGCTCCGGAGTTAATGCCAAAGAGACTGATCGCCACGGCGACGGCCAATTCGAAGAAATTACTCGCACCGATCAGTGCCGAGGGGGCGGCCACACAATGCGCCGATCCGACCGCCCGGTTCAGGAGATAGGCCAGCCCCGAGTTGAAATAAACCTGTATCAGAATCGGCACTGCAAGAAGCGCAATGACAACGGGCTGAGCCGCGATCTGTTCGCCTTGGAAGCCGAACAGCAGCACCAGCGTCGTCAATAGCGCAATCAACGAGACGGGTTGCAAGATGCCCAACAACCGCTTGAGCGCAGGCTCGCCACCGGAGATCAGGATGCGCTTGCGAAGAACCTGGCCGATAATGACGGGCACGACGATGTACAGGCCGACCGAAAGGACAAGCGTATTCCATGGCACCGTGATGGCGGAAAGACCGAGCAGAAGCCCCACGATCGGAGCGAACGCAAACACCATGATGAGGTCGTTCAGCGCGACCTGGCTCAGCGTGAAATGCGGCTCTCCATTGGACAGGTTGCTCCACACGAAGACCATGGCCGTGCAGGGCGCGGCGGCCAGAATGATCAGACCCGCGATGTAACCGTCTATCAGTTCCGGCATGAGATAGGGGCGGAACAAATAACCGATGAATATCCACCCGAAGGCAGCCATTGAAAACGGTTTGACGGCCCAGTTGATGAACAGCGTCACTCCGATGCCACGCCAGTACTCCCGGATCTGGCTCAGCGCGGCGAAGTCGATGCGAACCAGCATCGGGATGATCATGAGCCAGATCAGTATGGCGACGGGGAAGTTGACCTGGGCAATCTCGGCCGCGCTGATGGTCTGGAATGCGCCAGGCAGAAAATTGCCGAGCGCCATGCCGGCGAAGATGCAGAGCACCACCCAGACCGTCAGATAGCGTTCAAAAATGGGCATGAATGAACCTTGTTCAGTTCCCTGTTAACTCTGTCGGTGAACCGGCAATCTCGTCCAACAATATCCCAGCAGGCTTCCGGATACGCAAACCGGGTTCAGCCACTTGGGTTCATTCGACAGGGTCGATCGTGCCCGGATACCGCGCGACCGGCAATATGCGCCGGTTTCGGGGCGCGCATTCCACCGATGCGCCGTTTGGGGGCGGAGATCGGCCGCTTCGGCACCCGATGACACTCTCGCCGGTCGATGCTTTGGGGCACTCGCGTTGATCGGCGGGCAAACCTCTTAAGTTGGGAAACCGCACTCGACGAAGCCGGCGTCAGCTGTAGAGCCTTCGCGCTCGCTTCTCGAATGCCGAGACCATCAGCTGCACGGCCTCGTTGAAGACGACGCCGATCAGCTTGCCGAAAATGCGTGAGCGGAACTCGAAGTCGACGAAGAAGTCGACCCGGCAACCTCCACCCGCGTCCGGCTCGAACACCCAGTGGTTGTTCAGATACTTGAAGGGCCCCTCGAAATAGGCGACGTCGATGCGCCCGGGGGGCGATAGCGTGATCCGCGTCGTGAAGCTCTCGCTGAAGACCTTGAAGCCCACCTCCATTCTCGAGATGACGACGTCGCCGTTGCGTTCAAGGACCCGGACCGCCGTGCACCAGGGCAGGAATTCGGGATACCGCTCGACGTCGGCGACGAGGTCGAACATTTGTTCCGGCGCGTACGGCAGGACGCGCTTTTCTGCGTGCATCGGCATGGCGAATATCGCATCCGGATCGTGTTTTGCGGCGTCGGATTTCCTAGCGCTCAATCCCTTCAGCCCGGATGCGGGGGGCCAGCCCCGTGGCCGCGCGCAGCAGTACGCGCCTCAAGCGCCCGAATGCCGGGTCGCGCGTGCCCTTCGCAGCCTCTCGAAATCGCTATCGGCATGATAGGACGACCGCGTGAGCGGCGAGGCCGAGACCATCAGGAATCCCTTGGCCTCGGCCAGTCGGTGGTATTCCTGAAACTCGTCGGGCGTCACGTAGCGCGCGACCGGCGCGTGGCGAAGCGTCGGCTGGAGGTACTGGCCGATGGTCAGGAAGTCGACGTCCGCCGACCGCAAATCGTCCATCACCTGAAGAACCTCGCCCCGGTCCTCGCCCAGGCCGACCATCAGTCCCGACTTGGTGAACAGAGAGCCGTCCATGCGCTTGGCTTCATAGAGGATGCGCAGGCTTTGAAAATACCGCGCGCCGGGACGGATCGTGGGGTACAGCCGGGGAACCGTCTCCAGATTGTGGTTGAAGACGTCCGGCCGCGCCCGAACCACGGCCTCAGGCGCGCCGTCCTTGTCCCGAAAATCAGGTGTCAGGACCTCGATCGTGGTTGCGGGCGAGGTGGCGCGGAGGCGCTCGATGCAGCGAACGAACTGTAACGCGCCACCGTCTGCAAGATCGTCGCGGTCGACCGACGTGACGACCACGTGACGGAGCCCGAGCGCGGCCACTGTGGCGGCGAGATTGTCGGGTTCGTCCGGGTCCACGGGACCGGGGCGGCCGGTCTTGACGTTGCAGAACGCGCACGAGCGCGTGCAGGTGTCGCCCAGGATCATCACGGTCACGTGCCCGCGCGCCCAGCATTCACCGATATTGGGGCAGACCGCCTCCTCGCACACCGTGTTTAGGTTGTTGTCGCGAATCAGCCTGCGGGTCTCGAGATAGCCCTCCGACGTGGGGGCCTTGACCCGAATCCACGGCGGCTTGCGGGACGGCGGCGTCGCCGGCCGGTTGCGCCTCTCGGGGTGACGGAGGGTTTGGATCGGGCCCATGGCCTAGAAATGGATGGCGCGGCCGAAAGCGTCAAGCACCGCCTCGTGCATGATTTCAGACAACGTCGGGTGGGGAAAGACGGTTTCGATCAGTTCGGCCTCGGTTGTCTCCAGCATTCGCGCGATTCCGAACCCGTGAATCAGCTCGGTGACCTCGGCCCCGATCATGTGGGCGCCGAGAAGCGCGCCGGTCTTCGCGTCGAACACCGTCTTGATCAGGCCTTCTTCGTCGCCGAGCGCGATCGCCTTGCCGTTGGCGAGGAACGGGAAGCGCCCGACGCGCACCGCGAAGCCGCGTTCGGTGGCCCCCACCTCGGTGAGCCCGACGCTCGCCACGTGGGGACGGCAGTAGGTGCACCCCGGCACGTTGGACGTATCGAGCGGATGCACGTCGTTCTGGCCGGCGATCTTCTCGACGCAGATCACGCCCTCGTGGCTTGCCTTGTGCGCGAGCCAGGGCGGTCCCGCTACGTCGCCAATGGCGTAAATCCCGGGTTCGCCCGTTTCCGAGAACGGATCGGTGACGATATGGCCCTTGTCGATCACGACGCCCGTTCCCTCGAGGCCGAGATCTTCGACGTTGCCGACGATTCCGACCGCGAGGATCACCCGTTCGGCCGCCACTTCGAACGTGCCGCCCGCGCCGTCGATGGTCGCGACCACGCCCGCGCCGGCGCGCTTGATCGCCGCGACGCTCGCAGAGGTATGGATCGCCATCCCCTGAGCCTCGAACGTCTTGCGGGCAAGCGCCGAGATCTCCTCGTCCTCGACAGGAAGGATGCGCGGCAGCACCTCGACCACCGTCACCTCCGATCCCAGATCGCGATAGAAGCTCGCAAATTCGATCCCGATGGCGCCCGAGCCGACGACCAGCACTGACTTCGGCAAGGCCGGCGGCACCATGGCCTCGCGATACGTCCAAATCCTTTTGCCGTCGGGCTCGAGGCCGGGAAGCGTGCGCGCCCGCGCGCCGGTGGCGAGAATGATGTGCGGGGCCCCGATTTCGGTCGCCGTCTCGCCGTCCTTGCCGATCCGCAGCCGTCCCGCGCCCCCGAGACGGCCATGGCCGTCGAAAACCGAGACCTTGTTCTTCTTGAGCAAGTGACCGACGCCGGCGTTGAGGCGCTCCGCGACCGCGCGCGACCGTTCGACCACTTTCTTGAAATCTAGGCTTAATCCCTTGATTTGGATTCCGAAATCGTCCGCGTGCTGCGCGAGGTGATAGAGCTCGGCGGTCCGCAGAAGCGCCTTGGTGGGAATGCAGCCCCAGTTGAGGCAGATGCCGCCGAGGTGCTCGCGCTCCACGAGCGCGGTCCGCATTCCCAACTGCGCCGCGCGAATGGCGGCGACGTAGCCGCCGGGGCCACCGCCGACGATAATCAGGTCGAATTCCGTTTCCGCCATGGCCCGAATCCCTACCGCCCGTTCGTTAGAGCAGCATCGTGAGCGGCGCTTCGATCAGCTCCTTGAAGGCGGTGAGGAAGCGCGCGCCGACGGCGCCGTCAACCGAGCGATGGTCGGCCGAGAGCGTACAGCTCATCACCGTGGCGATGGCGAGCGCGCCGTCCTTGACCACCGGGCGTTGCTCGCCCATTCCGACCGCCAGGATGCACGACTGCGGCGGGTTGATGACCGCGGCGAACTCCTTGATTCCGTACATGCCGAGGTTCGAAACCGTGAACCCGCCGCCCTGGTATTCGTCCGGGGCCAGCTTGCCCTCGCGGGCGCGCTGGGCGAGATCGCGAATCTCGCCCGAGATCACGGCCAGGCCCTTGGCATCGGCGCCCCGAATGATCGGTGTTATCAGGCCGCCCGGCGTTGCCACCGCGACGGAGATGTCGATGGCGGAAAACAGCCGCACCGCCTCTTCCGTCCAACTCGCGTTCGCTTCCGGCACACGCTTGAGCGCGAGCGCGATGGCGCGAACGATGAAGTCGTTGACCGAGATCTTGTACGCGCCGTCACCCTCGGGTGAATGCGCGTTCAGGTCCGCGCGCAGGCCCAGAAGGGCGTCAAGCGCGCAATCGACGCTCAGGTAATAGTGCGGGATGTCGCGCTTCGATTCGCTTAAGCGGCGCGCGATCACCTTGCGCATGGTCGAGTTGGGGATCTCCGTAAACGCCGCGCCCGCGACAACAAAAGGCACGGGCGCCGCCGCGCCCGCCGCCGGGGCCGCGGTTCGGCCCGCGATTGCAGCCTCGACATCGTGTTTGACGATCCGGCCGCGGGGTCCGGAGCCCGCAATCGACGCCAATTCGACGCGCGATTGGTCGGCCAGGCGGCGCGCCAGCGGGCTCGCGAAAACGCGTTCGGTGGACGCTTGGCTCGCGACCGGCGCCGGCCGCGGTTCGGCCGCCGCCGCTTCGGGGCCGCCGGGTGCGCCTGGCTCGACCGCGGCCGGCTTTGGCGGGGGTGCCGCAACGGGCTTCAGCGGCGGTTGCGCCGCCACGACGGCGTCGACGCCTGCCGGATCCTCACCGTCTTCCAACATCACCGCGATGATCTGGTTAACGGGAACGCCTTCGGAATCGTCGGGAACGAGAATCTTCGCGAGAATTCCCTCGTCCACCGCCTCGATCTCCATGGTCGCCTTGTCGGTCTCGATCTCGGCCAGCAGGTCGCCGGCCTCGACGGCGTCGCCTTCCTTCTTGAGCCAACGCGCCAGCTTGCCCTCGGTCATGGTGGGCGACAGCGCCGGCATGAGGATGGGAATCGGCATGCGGGATTCTCCGGGGGCGCTCAGCGGTAGCAGACGGCCTTCGCCGCCTCGACCACGTTCTCGACCTGCGCCAACGCGAGGTGTTCGAGATTGGCGGCGTACGGCATGGGAACGTCGGCGGCGCTCACCCGTGCGACCGGGGCGTCCAGGTAATCGAAGCCGTGCTCCATGGTGACGGCCGCGATCTCTGCGCCGATGCCGGACTGTGGCCAGCCTTCCTCGACGCTGACGACTCGGTTGGTCTTCTTCAGCGATTCGACGATGGTCTCGACATCCAGCGGCCGGAGGCTGCGGAGGTTGATCACCTCGGCCTCGATCCCTTCGTCGGCCAGCGCGTTGGCCGCTTCGAGGGCGACCTCGACCATGCGCGAAAACGCGATCACGGTGACGTCCGTGCCGGGGCGCTCGATCCTGGCCTTGCCGATGGGGAGCAAGAAGTCAACGTCAACGGGGATGTTGAAGCTGCGGCTGTAGAGGATCTCGTGCTCCAGGAATATGACCGGGTTGGGATCGCGGATTGCGGCCTTCAAGAGGCCCTTGGCGTCGGTGCCCGAGTACGGCGCCAGCACCCTGAGCCCCGGACAGTGGGAAAACCAGCTCGCGTAGCATTGCGAGTGCTGGGCCGCGACCCGTGCGGCCGCCCCGTTGGGTCCGCGGAAAACGATGGGACAGCCCATCTGGCCCCCCGACATGTAAAGCGTCTTGGCCGCCGAATTGATGATCTGATCCATCGCCTGCATGGCGAAGTTCCACGTCATGAACTCGACGATGGGCCTGAGTCCCGAGAACGCCATGCCGACGCCGATTCCCGCGAAGCCTTGCTCGGTGATCGGGGTGTCGATCACGCGCCCGGCCCCGAACTCCTTCAACAAGCCCTGGCTCACCTTGTAGGCGCCTTCGTACTCGGCCACTTCCTCACCCATCAGCAAGACCGTCTCATCGCGGCGCATCTCCTCGGCCATGGCATCGCGGAGCGCCTCGCGCACGGTGGTCACTCGGGTCTCGCCGAGCGATGGCTCTTCGGTCGCGGCGGCGGGCGTGGGTGGCTGCGATAGCGAATGTGCGACCGGTGCTGGGCTCGGTGCGGCGGCTTCCACGCGCGCGATGCCGGTGGACGGTGCTTCGACCGGTGCTTTGGCCGCGGTGGCGCGCGAGAGGTCTTCTCCGTCAGAGAGAATGACGGCGATGGGCGTGTGGACGGCGACGCCTTCGGTGCCCGCGGCAACCAGGATCCGGCCCAGCGTTCCCTCGTCCACCGCCTCGACCTCCATGGTCGCCTTGTCGGTCTCGATCTCGGCCAGCACGTCGCCGGCCTCGACGGAATCGCCTTCCTTCTTGAGCCAGTTGACGAGCTTGCCCTCGGTCATGGTCGGCGACAGCGCTGGCATAAGAACTTGGATCGCCATGATCGGATGTTCCCCTCCCCAGGCGTTAGGGCCCCGTTAGCCTTCGACCAGGACGTCGGTGAAGAGCTCGTCCGGGTCGGGCTCGGGGCTCTGTTGGGCGAACTCTGCCGCCTCGGTGACGATCGTCTTGATCTCGCGATCCATCTCCTTCAGCCGGGTGTCGTCGCAGGCGTCCGCCTCGAGCAGGATGTCGCGCAGGTTGTCGATCGGGTCGCTCTCCTTGCGGACCCGGCTGACCTCCTCGCGCGAGCGGTACTTCGCGGGATCCGACATGGAATGGCCGCGGTAGCGATAGGTCTCCATCTCCAAGAGGAATGGCCCATTGCCGGCTCGGCAATGGGCCGCGGCCTTCTCCCCGGCTGCCTTGACGTTGAGGACCTGCATTCCGTTGGCCTGAAGGCCCGTGATCCCGTATGGCTCACCGCGGCGGAAAAAATCGGTGCTCGCCGAGGCCCGCTCCACCGACGTGCCCATGCCGTAACGGTTGTTCTCGATCACAAAGATGATCGGCAACTTCCACAGGCTCGCCATGTTGTAGGTCTCGGCGACCTGTCCCTGGTTGGCGGCGCCGTCGCCGTAGTAGCAATAGCAGACGCCCCCGTCGTCGCGGTAGCGGTGCGAAAACGCGAGGCCGGCGCCGAGAGGAACCGACGCGCCGACGATGCCGTGGCCGCCGAAGAAGTTCTTTTCGCGGCTGAACATGTGCATCGAGCCGCCCTTGCCCTTGGAATAGCCAGTTCGCCGACCGGTCAGTTCGGCCATGACACCCTTGGGATCCATGCCGCAGGCCAGCATGTGGCCGTGGTCGCGGTACGTGGTGATCACGGAATCTGTCGGCGTCGCGGTGGCTTGGAGACCAACGACGACCGCTTCCTGGCCGATGTAGAGATGACAGAACCCGGCGACGAGCCCGAGACCGTACAGTTGTCCCGCCTTCTCCTCGAACCGGCGGATCAGGAGCATGTCCCGATAGTAGGAGATCAGCTCGTCAGCGCTTTCTGCGGGTCCCGACTTGCCGCGTTTTCGCGCTGTCGCTTTCTTTGCCGCCGTCTTGGGGCCCGATTTCGTTGCAAGCGCCATGTCGGTGCCCTCGGTGCCGGTGGATAGGTCGGTTTCGCGCACGCGTAGCGTTTCGGTTCAAATGGGGAGCGCCGACCGCCCCCGCAACGCAGAGTCGGCCAAATAAACTTTGTTTTACAACAACCTTCGTGTCTTAACTTGTTTCAAGTTAATATGAGCCGTCGATCCTCGTTCCTAGATACTTCCCCGGCGTCGCGAACGCAAGGACCCGCAGGCACAAGCCTGCTGCGCCCTGCCCGTCTCGCGCCCGAGGCGGGATCAGCTCCGGTCCCGGGGGACGAAGATGACGAGTTCGTTCGGATAACCGAAATTGAGCATGACACGCGCGCGTTCGTCGAGCATGTCGGAATCCAGGCTTTGGGGGTGCAACAGCTTGACGCGGTGTTCGAGCACGGCGCGGCGTCGGGCGTAGTCTTCGTGCTCGGCTCGGCCCGCCTCGACGTCGCGGCTCAGCCGCGCCCACGCCATCAACCCGCGATCGCCCTGGATCGCGTGGTAGGCGAAGTAGGCAGCGGCGCAGATGCCGAGGAACGGCCCCACCACGTGCCTCGCCCGATGACGAAGTTCGCCAATCAATCTCATGCGTCCGCCATACGTGTTTGCGAACGCCAACGTGCAAAAGCCCTGCCATCGATGTCCGCGCCCGCGAGTACCGCGGCGCCCGCGGCCGAGATGTCACGGGTGACGCCCCGGTGTTCGCGTTTGCGTTCCTGGACCGATTTGCTGACGCGGAGCCGAGGCCGCCGCCTTTCCGCGTCACCTTCGTATCTCGCCCCGTCACCTTCGTATCTCGCCATGTCCGCTCTCCTCTCCAAGGGCTCGACCGAACCATGGCCGCCTCACCCTTCCCGATTTCCGCCGATCGGGCCCTGGGAGCGCGGCCCCGGCACGCCAGCCGGTAGACCCGGACCGTTTGCGGCCCATTGCGCAATTCCCTTGCACCTCGCTTCCGAACAAACACCGACATTGCGTTTCCCGATTCGCGCGTCGGGATTCGGATCGCAGCCGTCGCAAGACTGCGAACACCATCTTGTGGGGTAATGCTTAATGAACGGTGTACCGGAACGCGGTTTGTCGTGCGTTGGCGATTTCGCACGATTGATGAATGACGTTCGTTGCGGTAAATAGGTATAAATACATACCCTGTCTTCGACGTGTTGGGGCTCAGATTCGAAAATGCGGTCGAGAGCTCGATCTCACCGATCATCGGAAATCGAAATCCGCCTTTTCGCGGGTCGGGAATAGCCTTCGAGGGCCGGGAATGGGTACGGACGAAGCGCTCGCGTACGATCTGACAAATCTCGACGTCATCGTTCTCGAAAACAACAGCTACATGCGGAGCCTTATTCGGGGCGTGTTCCGCGAATTGTGGCGTCACCAAGGTCCGTGATACGGCAAGCCCGGACGTCGCGTTCGAGTGGTTCAATCACGCGGGCGCGGACCTGATCCTATGCGACTGGGCGCCCGGGCTTGATGGGATGGCATTCCTCGATCGCGTCCGCAAGAGCCCCGATTCGCGAAACCCTTATGTGCCGGTGATCGTCGTGACGGCGTACTCCGAATACGCCTACGTCATCCAAGCGCGTGACCGGGGCATGACCGACTTCCTCGCCAAACCGCTCACCGCGAAAATGATTTACGAACGCATCCGATCGGTGATCGACAACGCCCGCCCGTTCGTTCAGGCGGACAGTTTTTTCGGTCCCGACCGGAGGCGCCGTCGGTTGGAACGCCAAGAGCCGGACCGCCGGGGCGCCTGACGTGCGGCACGACCGACGCTCATGGGAAAGGACTGGACGGCAAAATGGAGCCCGATGACAGCTTCGAGAACCGGAGAGCATCGAGTCGCCGTTCGGGGCCGAACCGGAGGTCCGGATTTGAAAGACGCGTGAGCGCGCTCAAGTTCGGTGCCGCCGAACGACGCTCCGGCGGTAATCGGCGACGCGATCTCGAACGACGCGAGAACTTGGAACGACGGACGGAGTAACGGCCCCAAAATGCGGGAATCCCCTCGCTTGCACCCGATTCGGTGTCCGCGACGGCTCCCGGTTTCGGGAACAATACTCCCCATAGATGGAGGCTTGCATGGGAGAATACACGTCCTTCGTGATCATGGGCGCGGTCGCTTTCGCCGCTGTCATAGCCGGAATCGTCATTCGCCTACAGAATCGAAGCAAACGGACAGCCGCAAGCAATCTCGCCAAGAAGGGCTCGAAGGTACAGTACGTTCAGGACACGGGCCGGGTGGCGGACGACGGCGACGGCGGCGTGTGGACCGACGCGGCGCTCATGGAACTCTCGGAGTCCGAAAACACCGAGTACTACAAGGATGACAAGTACTAGGCCAGATCGTGGTCGGTCGAGTTCGCCTGCGGCGATCCGCCGACCACGTGAATCTGGTCTATCTTATTGAAATAGATGCGGATGGGCGCGCCCGATTGCAACCGCATCGCGGTTCCAATCAACCGCGATCCGCTGTCGTCCTCGCCCATTCCCACGGTTGACGGCCAGCGCGGGCGCCGCGCCTAGGCCGAAACCTCGCCGAACAAAGTGCCCACGTAGAACTCGCGCCGTTTGAGCCCGGCGATGAACTCGTCCTCGAATTCCGGGACGACCGAGCCGGTAACGACCGCGCTGGCAAGCAGCGCGTTCGACCAAGATTGAAGCAGTGGAAAGTCCTTCATGAGACCGGTCTCGAGCGTCCGCTCGACGATGGCGAAGCGTTGCAGGAAGGGCGCGTAGGCCGCGTCCACCAGGCACAGTCGATCGCCGTTGAAAAAGGGGCCGTCGTTGCTGCGCTCGTTCGCGATCGCCGCTTCGATCTTGATCACCCGCGCCGGCGCCGCCTCGAGAGCCGCCGCCGATTCTTCACTCGTCTTGGTGTAGTAGATTCCGCTGAGCCCGCTCGCGAAGGTTGGAACGAAATCGGTCCACGCCCGATTTCGCGCGCGTTTGATCGCGTCAGCCGGGTGCAGCCTCGGCTCCGCTTCCTCGTCCAAGTACTCGGCGATGGCGTTCGATTCGAACAGAGGCCGCCCGTCGACGACGAGGACCGGAACCTGGCCGTGTGGCGAGATCTCCAGAAACCAATCGGGCTTTTCGCGAAGATCGATGTAGGTGACCTTGAAATCGATACCCTTGGCACGCAATACGATCACGGCGCGCTGGACCCAGGGTCAGGTCACCGAGCTGATCAGGTGGTATTTGTCCGTCATGTTTTTTGTCCCCGCCGCGAGGCTTGTTCGGTCGAGAACCGAAACCATAGGGTGAATGCGGAGCATCGTCAAAGGCCGCGCCGGCGCCTCGCCGTCTTCCCGGCCGCCGGCCGCCCGCGAAAAATCCGGTTGCTTCGCCAACATGATACGCGCTTGGCCACTGATGGGTTTCAAGGCTTGTCTATCCACGCCCGGGAACGGCAGATGGTGCCCGTCCACCATTGATCGCCCGACCGGCGGCGGGTTCCGTGTGGGGGCGTCGCGGATCGAACGGCGCACGTCCTCCGCGCCGGGCGGGCGTGTAACAAGGCTCTCGGTTCCGGGCGGCCTTCGGCCCGCGAAGCGTGGTACACTTCGTACCTGTGACGGGCGCCGACGCGGAACCGGGGCGTTGATTCCGGTCGTCGGGCAAGGGGATACTTCGATTCCGGGCTGCGAGCGCGAAGGCGCCCTCGGATCGCGCCGAAACAACGGTAGCGACGGAACGTGAAGTTATGGCCGAAGACGAAGACCTGGACGAAGACGAAGAGTCCGAAGGCGACGGAGATGAAGAATCTCAATCCAAGAAGGGCGGAAAGAAAATGCTCTTCATCGTCATTGGCGTCGTCGTCTTGCTGATCCTCGGCGCCGTCGGGGCATTGTTGGTGGGCCTCCCGGAATCGGCGACCGAGACGACCGTCGAGGAGGAAGAGGAATCGGACGAATCGCTACCCGTGGAAGAAGGGGCCGTGGCCCCCCCGGGGCGCATCTTCCACGAACTCCCCGAGATGCTCGTCGACATGAACGACGTATCGCGACGGACGGCTTTCCTTCGCCTCAAACTGACCCTCGCGCTTGCCGAGGAAAGCGACCGGGCGCGCGCCGAAATGCTGACACCCCGGATCGTCGATCACATGCTCGCGTACCTGCGCGAGGTTCGGGCCGAGGAGATCTCGGAGTCGGCGGGAATGCATCGCATGCGCGAGGAGTTGCTGAAACGCGCCGCGATCGCCATTGCACCGGCCAAGGTGGAGGACATCCTGTTCACCGAGGTGCTCATGCAATAGGCGCGTCGATACGACAGCCCGCCATCGGTAACCATGCCTATCCTTGCTCTTTTCCGCTAACGGGCGCGCGCGTGGGACGTTTGCCATCCCTTCGCGCCCGCGATATCTTCGCCGCGACCGGATCTCGATGATTGCGCCACGCCCGAGACGCCGGTCGCTCCGCAACGAGGGTGCGTTCATTGGCGAACCCCATTCAAGACAGCCTGCTTCGCGAGATCGACGAGGACCTGCGCCACGAGCGCTACGCCAAGCTTTGGAAGAAGTACGGCGCCTTCGTCATCGCCGCCGCGGCCGCGCTCGTCATCGGTGTCGCCGGCTATCAAGGCTGGCAAAGTTACGATATCCGAAGCCGCGAGTCCGACGGCGAAAAGTTCGTCGAAGCCTTGATGCGCGTCGAAGCGGGGCGGCTCGACGAGGCGCGGCTCGCGTTTTCGGAGATGGCTTCGGACGCCTCGGCGGGCTACGCGCTGCTGGCACGCTTCCAACAGGCGGCGGTCCTCGCGCGGTCCGGAGATGGGGCGGCGGCGTCGGCCGTCTACGGCGCGATTGCCGACGATTCGGGTGTTGACCGCGAGTACCGGGACTTCGCCCTCGTGGTGAGCGCACTCGCGGGTCTCGACACGGCCGACACGACGACGCTTGCCGAACGCCTCGCGCCTCTCACCGCTGAAGACAATCCCTGGCGCCATTCCGCCCGCGAACTGAACGCATTGCTCGCGGTCCGCCGGGGCGACCGGAACGGAGCGCGTGAAATCTTCTCCATGATCGAGAACGATCCGACGGCGCCGGCCGGCATCCGTGTTCGCGCCGCCGAGCTGCTCGCGATTCTCGGCGGTTGATCGAGAAAGCGGTCTCGGTCCCGGAACCATGGCTCGTTTCGCCTTCATCGTCGCCGCCTTCGCCCTGACGACGGCCTGCGACACTTGGCTCGGCGAAAACGAGGCCCCGCCGCTCCCCGGCGAACGAATTTCGGTCCTTGCCCACGAGCGCCAGCTTGCACCCGAGATCGACCCGGCGAGCGACAGGATCCTCCTCCCGCCCCCGTCGGTCAATTCGGATTGGCCGCAGCCCGGCGGCTATGCCAATCACGCCATGCATCACATTGCGGTGGGCGACGTTCTTCGCAAGGCGTGGTCGTCCGACACCGGCGACGGCGCGGACGACGACAAAAGGGTCGTTGCCTCGCCCATCGTTGCCGCGGGCCGGATCTTCGCCATGGACGCCGAATCGGTGGTCACGGCGTTCGATGCCCAGTCGGGTCAGCGGCTGTGGCAAACGGATCTGACCCCGGAAGAAGAGGAAGACGAGGGCCATTTCGGCGGCGGAATCACCCATGCGGGCAACCTGGTCTACGTCACGACGGGATTCGCCCAAGTGATCGCGCTCGACGTATCGAACGGCGCCGTCGTTTGGCAGCGATCCATGGAATCGCCCATGCGGGCGGCACCGACCGAGCGGGGCAGGCGGCTGTTCGTGGTTACCGTCAACAACGTTATTCATGCCCTCGATGCGTCCGGGGGCGCCTCGTTGTGGACCCACACCGGAATTGCAGAGACGGCAAGCATGCTCGGCGGCGGCAGTCCTGCGGTAGACGAAGGGGTCGTGGTGGTCCCCTTCTCGTCCGGCGAACTCGTGGCGCTTCGCGTCGCGAACGGCCGCGTGCTCTGGACCGACACCTTGACGTCCCCGCGCCAGGCGCGGCTTGTCACCGCGCTTGCCCACATCCGCGGGCGTCCGATCATCGACCGCGGCCGAGTCTTTGCGATGGGCGTCGGAAACATGATGGTGTCGATCGAGCTGCGCAGCGGTCGGCGCATCTGGGAACGGAAAATCGGGGGGCTCGAAAACCCCTGGGTCGTCGGCGATTTCCTGTACGCCATCACCAGCGACGCCAAGGTGATCGCGCTTTCGCGCGACGACGGGCGCATCCATTGGGTGACGCCGCTCGGGCGATTCGAGGATGAGGAGGACAGGAAGGATCCGATTACCTGGTCGGGGCCGATCCTTGCCAGCGACCGCTTGATCGTCGCGGGCTCGCACGGCGAGGCGCTGGCGGTCTCTCCGTACACGGGACGAATCCTGGGTCGGATGCGCCTGCCGAACGGAGTCTCGGTGCCGCCGATCGCCGCCGAGCGCAGCGTTTTCTTCCTCACCGACGACGCCGAGCTCATCGCTTATCGCTAAGCCGTCCATAACCACCCTGGCCGACCGTCGGACCATGACCCACTCCGTCGCCATCGTCGGTCGCCCCAACGTCGGGAAATCGACCCTGTTCAACCGGCTTGTCGGCCGACGAATCGCGCTGGTGGATTCGCGCCCCGGTTTGACCCGCGATCGGCACGAGGGGCGCGCCAAGCTCGGCGATCTGGTATTCGAAGTCGTCGATACCGCGGGCCTGGAAGAGGCACCGTCGGAATCGCTCGAAACCAAGATGCTCTTGCAAACAGAACGCGCGCTTGCCGGAGCCGACGTAGCGCTGTTCCTCATCGACGCCCGCGCGGGGATCACACCAACCGACCGTCACTTCGCAAGCTGGCTTCACGAGCACGGCACACCCGTAATTCTGGTCGCGAACAAATGCGAAGGCGAGGCCGGGCTTTCGGGCCTTCTCGAAGCCTACGCGCTCGGCTTCGGAGACCCCCTCCCGGTTTCGGCCGAGCACGGTGAGGGCATGGGCATTCTTTACGACGCTCTGGCGCCTTCCCTCGGCGCATCCCCGCGCGCCGGCGAAGACCGGCTTGGCGCCGCCGGCCCCGGGATATCAACGAAACCGCTGCAGCTCGCCATCGTCGGACGGCCCAACGTCGGAAAGTCAACCCTGATCAATCGGCTTCTCGGCGAGGAAAGGATGCTCACCGGACCCGAACCCGGAGTCACGAGGGACGCCATCGGTGCCGAATGGCGGCATTCGGGCTTGCGGATTCGTCTGATCGACACCGCCGGTCTCAGGCGTCGGCCACGGGTGACCGACAGGTTGGAACGTCTTTCCGTCCAGGACGCGGGACGCGCCATCCAGTACGCCGAGGTCGTGGTCCTGGTCATCGACGGGCTCGCGATCCTCGAGAAACAGGACCTCACGATCGCGCGAAACGTGATCGACGAAGGCCGCGCCCTGGTAATCGCGATCAACAAATGGGACCTGGTCCGCGCACGCAAAGATGCGCGCCGGCTTATCGCCCGGCGGCTGACGGACTCGCTACCGCAGGTCCGCGGCGTTCCCTGGATCGAGCTGTCGGCGCTGACGGGAAACGGGGTCAAAATGCTCATGCCCGCCGTTCTGAAGGCGTACGACATCTGGAACACACGGATCGGGACGGGCGCGCTCAACCGGTGGCTCGCCGAGGCGACAGCCCGGCATCAGCTTCCTCTCGCGGCCGGACGGCGCATGCGGATACGGTACGCGACCCAGGCCAAAGCGCGCCCGCCGACGATCGTCCTGTTCGCGAACCGTCCCGATGGCGTGCCGGAATCGTACCTGCGATACCTTGCGAACGACCTGCGCGAAACGTTTCGCGTTTTCGGTACGCCTCTGCGGCTGCTTCTTCGCAAAGGCGGCAACCCCTATTCGCGCGATTAGACCAGATCGTGATCGGTCGGAATCGCTTGACGGCGATCCGGCGGTCGCGTGAATCTGGTCTACACTATTGAAATCGAGCGGATTCACGCAGCCGATTGCAACCGCATCGCGGTTCCAATCAACTGCGATCCGCTCTATGTGCGGCCGGTATTCGCCGAAGATGCCGCATCCAGCCCGCCCGGTGTGTCCACGTCGAACAGCACGTCGTCCGTCAGCATCTCCACATGGCGAACCTGATCGGCGTAGGCGCCGATCAAGTGACGGGCACCGACGTCGCCGGCGATCTCCATGATCTCGGGAAAGAACCGCCGCGCCCAAAGGACCGGATTGCCCTGTTTGCCCTTGAACGCCGGAACGCAGATCGCGCTTCGGCCTTCGGGATCGAACGCCGCGATCAGTCGGTCGATGGTTTCCGCACCGATCCTGGGCATGTCGCCAAGGCACACGACTGCGCCGTCGATGCCGTCGGGTAACGCCGATAGCCCGCGCCTGAGCGACGCGCTCAACCCCGATTCGAAGTCCGGGTTTCGGACGATGGTGAGATCCCGTCCCGCGAGCGCGGCACCCACCTGGTCCGCCTCGTGGCCCACCACGACAATGACGGGGCGCGCCTTTGAAGCGAGCGCCGCGTCCGCCACGCGGGTCACCATCGGTTTGCCGTCGATCGCGGCCAGCATCTTGTTGACACCTTCCATGCGGCTCGAACGGCCCGCCGCAAGGACGATGGCGGCGACGCGGGTTTTCGAACGTCTTCGTCGATCCCCGGAATCGCTGTCGGCGGCGGCGCGCGGCTGCGGCCGAGCGGTGATCTCGCTCAGCAGCCCGCCCGCGCCCATCGCGGCGAGATCCGCGCCGGTCACCTCGAGACCGGCCAGCAGCCTTTGCAGCACCCAGTCGATGCCGTTGAGTTTGGGCGAACGCGCGCACCCCGGTAGGCCGATCACGGCGATCCCGCGGCCGTCCGTGCCCAAGAGCAAAAGGTTGCCGGGATCGACGGGCATGCCGAAATGCTCGACACGCCCGCCGGCGCGCTCGATCGCCGCGGGAATCACGTCACGGCGATCGGTGATCGCCGACGCGCCCACCACCAGGATCGGCGCACAGCGGCGTACCGCCAGCGATTCCAGGGCGCGGCACAAATCTTCGACCGTATGGGGGCAGCGGACCTCGGCTTCGAGATGGCTGCCGAGGCTTTCAAGCCGGCCGCGGGTGATGGTCGCCGTCTTGTCGAGAACCGAGGACCGGGTTCCGGGCAGCGCCGTCTGAACCAGACCGACCGCGTGCGGCACAAACGGCGCGATCTGCAGGAGCCCTTGCTCGGCGCGAGCGCAATCGACGCAACGCGCCAGCACGCCGCACGCCACCGCGAACGGAATGATCTTGACCGTCGCCACCAACTGTTTCGCGGCTGCGACCGAAAAGGGCGCGAGTGTCGCAAGCGTTGCGGCCTCGTCCACCGCGTTCAGCTTTTTCACGCCGTCCGCATCGACGACCGCCACACCGTGGTCACGCGCGAACAGATTGACCCGGCCGGTAAACGGCTGGCCCCGAGATACGCCCTGCCCTGTCACGGCTTCGGCGATCTTGCGCGCGGCCTCGTTCTCGCCCACGTCGCCTTCTTCGAGCCGTGCTGCGATGATCTCGGCGATTCCGGCAGCCAGCAAGTCGTCGACATCGCGCCGGTCGAGAACGCGGCCCTTCTTGAACATGCGGTCCTCGGCCTTGAGACCGTGAGCGAGGATCGCGCCTTCGGCCTCGGACACCGGCAGGGCGCCGAACTTCATGCCGCCTTCCCTCGCTGTCGGGACGCGCCAACATGATCTGGGGATCGCGCGTTTCCGAGCGCCCTGCCCAGCTCCTTCAGGCTATTCAGGTTGTGAACGGGCCGGAACTCGTCGACGTGGGGAAGAATTGCGCGCACGCCCAAAGCCTTCGGTTCGAACGACTCGTACCGCAAGAGCGGGTTGAGCCAGATCAGCCGGCGGCACGATAGGTGCAGACGCTCCATCTCGCGCCCCAGTCCCTCGGCCGCGTCGCGGTCCAGCCCGTCGCTTATGAATAGCACGACGGCCTCGTTCGTGGGCACGCGGCGCGACCACAATTTGTTGAAGGCGCCGAGACAGTGGCCGATCCGGGTTCCTCCGCCCCAGTCGTGGACCGCCGTGGCGACGTTCCCGATGGCTGTGTCCACGTCCCTTCCGCCAAGCGCCCGCGTGACGTTGCTGAGGCGCGTGCCGAACAGGAACGCGTGTACCCGATCGTGTCCGTTGGCAAGCGCGTGCAAGAAATAAAGCAGCATCCGCGCGTAGCGGTCCATGGAGCCGGAGACGTCGCAGAGGATCACCAGCGGCGGCGGACGCGTGCGCCTCCGCCGCCTCGTCAAGGGGTTGAAATCGGCGCCGCAGCGCATTGCCGCGCGCATGGTCTTTCGCATGTCGACACGATCAGCCGACGAGCCCGGCCGGAACCGGCGCGTCCGCACGCGGGCAAGCTCGGCGCCGAACGCGCTGACGGCATCGGCGGCGGCCGCGAATTTGTCTGCCGTCATGGTCTCGAAGTCCTTCTCACCCAGGACCTCGCTCGCGCTCCACGTCAAGGCCGCGTCGAACGCGGGCGTGTCCCGCTCGCGATCGCGCGCTTGCGCGCGTCCGGGCCTGTCGGGCGAAAGCGCATCGGCGGCGCGCCGACGCAGCGCGCGGAAACGCGCCCTGCGGCGATTATTTTCGAAATGTTTCGCCCCGCCATTTAGCGACGAATCCGCTGCCGCGGGCAACCTTCTTTTTGCGCCGTGCAGCGGACCGATTTCCGTGCCGCGCGGGTTGCGTTTTAAAAGCTGAGCGCTTTGACCCGGGTCACCGGCGGCAATGCGCGGACACTCTCGATCACCGAATCGGACGCGGGCGTATCGACGCCGACCAGCGCGACCGCGTCACCACCCGGGCCCGCGCGGCCGAGCGTGAAAGTAGCGATGTTGATTCCCGCCTCGCCGAGCGTCGTGCCCAGCGCCCCGATGAAGCCGGGTTGGTCGTGGTTGGTGACGAACAGCATGTGCGGGACTAGCTCGGCGTCGATGGGAATACCCCTGATCTCGACGATACGCGGCATCTCGGCGCCGAACAGCGTTCCGGCGACGCTGCGCGACTGCGCTTCGGTGGTCACGTCCAGCTTGATTTGGGTCTGGAACGCATCCGCGTGTTCGCGCTTGACCTCCGTGACTTCGATGTTGCGCTCCCTGGCGATGACCGGTGCGCTCACCAGGTTTACGGTCTCAAGCAGCGGCGTGAGCAGGCCCTTGAGGACGGCCGCCGTCAAGGGGCTGGTGTTGAGCTGCGCGGCCTGGCCTCCGTATTCGATGGAGATCGCCTTGATAGCGGTTTCGGTGATCTGGCCGGCGAAGCTTCCCAGCTGCTCGGCGAGCCGCATGGAGGGGACCAGCTTCGGCGCATCCTCGGCCGAGACCGACGGCATGTTGAGGGCGTTCACCACGGCGCCATTCAGAAGAAAGTCCGATATCTGTTCGGTGACCTGCAAGGCCACTTTTTCCTGGGCCTCGGTCGTCGACGCACCCAGATGCGGGGTCGCGACGACGCTCTCCATGCCGAGGAGGACGTTGCCCTTCGGTGGTTCGGCGGAGTAGACGTCGAGGGCCGCTGCCGCCACCTGTCCCGATTCGAGCGCGGACTTGAGGTCGGCTTCCACGATCAGGCCGCCGCGCGCGCAATTGATGATGCGGGCGCCTGGCTTCATTTTTGCGATCGCCTGGGCGTCGACCAGGCTGCGGGTCGCGTCCGTCAGTGGCGCGTGAAGGCTGACGAAATCGGCGCGCCCAAGAAGCGTGTCGAAATCCACCTTCTCGACGCCCAGATCGGAGGCGCGTCCGGGCGAAAGATACGGATCGTACGCGATGACCTTCATCCGCAGGCCCTGGGCGCGGTCGGCGACAACGGAGCCGACGTTGCCGCAACCGACGATGCCGAGCGTCTTGCCCATCAGTTCGACGCCGACGAAACGCGAGCGCTCCCACTTTCCGGCGTGGGTCGATTGGTTGGCCTGGGGAATCTGGCGCGCGAGCGCAAACATCATCGCGATCGCGTGCTCGGCGGTGGTGATCGAATTGCCGTAGGGCGTGTTCATCACCACGATTCCGCGCGCGGTTGCGGCGTTCACGTCGATGTTGTCGACGCCCATGCCGGCGCGTCCGATGACCTTGAGGGAACTTGCGCCCTCGATCACCGCTGCCGTCACCTTCGTCGCCGAACGCACGACGAGGCCGTCGTACGCCCCGATACGGCGCGTAAGCTCGGCTTCGTCCATGTCGGTACTGACCTCGACCTCTATACCGCGGGCCTCGAACGTGGCCTCGGCGTCCGGGCTCATCTCATCGGCGATCAACACTTTCGTCATCGGCGCACCTTTATTCAGACCTCGGCGAACTCGTTCTTCACGCGGCCATGCGCCCAGTCGAGCCACGGCACCAGCCGGACGAGGTCTTCGCGTTCCACGGTCGCACCCGCCCAGATCCGCAATCCCGGCGGCGCCGAACGGTACGAACCGACATCGAAGGCCACGCCCTCTTCCTCGAGGATGGCGACCATCCGCTTGGCGGCCCCTGCTTGGCGATCCGCGTCAAGGGCCGCGAACCACCCGTCGACCACCTTCAGACATACCGAGGTGGGCGAACGCGTCCTCTTGTCGGACGCGAGAAAATCGACCCAAGGCGTGCGTTCGACCCATTCCTCGATGACGGCGAAGTTCCCTGCCACCCGCCCCCTGAGCGCCGGGCCGCCACCGACAGAGCCCGCCCAGGCCAGCGAATCGAGCGCGTCTTCGACCGCCAGCATCGACGGCGTGTTGATGGTCTGCCCCTTGAAGATCTCGGCGTCGAGCTTGCCGCCCTTGGTCAGGCGAAAGATTTTCGGAAGCGGCCACGCAGGCGTATGCTCCTCGAGGCGTTCGACCACGCGCGGGCTCAAGACCAGCATGCCGTGCGCTCCCTCGCCGCCCAGGACCTTCTGCCAGGAGTACGTGACGACGTCGAGCTTGTCCCACGGCATCTCGATCCCGAAGATCGCCGACGTGGCGTCGCAGATAGTGAGGCCCGCGCGAGACGCGGCGATCCAATCGCCATCGGGCACCCGCACGCCCGAAGTGGTGCCGTTCCAGGTGAACACCACGTCACGCGAGAAGTCGACTTGGGTGAGATCCGGAAGATCGCCGTAATCGGCATCGAGGACGCGCACGTCGGCGAGCTTTAACTGGGTGAGCACGTCGGTAGCCCAACCCTTGCCGAAGCTTTCCCACACGAGCACGTCGACGCCGCGCGCACCCAGCAAGGACCATAACGCCATCTCGACCGCGCCGGTGTCGGACGCGGGAACGATCCCGAGGATGTAGTCGTCGGGTATTTCGGCGAGCGCGCGCGAACGCGCGATCACCTCTTCAAGCCGAGCGCGTCCTTCGGCGGAGCGATGCGAGCGTCCAACGAGCGCGCCTTCAAGCACCGCGGCCGACCAGCCGGGGCGTTTCGCGCAGGGACCCGAGGAAAAATGAGGACACGCCGGACGAAGCCCCGGCCGCACAGAGAAGTTCAACCGTACATCTCCCTTCCTTCCAGAAGGGTCGCGACCCGTTGGGGGGCCGTGGCCCGCCGCCCTTATATCGAGGCGTCGGGACGCGGTCAATCGACCATCGCGGGACGCCGCGCCTTTCGCCCACCGGAGCCGCAAACGCTTTACCCGTTTGGGCGGCTCCACCTCACACGCCGGCCCGTTCACCCGCCGCATCGTAAGATTGGGGCGCGTGGACCGGTGTGGGAGCTGCCTGCGATTCGCCAGAAGCGGTCGATGCGCTAAAGGCCGTAATACCAGGGAGCGAACAGGCTGAACGCGATCCAAAGCACCACGATCAACGGCAGGCCGGCGCGCGCGAAATCCATGAACCGATAGCGCCCGGGAGCCATCACCAGAAAGTTCGTCTGATAGCCGAGTGGCGAGGCGAAGGAGCAATTGGCGGCAAAGACCACGGCGACGGCGAACGCTTCCGGGCTCACGCCGAGCCGGGCCGCGATGTCGATGCCGATCGGCGTGAACAGGACGGCGCAGGTCTTGGTGCTGATCACGTTGGCGAGCACCGCCACCAGAAGGAAGAAGAACGACAACACCGTCGCCGGGCTCGCCTCGCCGAGTGCTTCAACCACGCCGCGCGCAACGAACGCGGCGCCCCCCGTTTCCAGCAGCGCGATCCCCAGCGCCAGCGCCGCGACGATGGTCATGGCCACCTTCGCATCAATGGCGCGCAGTCCTTCGCGCGCGCTCAGGACCCCGCTCACCACCATCGCGACGGCGCCCGACAGTGTGGCGACGACGATCGGCACCACCCCGCTCGCGGCAAACCCGACGGCGACGACGAAGATTGCGATCGCACGCCAAGCGTGGTTGAGGGTCGGCAGATCCCGCGCCGACCTGGCGATGAGGACCACGTCGGGGTTCGCCTTCAGCGCGTCCACGTCGTCTCGCCGTCCCAGGACCAGAAGCACGTCGCCGGCATCGAGACGGATCTCGGTCATGCGCGCGCGGTACATGCGGGCCCGGCGGCGGACGCCGAGCACGATGCAATGGGTCGCGTAGCGAAAGCCGACTTGGCGCAACCTTTGGCCGATCATCGAGGATGAGGGAGCCACCATCAACTCCGCCAGCACTCTCTCCCCGCTCTCCCAGCGCGGGTCGTGCTCGTCGCTGGGCCGCTCGCCATCGCGCAAGTCCGGATACAGGAGTCCGGGATCGCGCGAGGTGGCGTCGGCGATGGCCTTGCGGCTGGCGGCGACGACAAGTTCGTCGCCGGGACGCACCTCGTATCCCTCGAACGGCGGAAGGAACGCCTCCTCGCCTCTTTGGATCAGGCGCACGGTCATTTCCATGAGCTTGGGGAAGACGCCACCGGGGGCCTTTTCGCCGACGAGATCGGATTTCTCGGAGACCGTGATCTGGGCGATGAACTGGGTGCCGCCGCCCTCGATGAGCGTATCGGCAAGCGAGCCGCGCTCCTTCAGCAGTCGTGGCGCGATACCGACGACGTAGACAAGACTCACGCACGCGAGCACCAATCCCGGAACCGTGAAGCCGAAAAAGGTGAAAGGCGTCTGATTCAATTCGACGAGCGCGCCATTCACCAGAAGGTTGGTGCTCGAGCCGATCAGCGTCGTCATCCCGCCGAGGATGGCGGCGTAGCTCAAGGGGATCATCACCTTGCTCGCCGAATCCCCGATCCTTTCGGCCAGCGTCTGCATGAAGGGAATGAATATCACTACGACCGGGAGGTTGTTGAGGAACGCGCTCACCGCGAGAACAACCACCAGGGCGAGAACCACCGAGACCCAGGCCCGGCGGCCGCCCAGCCTCGAGACCCAGCCCGCGCCCCGGTCCAGCACACCCGTTCGCGCGATTCCGCGCCCCATGACCAAGAGCGCGATCACGGTGATCAGGGCGGGGTTGGCGAAACCGCCCAACAGGCGGACGGGCTCCAGCCGGATGGCGCCGGCGGCGTCGGTCAGGGGAACGGCATGGAAGAAGACGAGCAGCACGCACACGACCGCGAGCGACACCACCTCGATGGGGGCGCGCTCCATCGCGAACGTCGCCAACGCGCCGATGACGACGGCGAACGTCACTCACATGTGGAAGCCCGGATCGATCACGGCCATGGCGGTGTCATTCGTCTCAGCGCGCTGACCGGCCGGCGTTCGGTCCCGCCGATACGCACGTGGCCGCCAATGCGCCGCCTCAACCGGCGGACGGCTCGGTCGCGGCCACCGCGTGCGTCAGGATGTCCGCTATTTCGGCGGTGCTCGCCAACCCACCCATGTCGCGCGTGCGCACCTCGCTTTCGGCGAGCGCGGTTTCGATGGCCATCTCCACCGACCGCGCCGCTTCCGCTTCACCCAGATGCTCCAACATCATCGCGCCGGACCATATCTGGCCGATGGGATTGGCGACGCCTTGGCCTGCGATGTCGGGCGCCGAGCCGTGGACGGGTTCGAACATCGACGGATGCGTGCGCTCGGGGTTGATGTTGGCCGACGGCGCGATCCCGATGCTGCCGGCGACCGCGGGTCCCAAATCCGAGAGGATGTCGCCGAACAGGTTGCTTCCGACCACAACGTCGAACCAATCGGGATGGGCGACGAAGTGGGCGCACAAGATATCGATGTGGTACTGGTCGGTGCGTACGTCCGGATACTGTTCCGCCATGGAAGCGAAGCGCTCGTCCCAAAAAGGCATGGTGTGGATGATACCGTTCGACTTGGTGGCCGATGTCAGGTGCTTGTCGGGCCGGCGGCGGGCGAGATCGAAGGCGTAGCGCAGGACCCGGTCGACGCCCTTGCGCGTGAATACCGATTCCTGGACCGCCATCTCGGCCTCGGTCCCCCGGAACAGCCGCCCGCCGATCTCGGAATATTCGCCTTCGTTGTTCTCGCGCACGGTCATGAAGTCGATCTCGCCGGGCGCGCGGTCCGCAAGCGGGCTGCGAACGCCCTCGAAGAGCTTGACCGGGCGCAGGTTCACGTATTGCTCGAAATGCCTGCGGATGGGGATGAGCAGGCCCCACAGGGAAACGTGGTCGGGCACCCCCGGCCAACCCACCGCGCCCAAGAAAATGGCGTCAAAGGCCGAGAGCTGTTCGATCCCGTCGTCGGGCATCATGCGGCCGAGTTTTCCGAATCGTTCGCACCCCCAGTCGAATTCGCGCCACTCGAACGTGATCCCGAACCGGGCCCCGGCGGTCTCAAGCACAGGGATAGCCGCCGGCACTGTCTCTTGGCCGATTCCGTCGCCGGGGATCACCGCGATCCGATATTTCGCCATGCCTGCCGTCTCCTATTTGCGCCTAGCCGACCTCGCGCAGAACCGAAAACCCGATCACCGCGTCCGCGGCGGCCTGGGCGCGGTTGTTGGCGAGGATCGGCTTGGGCACGGGTCCGTAGTCGTGCCAGACCTTGATCGGCCCGAACCACGAACGGTGCCATTTGGGCCGGAAGTTCCAGTTGAGCGGAAGCACGAACGGGACGAACCCGGTCCCGTCGACAGCCTTCGCGAACCCCGCCTGGTCGTTCAAGGGCATGCGCATGGTCTGGCCTTCGTGGACGAACACGATGCTCGAATCGATGTTCGCGACGCAGCCGGCCCATGCATCGAAAACCGCGCTCGCGGCGCGGGTGAAGAACATCACACCGGTGTTGTATTCGATCAGATCGCCCGTCAGGCCGCCGTAGCGGCGTGCCCAGGGGCATTCGCATATGCACAACGCGAGACCCGTCCGCCGGGCCGCCTCGAATCCGAAGTCGAGCGCGCCGAGCACTACCGTGTCCATGTCGAGATACAGGGTTTCTGCGAACGGGCTGAGCTCAAGGACCTTTGCCTTGTCGAGCAGGCTTCCGCTCGCGCTTCGCTGAACGTGGACGGGAAGCTCCGGATGATGCTCCGCGATGGAGGCCCGAGAGCGATCAAGGATCGCTTCGTCGATGTCTCCCCAAACCATGTAGACGACCTCGCGCCCAGCCATGTTGCCCCGCAATTCCCGGCTATGCACCGCCGCCGGCCCAAGGCGGCGGCCTCATTATGTCACGATTCGGCGGGCGCGATAAGGCCGCTTGGGACGCCAATGCCGTGATCGGCCCGCACCGTCGGCTCCGTGATCCGCCGGGGTTCTGTTATCCTGTCGAAGCGCGGCGCCGAGATGGCCCGCGCGTTCGAACATCCCTCGGGAGCCGGAAAATGTCCCACCCGGAGATCGATATCGTCATCGAAGGCGGCACCGTCGTCGACGGCAGCGGAGCGCCGCCGCGCAAAGCCGATATCGCGGTTAGCCGCGAGCGCATCGTCGCCGTTGAGCCGGACCTCGGTGATCTGGCCGCGCTCAAGCGCATCGATGCGAGCGGGTGCACCGTCACGCCGGGAATCATCGACATCCATTCCCACGCCGACTGGACGCTGACCTTCGACAGCGCTGCCGAATCGGCGCTGCTCCAAGGCATCTCGACCATCGTACCGGGAAACTGCGGCCACGGGGTCGCGCCGGTGGGCGACAGATCGCTGATCCGGTTTTGCGCCTTCGGATACGACCGGCACACCGAGACTGAGGTCTCCTGGCGAAGTTTCGGCGAATGGCTGGCGCGCCTTCGGGCGACGGAACCCGCGGTGAACATCGCGCCGTTGATCGCCCATGGGGCGGTCCGGCTGGCGACCATGGGAACGTCGCTCGATCTTCCGTCGGACGAGGAACTCCATGCTATGCGCCGGCACACGGAAGAGGCCATGGAGTCGGGAGCGGTCGGATTGTCGTCGGGGCTTGAGTACCAGCCCGGGCAGACGGCCACGCAGACCGAGGTCCGTATGTTGGCCGAGGTGGTGGGCGCCCACGAAGGACTGTATGCGACCCATTGCCGCAACCGTACGGGCCGCATCGAGCAGGCCGCCGTCGAGTCGATCGACATCGCGGCGTCGACGAATTGCCGGCTTCAACTCTCCCACTTCGTCGTCCGCCCCGACCAGGCCGACGCGCCGTACTTGCGTTGCCTCGAGCGGTTGTCGCGAGCGCGGGACGCCGGGCTTGTGGCTCTCTGCGACACATTGCCGCACCTTTACGGACCGGCGCCGATCGCGATGCTCTTGCCGGACTGGGCCTGGCGCGCAGGCCCGAACGGGATCCCGAAGCTGTTGCGCGAGACCGGGTCACGAAAACGGATACTCGACGATCTCGATCCCCGGTTTCGCGAATGGCTCGCGAGCGGCCTCGCCGACGCCATCGTGCTCAGCCACACGCCCGGAACGAAGGGCGCGGCGGGAAATACGCTCGGCGCCTGGGCCGGCCTTCATTGCAAACCGACCGCTGATGCCGCCATGGACCTCCTCACCGACGCCGGGGCGGATTTCTATGCCGTCACGGGAGTCGACTATTGGGTGACGCCGGAAGCGCTCGACCGCGCCATGGCCGACGAGACCTTCCTGTTCATGGGCGACGCCATCACACTCGGCGCCCACGGCGGACTGAGCCACTGGACGTTCAGCCACGCCGACTGGAACTGGGTGCCGGAGGTTATCTACCGGCACGTCGGCGAGCGAGGGGTCGTCGCGATCGAATCCGCGGTGCGCCGGATGACCTCGTTGGCTGCCCGCCAGTTGGGCTTGGCTGAAGTCGGTGAGCTTCGCTCCGGCTGGCGCGCCGATGTGGCGGTGTTCGAGCCGCACCCGATCGCGCGCTCCGGCAACAACGATTCCTTGGCCCCGTTTCGCCAGATGAGCGACTGCGTGCGCTTGCTTCTCGTCGGCGGGACCAAGGCGGTGGAGCGTGGTGCGCCGACCGGGCTACGGGGCGGCCGCGTCGGACGGTCGTAGCGCGGCCCGAACCGCGCCCGGGCCGGGTTCACCGCGGGCCGATCCGTGCGATCGGTGAATATCGCGCTCGCGCTCCACTCACCATTGGCACCCGCGTCATTGACCCCGGTGTCATTGCCGATTTGACCTTGGCCGCCGCACACGAGTTCGATCCATGGAATTCAGCTATCCAACCGTCCTGGTGGTTCCATTGGGCCTCGGCCTGCTGGGGTTCGTTGAACCGTGTACCGTCGGAGGGCACCTGGTTTTCTTGCGCGCGATGGCGGAGCGCCCGCGGTCGGCACGACTGGTCTCGATGCTGGCGTTCACGCTGGTCCGAACCCTCGTGATGGGATCGTTCGGTGCGCTCGTCGTCTTGGTCGGGCGACTCCTGATCGAGGTGTAGACCGCGCTTTGGATAGTCTTCGGCTCGATTTACGTCCTGATCGGCCTGGCCTTTGCGATGGGGCCGGCCGGCGCCGTCAAGCGCCGCATCGATTTCGCGCCGATCGCTTGGAAAGCGACGACGAGTCCCCTCGCGCTCGGTGTCGCCTTCGGTCTGGTAATTCCGGCTTGCGCCGCGCCGATCTTGTTCGGGCTCATCGGTCTCGCGGCAACCAGCGGCGCGGTGACGCTGGGATTTGCGACGATGGCCGTGTTCGCACTCGCGCTTTCTTTCCCGCTCGCCGTTCTTGCGGCCTCGCCGGTCGCATCGTCGCTGGCCGCCAAACTGGCCGGCGGCACCAAGATGACGCGCTGGGTTCTTGCCGTCGTATTCGTCGTCCTCGGAATATGGTCGCTCTGGTTCGGCGCGTTCGTCGATCCGGCGGACTGGACGTCGCTGTGAGCGAAGCGGACCGAACGCGCGACCAATCAGCGTTGCGCGACGAGGTGCGCCGGTTCGCGCACATCGCCGGCGCCGGCATCACCTTCCAGGCCGGCTCCGCGGCGGTCGATTCCTCCACCATCATGGCGGCGCTGGTCTATCAGCTAACGGGCAGTCCCCTGGCCGTCGGCGCGGTGACCGCGGCGCTTCGTTTCGGCTGGTTGTTCCCGCAGCTTTTGGTCGGCTTCCTGGCCGAGCGGCGGGCATCGAGCATGCGCTACTACATGCTCGGCGGCTTCGGCCGGGCTTGTTGCCTGCTGGTTCTGGCCGCGGCCTTGATTTCCGGCGCCCGCATGACCGGCGGGACCTTGGCCGTCCTTGTGCTGGTGCTGTGGACGGCATACGCCTTCGTCAGCGGCATTGTCGCCGTTCCCTACAACGACATCGTCGCGCGATCCGTCGCCTCGGAGCGGCGAAGCCGTCTCCTCGCGACCCGGTTCTTCGGCGGCGGGGTGCTTGCGCTTGGCGTCGCCGCGATCGCCGATGTCGTGGTGGGCCGGATGCCGTTTCCAGCGTCCTATGGGCGATCGTCGCGATGGCGTCCGGCCTGATGCTGATATCGGCGGTCGTCTTCGCCGTAATGGGCGAACCCGGAACCGAATCCGCAGCGCGCCGAACGACGACGTTCGCGGCGTATCTGCGCGAAGGCGCGCAAACGTTCGCCGGCGACCGGAGATTCCGGCTTTTCGTATTCGCCCAGTGGTCCAGCGGCGCGGTCCTGCTGGCCATGCCGTTTTACGTCGTTCAAGCTTTTGAATCCAGCTTCCAGGTCGCGGACGTGGCTTGGCTGCTAGGCGCGCAGACAGCCGGCGCGCTGGCGTCCAACGCCCTTTGGGGGTGGTGGGGCGACCGCCTGGGCAAGAGTAGCCTTCTCCACGTGATCGCGTTCGCGCGCATGGTGCCGCCCTGCCTGATACTTTTGGTGGCGTTCCTCGGAGATATGCCGGCGCCCGCCTTGATCGGCGTGTATCTTTGCGCCTTCTTCATTCTCGGCGCGCTGGCGAACGGCCTGACCATCGCCGTGATCGGTTTCCTGATGGAAATCTCGCCCGCGGACAGGCGGCCGTCCTACAGCGGGTATTTCAACGCGTTGACGGCGCCCGCGTTCCTGTTTCCATTGCTGGGCGGGGCGATCGCATCGGTTGCCGGGCTCAGCGTCGTCTTCGTAATTTCGCTGATTGCCGCAGCCATGCAATTCATGTGCGTCGGTCGCATCAGGGCGATCCCCCAGGCCAGCGACACGGGCGCTTAATGCGGATCGCGGTCGGTCCATTGAGCCGACCAAATTTCGTTGAGCAAGGCACGCGTACGGTGCCTCGGGCCGGGACCGGCGACTCAAATCCGGGTATCCCGGTCGTAAAGGTGCCGGCGCTGCTCGAAGACATCGTCTTGCGCTGAGTTTCAGGGTGCGCCGTTTGAAAATTGTTTCAACGCGGCAAGCGGTAAACGCGGCAATGACGCCTGACCAGCCTCATCCGATTGGTCCACGCATTATGGGAATGATCAGGCGCGATAGCGTCGGATGCGGGCGATCTCGAACTTGCCGGCAGGTCGGCTTTGGGTCATGAGCGGCCGTGTGGCACTCAATTCCGGGATGTCCGGTTAGCGCAGGAAAGCGGACGTCCTCGGATGCGCGCCTGACAGCCGCTTGTAGCCAAGAGGAGACATTCGGACTAGCGCGTTGATGTAGGACCTTGGCGCTCCGCTCCGCACGGCCAACCTGGCCTGCCCCCGATTAGTGGTCCAGCGCTTAAG
>PVBE011839951.1_pt1 | contig 42625 bp, 35 predicted proteins | sample 1631181 | NCBI WGS metagenome assembly PVBE01 (sample SAMN08397723, study PRJNA350692) | Marine metagenome, whole genome shotgun sequencing project. | isolation source: water | place: Pacific Ocean | collected 2012-04
GGTCCTCCCTTGTCTGAAATACCCAAATACAAACCGTGTCTTTGCTGTGATAAATGGCCTTCAATTCATCATCAATCTCACAAATTTCCTCTGGGATCTCTGTTTTGATACAAATCATGTTGTTTCTTCACTCCCACCCGAAAGTAGCGGGAGGTTTGTGGGTGATATCGTAGAAGATGGCATCGATTCCAGAGAGATCGAGCAGAGGCTGTTGCAAAGTGCGCAAGAGTTTCCAGTCCAGCCTGGCGAATTGTGCAGTCATCACGTCTTCGGAACAGACCGGTCTGAGGACGAGGCTGTCTCCTAGACCGTCTTGAGACAAAGGCAGAAGGATCACGAGCAGTTGGAAGATGCTTCGCATCAGATCATGTTCGATCAGGGTCTTGGTGACGAGGGCATCGGCTTCACGAAGCAGGTCGAGGCGTTCTTTTGTGCAGTAGGCTTCCCGGATCTTCAAAGGCGGCAGGTTGGAAGGGCTCAACAGCATTACCACCCGGTTTACTTCGCGAATGGCGTTGGTGATCTGAATCGACTGCTCTTCAAGCCAGTTCCAATCTTCGGGGGCCTCCCAAAGCACAGCGGGAGGGGTGTAGGTGCGCTGGTCCCCCTGGACTCCCACGGAACGGACCGGAAGGATCGAAGCCTTACATCCTCCTTCCGGAAGGACATCGAGGATTTCCTGTTCCAGTCTGCGGTCCATTTCCACCGACTCTGTTCCATCCGAACAGAGGACATTCACTGAGAGCCCCGGACCGGGAAAAGGATGACGCCAGACGATGGAATCCGGAAGCCCCAGCAGGCTTCCCAGTTCACGGACTTCGTCCTTATAAAGATCTTTGAGGGGTTCCACAAGTTGTCCGGCTTCCATGAGATCCACCACCTCTTCGACGCGATTATGGTGGGATTTGATGACATTTGCATGTTCACTTCCTCCGGATTCAATGATGTCTGGATAAAGAGTCCCTTGTCCGAGCATCCAGTCCTCCGGATTCAGATCCAATTGCTGGAGGAAACGTTCCCGCATTTGGATGAACACCGCGCCCACCTGATGCCTTTTTTTCTGGGGATCGGTGAGTCCTTCGAGAGCCTTGAGAAATTCCGAACTGAAATTTCTGGCTTCGATGTTCGTATAGCCGAATTCCTGGTATCGCTGCATGATCTGTTCGGATTCCTCTTTGCGCATGAATCCGTTGTCCATGTAGAGTCCGAGCACGCGTTCAGTTCCTAGGGCCTGGTTGAGCAAGGCGAATGCGACCGATGAATCCACCCCGCCACTGAGAAACATGAGCACTTTTCTGGATCCTACTTCTGTTTGAATTTGTTCCCTGGCCTGGTTGATGAAATTCTTCATGCTCCAGTTTCTGGACACCCCACAGATTTCCGCAAAATTTGTGAGGATCTCAGATCCCTGGACCGTATCTTTGACTTCAGGATGAAACTGGAGGGTGTAGACCGGGCGTCGCTGATGTTGCAGGGCTGCGGACGGGCAGCCTTCGGTTTGGGCGATGACCTCGAAATCTTTCGGTAATTTAGTGACACTGTCCTGGTGGCTCATCCAGACCTGGCTTGGAAATGAAACTCCTTTCCAAAGAGCTGAGGGGCTGGCCTGTTCCAGCAAAGCCTTGCCGAATTCACCACTGCCTGTGTTTTGGATGGTTCCTCCAAAATAAAGAGCCGTCAGTTGGTGGCCGTAACACAATCCCAGGATCGGCAACTCCAATTCCAGCAGCTTTTGATTGAAATCCGGGGTCATTTCACCGTAAACCGAAGCAGGTCCTCCTGAGAGAATCAGCCCTCGGATGTGAGCAAGTTTTGACGCGGGACTGGCAGGCGGATGGATTTCTGTGTAGAATCCTTGACGGCGGAGCCTTTTTGCGATCAGATGGGCATACTGGCTTCCAAAATCCAAAACGGCCAGGCAGTCATTCGACATGTTTGATTCTTAATCCTGATTTGAATAAAAGAATTATCCTGCCAAGTTCGAGACGCTTAAACAAACCTAATTCAAAAGCAAATCCAGATGTTCGGAATCGGCCTGCCTGAAATGATTGTCATCGCCGTCGTGGCGCTGCTATTCATTGGTCCCAAAAACCTGCCTGGGGTATTGCGTTCAGTAGGGCGCGGGCTTGTCCAACTCAAACGCGCGACCAACGATGTACGGACCACGGTCCAGGATGAAATGGACCAGATCGAACGTGACATCGACCTCAAGGATGTTCGCGAAGCTGCTGATGATCTGAAAAAAGATTTTGATGGAGTCAAAAGCGGGATGGATCCACTGGCGATGAACCGTATCTCCAGTGGAGAACAGCTCGAGGCAGTGGCGGAGGTCATGGATCAGAAAGAGAAGAAAAAATCCGGTGCCGAAAAGGCTGCTGAAGAAAAAGATCCTGTAGAAAACGTTGTTTCTGAACCAACCAATTCCAGCAAAACAGCCTAAGTCTCCTCCTAAGACCTCAGCTTCTCCTGACTTCAAGAAACCTGACTTTCAGACCTGATCAGGCAGCCGTTTTATTATCAAGTCCCTTGCTCCTTTTTGACTCTTTGAGCAGGCTGCTGATTGCGGTTGCAACAGGCTGGTCGGTGTTGATGCTCCTCAAACGGATGTTCCTGATGCCACAGGATTCAGCAAGCTGCTGCTGATGGTTTGCCATATTCTTCAGATACTGTTCCCATTCCCCTGTTGAAAGTTTACGTTTGAGTTTGGGTTCTTCAAGATCATGAACCATGGAAGGTTTGGATCCTTCTCCCGATTCAAGAGGATCCAGGACTTGTAGGCAGTGGATTACAGGCGCCATGCCTAGAAATCCATCCAACCAGCTTTCAATCTTCTGCAAAGGAAGCATGAAATCTGAGATGCAGAAGAGGTGATCCAGGCTCAGGTTTTTGGTTGCAGGCCAGTTTTGCAGGTTGAGATCAAAAGGGTGTTCCGATTTTTCCAGTCCTTCAAGCACCTGCATCAGGTTCCGGAGGGCCCTTTTGGAACTGCGTGCTTCAGCTGGCGGGGAATTCATCGAAAGTGCATGAAAACTGAAGGGATCTCCTTGACGCTGGAGGATGAAACAGATCGCAAAAACCAGCAACAGCGATTCACGAAGTTTCGACATCCGTGCTGCCTCTGATTGCATCCGCATTGACGGGGAATCATCGAGCAGGATCATCACCCGAGCTGGCGTGTGGCTATCACGTTGTCTCAAATAATAGCGGTCCGTTCTTGCAAAAACTTTCCAGTCCAGATCACGCAGATCCTCGCCGGGTCGGTATTCCCGGTATTCGGCAAATTCGAGACTCCGCCCGCGGTGTTGGAATTCATGGATCCCTGCCCGAAGCGACGCGCGCAGCGGTTTCAGGGAGAGCATCACCTGCTTCATCTGGGACCAGAGTTCCTGATCTTGAAGCAGATCCATGCAGGATTTAATTGTTAATTGGGCTGGTTGGAAGAGGCTTCGGAACCAGAAAAGAAACGGACGCGGCCTCCACAGAGGCCGCGTGGGGATTTAAATTTTTCCCTGAAGAATGAAGGCGATGACCAACCCATAGATGACCAGGGACTCGATCAGTGCCAGGCCGATGATCATCGGCGTGAAGATCTTGTCCGAAGCATTCGGGTTGCGTGCGATTCCTTCCAGGGCTCCGCGCATGGCAATGCCCTGACCGATGCCCCCGCCCAGTGCTGCCAGGGAAATGGCAAGACCGGCACCTAGGGCAATACCGAAAGTGGCCAATTCTCCCTGGGCCGCGTAAAGCGGAGCGGCAGCTGCCATCATTACCAGGATCAGCATTAATTTCTTCATAGTCTTCCTTTTTTATTGGACGGATTACAAACGATCAGTGAGCCTCACTCATCGCCATTTCAAAATAAATAGATGACAGCAGTACAAACACAAACGCCTGCAGCACTGACACCAGAATTCCCAATCCCATGAAAGGGATGGGCAGGCCTACCGCGAGGATCGCGGAAAAAATCAATACCACCTTGTGGTCACCAGTCATGTTGCCGAAAAGCCTGATGGAAAGAGAAAGTGGCCTCACCAGATGGCTGATCAGTTCGATCGGAAGCATCAGTGGAGCGAGCAGAGGCATCGGCCCCAGAAATTGTTTGATGTAGCTCCCTCCGTGCTGACGGATGCCCAGAAAATGGGTTCCCAGAAAAATGATCACGGCAAAAGAAATGGTCACATTGAACTGATCCGTAGGAGGATTGAACCCGGGAACCAGTCCGGAAAGATTGAGGCAGAGGATGAAAAGTCCATAGGTGCCGAGCAGCGGTAGTATCGGCCTGGCACCGGTCCCATGACGGATGATGCCTTCGAGAAAGTTCAGGATCCCACCGACCATGATTTCTGCAAAATGTGCCAGATCGGCTTTGCCGCTGGGTTCACGCATGCTCGTCCCACGGAAAGGTTTTCCAGCGATGTAGGCGAAAAGGATCAGGATTATGGAAATGATGAGCATGTCCAGAATTGGTAGCGGGTCGATGCCCATGTCCACCAGAGGTTGCTCCAGCCATCCGAGAAGCGAATGAGACCAGGTGAATCCACCACCAGCGGCAAAAACCATAGGTGCTGGCAGAAGGAGGACCAACAGGAGGCTGCTCAAACGTTTCATTCTGAATTTTCTTCCAAATTAGGTGCTGAGGCTCTTTTCATAGAATTGATGACCGAATAAACCATCACGGCAAGGATGATGTTGGAAAGTCCAATGATAAGGGCCAGAGGAGGAATTTCGAAATAATTGATTGCCCCGAACAAGACCAGGGCAGATATTGCAAATTTGCTTAAATAAAAAATTAGATTCAGCGGTTGAACTTTTTTGTCATGAATCATGTTTCGAACGAACATGACCGTCCAATGAAAATTCAATCCAATAACCGTACATCCTAAAAAGACACCGGGTAGATAGTCAAGCTTCAAGATGGCTGTTAACAGGATCAGAATCCCACTGATGGAAAGCAGGGTGATGAATATGGTACGGACCTGATCCGACGGAGATTCCTCCGGCATTTCCAGATCAAAGTCTTGCTCCCGATTCGCATCTTCCGGGGTGGATTCTGGTGGTTGGGGTGTTGGGTTTTGTTCTTTCATGTGCCGCCGGATTGTTCCTCTTCCTGTTCGGATTGAACCTTTTTCAATAGACGGAAGATGCTACGGTATCCGGCGATGATTCCTGCAGCACCGAAGATCAACAGAAGCCAGGGTTCTGTCCCCAGCCAGCCGTCCAACCAACTGCCGATCAAAAAACCAACAACGACCGAAAGGCCCAGTTCCATTCCCATCGAACTGAACATCACCCATCTTGTGTTTTTTGCCGGCCACTGCATGATCACGAATTCTAAAATGAAAAACCTACCTTGCAGATTATGCAGAACCGTTTCACTTTGCAAGGATGCTTCTTCATGAAAACCACCGTGATCGATACCATGATCTCAACAGAAGGAGAGACGGTAAATTAGGTTCTGAAACAAACAGGGATTTCAAAGGCAGGGGTTCCAACAACAAAAAACTTGTAAATCTGAGAAATTCCAGTCTAAATGAATGGTTTTAAATTTTTCAAGAGTGACAAGGAACAGATGTTTGCAATCATTCGACAAGGCAACAAGCAATATCGGGTCACTGAAGGGGACACCCTGCAATTGGACCTCATGAATTTAGAAAGCGGAGCGTCCTTCGAAACCGACCAAGTCCTGGCCCTAGGAGGGGACGGAGAAATGAAAGTTGGCCATCCTCTGGTGGATGGTGCCAAAGTTCAAGGTACGGTGATAGATCGAGTAAAAGGGGAAAAGTTAATCATCTTCAGAAGAAAACGTCGAAAAACCCACAGACGCAAGGTGGGGCATCGACAACATCACACGCTGGTGAAAATCGATAAAATCAGCGCCTGATTTTCTGAGAAAGTAAAGACGGAGAATTCTTCATGGCTCATAAAAAAGCAGGCGGAAGTAGCCGCAACGGACGTGACTCCAAAGGTCAAAGAAGAGGGGTCAAGAAATACGGTGGAGAACTGGTTCAACCCGGTAACATCCTGGTCCGTCAGGTAGGGTCGAATTTTCATGCCGGAGACAACGTTGGAACCGGAAAAGATTATACCCTCTTTGCTCTCAAGGAAGGCCACGTCAAGTTTCTCAGAAAAGGTGCGAATAAACGTTGTTTCATAAGCATCGTGCCCTTGGAAACACAAATGCAGGAACAAGCTGCAGCAAGTTGAAGGCATTTTAGGCTTTTGCATCGTCACCTCTATTCCTCTTCTCAAGACAGCGAATACCTCCATTCCCCAGATCAGTTAATCTAGTCCGGGGAATTTTGCAGGAGGGATGAAGGATTTCATTCGTGAACCTCCTTCCTTGACCATTCTTCACAGAAGTCCTTTCCCAATGACTGAAAAAAAACGTTCTTTATCAGGGATCAAACCCACCGGGACTCCGCATCTTGGGAATTATCTTGGGATGATCAAGCCTGCGATCAAAATGCAGGCGACTCACCAGACGTTTTATTTCATTGCGGATTATCATGCCCTGACCAATATCCGTGAACCGCAAAGTCTGAAGGAGTACACCTACGACCTGACCGCGACCTTTGCCTCACTGGGCATGGAATTTGAGAATCATGCTTTTTTCCGTCAGTCGGACATTCCAGAAGTGACAGAATTAACCTGGTTCCTGGCCTGTTTGACAAGCAAGGGTTTAATGGAACGGGCTCACGCGTTCAAGGATGCTTCGGCTAAAGGCCAGGATGTGAACATGGGATTGTTCTCATATCCAATTCTGATGGCATCGGATATCCTTATCTATGACTCCCATGTGGTTCCCGTAGGAAAAGACCAGAAACAGCATCTGGAAATCACAAGGGACCTGGCCATCCGATTCAATCATATCTACGGCGATACCCTGGTGGTCCCTGAGGCCATCATCGAAGACCAGGTAGCGGTCATTCCTGGGCTAGATGGACAGAAGATGAGTAAATCCTACAACAACATCATTCCTCTCTTTGAATCTGAAAAAAAACTGCGCAAGGCGATCATGAAGATCGAGACCGATTCACTCTCCGTGGAGGATGTCAAGGATCCGGAAACCTGCAATGTCTTCCAGCTTTATCAGTGCTTTGCCAATGAAACCGAACAGCAGGCTCTGGCGGAACAATATCAGGCAGGAGGAATGGGATATGGTACAGCGAAACAGATGTGTTTCGAGGCGATTTGGGATGAACTGAAAGAGGCTTCGGAGCATTATCAAAAAATCCGGGAGGATCATGCCCACCTTGAAGGGATCCTCGAAGCCGGAAGGGACAAGGCCCGCAAGGTGGCACGGGAAGTAGTCGACCGGGTCCGCAATCGCGTCGGTCTCTGAATTCATAAGCCTGAAGGCATACTGTCCTGGAAAGGGTAGGTATGCCTTTCCCAAAAATCTCTCAGACCCTGGAGAGTTTCTCAACTTCCAAAAAACCATGAAAGATACAGAGATATTTCCTGATGTTTTAGCTTCCCGTTATGTTTCCAGGGAGATGCAGGAATGCTGGTCTTTGAAAAACAAAGTACTTTTGGAAAGGGACTTCTGGCTGGCGGTGATGCAGGCACAAAAAGATCTGGGAATCGAAATCCCGGATGAGGCGATTCAGGCATATAAGCAGGTACGTGAAAGTGTGGACCTGGCGAGCATTGCACTTCGGGAGCAAAAACTGAGGCATGATGTCAAAGCCCGTATCGAAGAATACTGTGAACTCGCAGGACACCAGCAAATTCATAAAGGACTCACCAGCCGGGATCTGACGGATAACGTAGAACAGCTTCAGATCCTTCAATCGCTGAAACTGGTGCGCCTGAAAACGGTGGCTGCTCTTAAAAAACTTGCACAACGTGTTGATGAAACGAAATCCCTGGTGCTTGTGGCACGGACCCACAATGTGCCGGCACAGTTGTCCAGCGTCGGCAGGCGTCTTGCGATGTTTGGTGAAGAGATCCTGCTTGGATTGGAAAAACTCGATCAATTCATTGAAGCTTATCCCCTCCGAGGATTGAAAGGAGCCGTCGGGACGCGTTTGGACCTGCTCCAACTGCTCGACGGAAAATCCGATGCCCTGGAAAAACTGGACCAAAAGATTGCCCTGCATTTGGGTGCCTCAAGGACGCTGTTTGCCTCAGGGCAGGTTTATCCACGAAGCCTGGATCAACAGTCGGTGCAGCATCTGCAGACGATCAGTTCCGGGATTTCGAGTTTTGCAAAAACCTTGAGGCTGATGGCAGGAGCAGGATTGGCAAGTGAAGGTTTTCAGAAAGACCAGGTTGGTTCTTCTGCCATGCCTCACAAACAGAACGCGCGCACCTCGGAACGGATTTCAGGCCTGCATCATGTGCTCCGCGGATACGGCAGCATGCTCTCCGGTTTGTCCGGGGATCAGTGGAATGAGGGTGATGTTTCCTGTTCGGTGGTCCGCAGGGTGGCTCTTCCAGGGGCCTTCTTTTCAATCGACGGACAGCTTGAAGCATTTCTGACGGTGTTGAATGAAATGGGTTTCAACGAAAATGCTCTTCAAGCAGAACTCGAAAAGAATTTGCCATTCGTTTGCTCTACGGTGTTGTTGATGGAGTCGGTCAAACGAGGTGGGGGACGTGAAGATGCCCATCACGCAATCCGAGAACACTCCCTCAGTATCAACCCTGATTCACAATCCGGGCTTCTGCCACGGCAGGAACTGGCCCGCAGGCTGGGACAGGATCTTAGAATTCCGCTCGATGAAACACAAATTTCTGAAATGCTGGACCGACCTCAAAACTGGCTTGGTAATGCTCCGGAACAGGCACAATTTTTCGTGGAACAAGCCCTAGCCTGGACCAGGCGATTTCCTGATTCGAACAGTCTAGAACCAGAGCCCCTGCTCTGATTTCTCAAACTCTTCCAGCGATAGCATTGCTCTCCTAGGGTTCAGAAAAAACTGACCGTCCGAATCCTTTCCCCTCCTGTAACCCGATTTTTCTGATTTCCGGAATCCTTTTCTAGGTGGCTCCCCTCTTGGTCATGGAGAATGGGGCTTCGTCCAGCGTCAGGAAAATATTGAAATGTCTTCATTTTTTCATGGCATGATTTTTGTTGCTAAGGATAAGTAGTGATACAAATTTTTAATCGTTCATGCTTGAAAGTATATTTCTATGAGACTGTGTTGGATTCGTTTTTTTCTGCTCATGCCTCTCATATTTCCGACGGTTTTTTTCTCAGGCAATTTTGGATCCGTCAAGGCGGAATCGCTTCCACTGGCGTCATTCCTCTGGAATCATCAGGATCCGATGCGTGTCGGTTGGAACGGGGAACAACTTTTTGTCCAATTGAAGGCCCATCCCGGAGAAGGAGAATACCGTCTTGCATTTCGGGTCTTACGTGAAGGCCATTCCCATTTTAGGGTGATCCAGGGTTTTTTGGCGGATTCACGTCTGGATAATAATCAATATCTGACACTTCCTTTTTCAAATCTCAATGGTCCAATCCAGGCTACGGCACTTCGTGCCCTTTTTCCCAGGGACTCACCTGATGCCCGAGGTTGGAAGCACCAGGTGACCTACGATTGGGAAAGCCTGGAATCCCTGGTAAATGCTTTTGTGGAAGAAGAATTCTGGCAGCAATCATTGAATGAATTCGAAGGCCAGGGATTTGTCCAACAGTCTCCTAGACAAGAGGATGTGGTTTTGAATACATCTGTAAGAAATAGGATTTTGGAAAGAGGATTTCAGGTCATCATCCCCTGGAAGTGGATTCGTCAGGATTTGAATTTGAAACCCCTCGCTCTCAAACCTCCCTTGGAAGTTCATCAAGATCAAAGAGGGGGACGTTTTGCAGTCTATCGCCTCGATGCAGGTGAAACCATCTATTCCAACGTTGTTCTCAGATTTACTAATTTTTCAGGACAAAAAAGGATAGAACAGGCTGTTGGAGATTTATTGGTGTTGAATGAACTTGTCAATGTCCATGACATTCCATCAGGTACGATTATTCGAATTCCCCTGCATTGGATACGTAACGATTTTCAATTCCTCACCCCTGGAGTGTATCAGGAACCGGTCATAGAAAACCTCAGGAATTCCCCTAAGATCAGGTCATGCAAAGAAATGAGCTCATGCATCCCGGTAGAAAGTGTAATTCCTGGCCCGCTTCAGCAATCAGACCGTCATCCTTTACCAGAAGATCGGATCTTATTTCCAAATCTTATTTCGGGTCTGCAAGTGTCCGATCCTTCCTGGAGATGAGTATGCAGAAGCCGATGCTTAAAAAAGTTTTCTTTGTCCTGTTGGGGGTTGTTTTGTTCCTTTTGCCGGAACCTGAGTTTCTTCACGCCAAGAAACCAGGTAAATGGTATCGGTTCACGCATCAAAAACAGGACCGGATGCAGGTTCGCTGGAATGGGAAAAACCTCGACATCCAACTGAAACCTCGAAAGGGCGAAGGCGGATACAGCCTCGCCAAACGTGTACTGAACAAAAAATACCGAAGCCTGAAAACCATTGAACGCTACAGTGGTCGAAAAAAAATACTGCTGGACCGGCCTATAACCTTTCCTGTCAAAGTGGTTCATGGTTCCATCCGAGGATCGGCGCTTCAGGCATTGTTTCCTAAAGATCTCGCCAAGGAGGAAGGTTGGCGTCATCGAGTGAGTTTTGGTTGGGAGACGACGACCCTGTTGGCAGGTGTTTTTGCCAAAGAAGGCATTACGGCGGTTCATTTGACCAAAAGGAATCAGTTGCGTCGTAATGGCAACCTTTTGAAAATCAACGATCCCATTCTGATTCCCTGGGAATGGATGAGCCGTGAACTTCGTATCAGCCAACCCATTCTCAAAAAACCACTGGTTCTCAAATACGATGCCTCAGGAAAAGCCTATGCCGAATATCGGTTAAAGAAGAACGAAACCCTGTATTCTTCTGTTGTGATCCGTTTTACAGGCAGGATGCTGCATGATGAAGTGGATCAGATGGCAGGGCAGTTGATGAAAATCAACCGGATTTCCAACGCACGCAGGATATCTAAAAACCAGAGGATCCGCATTCCCTTGAAATGGCTTGCTGAGGAATATTATGCAGGTTCCGAATTGGAGATTTCCTCGTCTTCAAAAGCAAAAAAAATCACGGCCAAACCCAAAAAACCAGACCCGAATCATCGGGTTCATGTGATCCTTGATGCCGGGCATGGTGGAAGAGACACCGGTGCGATTGCAGGTTCTAAAAAGAGAGGCGACAGGATTTATGAAGATGAAGTGGTCTACGACATCAGCCAGAGGATGGAAAGTCTGCTGAAAAAAAAGGGTTTGGTTGTCCACAGGACCATTCTCGACCCCAACCAGAGAAAACCAGTCAAAAAGCTGAAGATGCGATTTGATCAGGATGAATATCTCAACGTCACGCCACGTTACACGCTGAGAAATGCACAAACGGGTGTCAACATGCGTGTTTTTCTGATCAATCACCTCTATCACAAATTGCTGAAACAAAAAATTCCCAAGGAAAATATCATTTTCATGAGCATTCATGGAGATGCTTTGCACCCCTCCCTTCGTGGTGCGATGGTTTATTTTCCGGATCCACGTTTTCGCAAAACCCGTTTCAGGATAAGAGGCAGCGTCTATCGTAAGCGCAAGGAATATGACAGCAGGCTTCAGTTTGCCAACTCCGAAAACAAGCGTTCAGGGAATTTGAGTCGCTCCCTCGGGAATTCAGTGATAGCCTCTTTCCGTAAATTTGGGTTGCCGACCCATCGAGGAAGAACAGTACGGGGTTATTTCTACCGAAGGGGAAAGAAAAGCCTTCCTGCAGTTCTCCGTTACAGCAAGGTACCAACTTCGATTTTGGTTGAAGTGGCGAACCTGAAAAATCACAAGGACCGGGGGAGCCTGCTCAAATCCAGGACACGACAGAAAATGGCGGAAGCTCTTGTTCATTCCATCGGACAGCATTACCAGGTAAACGAAGCCCTCATTGCAAGGCGCTGAATTCATCAGTTTTAATTCATGATAAAAAATATCGTCTTTGACCTGGGAGGGGTCCTGATCGATTGGGATCCGAGGTATCTTTTTCGAAAGATGCTTCCGGATGAAGAGACAGTTGAAAAATTTTTAGCAGATGTCTGTACTGCTGAATGGAATGTTCAGCAGGATGCAGGGCGCACTATCGTTGAGGCGGAGGAAGAATTGATCAGCCGTTTTCCAGAACAGGAATCGTTGATCCGGGCTTATTATGGACGTTGGGAAGAAAGTCTTGGAGGACCGATCGATGGAACCGTGGAGATATTTTCTCGACTGAAAAAAAAGTCTTATCCGGTCTATGCGTTGAGCAATTGGTCCGCAGAAACGTACCCTATTGCAAAAGAGCGATATCCATTCCTGGACTGGTTCGATGGTGAAGTGATATCCGGAAGGGTGAAAATGGTGAAACCCAATGCCGAGATCTACCATCATCTTTCAGAAAGTTTCGGAATTGAACCTGAAGAAACATTATTCATCGATGATCGTCAGGACAACATCGAGCAAGCCCAAAAACTTGGTTTTCATGGAATTCGCTTCACCAATCCGATGAAACTTCAGGAAAAAATACAAAATTTAGGGCTACTTTAAGGGCCTCTTTTTCTTCTTGAAAAGAACATTTGATGAGAGTCTAAAGACTCAAAAATCATAAACCTCCAAAAAAATAATAAGCAACGCTACTTTCTTCATGGGACGAAGCAGGGAGGCCTTGTCATGTAGGAGGTTTTTCTAAAATCATGAATGAGTTTTCCAAAATCCCTGAGATTATTTATTTTTCTATCGATTAAATGCGCAAACTGATTGTTTTAATTTGTGTTTTTCTGATCATTTCAGGACTATTACTTTCGTTTCCAGAATGGAATTTATGGTTGGAGTATCAGGAACTCCTGGTACTCTTTCATATCTGGCTTGGATTTTTTTTTATGGTCGTCTTCCCGATGTATGCTTGGGATCATATCCGTACCCATCGGCAACGACTGAAAACCCTGAGCCTGATTTCATTGACTGGAGGAGTACAATTTTTGACAGGTTTCGGGTTGATTTTCTCAGGCCTGATTCTAATGCTTTACGGTTCTGAAGGCCTAATACTGGCTTCAAATAGCCATGAGCTCTTGACCTACGCTTTAATCCTTACCCTGATTTTCCACTCCAGAAGTTCCAGGAGCTAAGCTCCGGCATTTTCACTGAAGCATCATATGGAAACGCGACCAAAAATCATTCTGATGGATACCACCCTCAGGGATGGGGAACAGACCCAGGGGATGTCCTTCACTCCTGCCGAAAAGACCAATTTGGCCAAGGCGCTCCTGAATAAACTAAAGGTCGACCGAATCGAAATAGCATCTGCTCGAGTTTCTTCTGGAGAAATGGAGGGTGTTCAGAGGATCACATCATGGGCAGAGGAAAAAGGGTATCTGGAGCAGATCGAGGTTTTGGGTTTTGTTGATCATACCCTCAGTGTTGATTGGATCCTCGAGGCAGGAGGTCGGGTCATGAACTTGCTGACCAAAGGCAGTGAAAATCACTGCACCAACCAACTCCGGAAAACCCTGGATGAACACCTCAGGGAAATCCGAAAAACCATGGCTTATGCCCGCCAAAGGAACGTTCGGGTCAATGTCTATCTTGAGGACTGGTCTAACGGATATCGTGACAAGCCTGAATATGTCTATGAGATGCTTCAAGGACTGAAGGATGAAGGAATCGAAAGGATCATGCTTCCAGACACCCTGGGAGTCATGTCTCCGGATCAGGTCTTCGATAGCATGACTGACATGCAGAATCGCTATCCCTGGGCCTCCTTCGATTTTCATCCACACAATGACTATGGACTTGGTGTTGCAAATGCAATGTACGCTGTTAAAGCAGGAATCCGCAGCATTCACTGCACCATGAACTGTCTTGGCGAGAGGGCCGGAAATGCTTCCCTGGCTGAAGTGGCGGTGGTGCTCAAAGACCAGCTTGATGCAGAACTTTCGATTGAAGAGGCCAACCTGACTCCTGTTGCTGAGATGGTGGAGAACTTTTCAGGTAAGCGACTTGCCAGGAATTCTCCGATTGTGGGGGAGGATGTTTTCACGCAGACGAGTGGAATCCATGCGGACGGGGATAAAAAAGGGGGTCTGTATCACAATCCTATTTTTCCGGAACGGTTTGGACGTAACCGTAGTTATGCACTTGGTAAAATGAGCGGGAAAGCCTCACTCAACAAAAACCTGGAACTGCTCGGGATTCAACTGATAGATGAAAATCTACAGAAGGTGCTTCGAAGGGTCGTAGAATTAGGTGATTCAAAGAAAACCATCACCTTGGCAGACCTGCCCTTCATCATTACCGACGTTTTGGAAACACATGAAGAGCAGAGAATTCAGCTTTTGAATTGTTCTATTTCAAGCGGTTTAAACCTCAACTCTGTGGCCAGCATCCGGATCTTGTTCGATAAACGGGAGCATAACGAAAGTGGAAGTGGAAACGGGGGTTATGATGCTTTCATGAGTGCGATCAAAAAAATTCTCAAAAAACATCATCTTCAATGCCCTGAACTTCTGGACTACCAGATTCGCATTCCGCGAGGTGGGCAGACGGATGCTCTGACAGAATCGATCATTACCTGGAACATGAACAACAAAAGGGTTCAAACCGTGGGCATTGATCCGGATCAAGTCATGGCTGCGGTGAATGCAACATTAAAAATGTTGAACCTCCATCTAATGCAGCTTGATCATATCAGTGACTCGGCTGCAGTGGTAACTGCTGCCTGAAGATTTATTCTTCCGAGATCTACTCGTGCATACCCGTTCCATGCCCAAAAATCCACTCCCTGCCATTTTTTCGGCCATTGACGGGTCATCCCTTGAAGGCATAGGGGAAGTGGTTCACTTTCCCTTGACGGCGGATCCTGCAGGATTTCATCATCTGTTGCTTGCTGAATGTGTATTGAGGCAGATCCCACAGTTGAAGCAGGTGGAGTTTATTCTTTCCAACGGACTTCATCCTGATCCCACCAAAAGGAAACGAATCCCTGATGGTGAAATACGACTTTCCCTTTTAAGACAGGCTCTTGTCAGTTTTGCAGATCCAAGGCTCAGTTATCCCGCTCGCCTTGCACTGGATGATAAAAGCCCTTTGTTGTTGAAAGAAGAGACCTGGGAAATCTCAACCGCAGAATTTCGCTGGGAAAGACCGTTCCGCCTAGCGGAACACGTTATGAGGCTGAGGAATGCCAGAGATTTAGAACCCCATCCCAATCCAGGAGGCGACCCCCCAAAAAACATTGATGCTGGTCATCGGATTTCGATGCTGGTCGGGACTGATTTGCTGATCCGTATGTTGGATGAAAATATCTTCTCCAATGATGATCTGAAGACCATCTCAGAAGGTTCCCAGTTGCTGGTGGTGCCACGGGGAAATAAAAATCTTCCTGAACTCCTCAAAGAATTGCAAGAACGTCGAGGAATCATCCTTCAGGTAGGAGTCCTTGATCCGGGTTGGCTTCCACAACCCCTGAGGGTTCTTCTCAATCTTTCGTCTACCGTCATCCGTCGTTCTGTGCAGGCCGGTCAGTCCCTGCTTGGATTCATGCCGGAATCCGCATCAGACATGATCCACAAACGAAAACTATATCAGGATGATTTCCAAGAAGTGACTGAAAAAGGTTGGCTTGGGCATTGTCAAAAACTGGAAATGGAACTTGAAACCTGCGCCAAGAAATTACTGACAGTGTTGGACAACCTCCACAATCAGGGGGAAAGACATACCATCAGTTTCATTGAATCTGGAACAGGAGGCAGGATTGCTGCGGCATTCACTGCTGTGCCTGGTGTCTCCAGACATTTAAAACAGGTGCTTGTACCCTACAGCCGGGAATCCCAACTTGATTTTCTAGGGGAAGCTGGAAAACATCATTCCAGTGTAAGTCATGAACGCGCACAAGCGCTTGCAAAAAAATTCCAAGTGCATACCGGTTCTGATTGGGTTTTGGCTGAAACAGGCATGGCAGGGCCCCTTTCTCCGGATCGAAAAAGTCGTAAGAATGGATTGTCCTATGTCGCCCTGGCTAAAAAAAATCCAGGCCATGAAGGAACCACCGTTCAAACGACTAAAATCGAAGCCAATCCTTTTTTCAGTAAAAAGGAACACCAACTCCAATTTTCTGTAGAAGCTTTGAATTGGATCTTATTACAGTTGGATCCTGGTTCCTCTTCATGAATGAAAAAACCTTTGATTAGGCCTTCATGAGTTGGTTCAGGCAAAGTTGTTTCAATTTTATGTTTTTATGAGGTTTGAATATTGCAGAATATACTTTAAAGGCATATTATCCACTTAACTCCAGATTACACCTATGATTACGCTCAATAAATTGTTTCGATATCTTGAATTAACTAATGCTTTCAAAATGATGCGTAACATCTTCTTTATTCTTTTAGTGGTTGCTTTTTTTGGTTGTACTCCACCGACTCCACCGACTCCACCGACTCCACCGACTCCACCAGAAAATCTGATTGAAGTTGGGGATCTTGAGGAAATCCCAGAGTTGAGTGAAGAGGAACAAGAGGAGGATCGGGACTGGATTGCGGATTATGATCTACGAAAGAAGCAACTCCAGGATCTGGGGCTTGAAGATTCAAAACAAAAAATAGCTGTTATTGAGCAAAAAAAGAAAATAATTGAGAGTAAATCTGCATTGAAAGAAGAGGTTGATACCATTCTCAAAGCCCGTGCAGAGAAAAAAGCCCTAGAGATTTTTAATGAAAAAATTGCAGGAAAAATTAAGAAGGATTCCAAGATTTCATCTGAAGAAATTAAAGAATTGATCGTGAAGGCGTCCAAGGGAGAATTGGAGGTTGAGGAGTTGAAAAAAATCCTGATAGAAAAGCTTGGGATTTCTGATGAAGAAGTTGAAGCAATGATTTCAGAAGCAACATCCAAAGGAAAAGATGTAAAAAAGGTGCTTTTGAAAAAAATCTTGGAAGAAACCACGACACTTTCAAAAGATGAGCTAAACAAAGTCATTCAAAAAGTTGAGAAGGTTGCCACCGAAACCAATGAGCTGCTCACGAAGATTGGGAATGCTACAACGGCTAAGGAAATCAGGAAAATACTTGAGGAAGCAGGGGATATCAGTGAGGAGGAGATTAAATCCATCGTTGAGAAAAATGAAAAGGTTCTTGCAGAAGAAAAATCGTTTCTGCGTGAGACCATGGCCAAACTCTATGCACGTCTTCAACGGGACCGCAGGTTGAATATAGAAGAAGCTTTTTGTGCAAACATCGAAGGGTTGCTGGATCACCTGCTGATCGAACCAACTTATTTCGAAACCAATAAATACGATATTGATGCTTATGTGAATGCGATGAACCGTAGCTATCAATTGATGGAACTGATCCTGAATGACTATCAGGACATCATGCTTCAATTGGAGGGCAATGCCGACCTACGCGGTACCAATGACTATAATAAGGCTCTTGCTGAAAGGCGCTGGAGAACCCCAAGTCGTGTTCTAGTAACACTTTACACGGTACAGGCTGATATTCCTGTGACCGGAGTCAGCCGTGGAGAAGAATGTCAGCTGGAGCGTTTGAAAGATGAATCAGAGAGTGCTTGGTGGACAAGAAACCGAAGAACGGATTACATGTTCAAGTTGCGCTAGAAAATGTATTGTCTGACTCAGTAACAAGAACGATAAAAGGGTTTTCAATCAAAATTTCTTGAGCTAATCAGAAATTTCAAGCATTATTTATGGGTTAGAATTGACATTGACCAAATACATGGATCATCACATGATCCGAGAGGCTGCAATCTCTTATCCTGAAAATCCTCTCAAGGACAGGACCCCTAAACTCAAAAGAGTCCCATGAAAAATATTCTCCAACTTGTCGTGATTCTTGGTTTGGCATTCATCCTCACCGGCTGTCCGCCTAAAGAAACTGCTCCTCCTTCAGCTGAAGAAACTGCTCCTCCTTCAGCTGAAGATAAAAAAGCTTCGATGACACTGGATGATCTGGATGAGGATGAAAAACTATCCGATGCTCAAAGACTTGAGGATGAAAAGGCAAAAAAAGCTGCTGAACAAAGAAAAAAACTGATCAAGGAACTGGCCGTTAAAGATCTAGCTGAGAAGAAGGAACTGCTGGTCAAAAAAGAGAAGGTCGAGGAGGCCAAAGCAGAACTGAAAGAGGAGATATCTAAAGTTCTTAAGAAAAGGGCTGAGAAGAAAGCGAAACGTCTCTTCAAGGAAAAAGTGGCCGGCAAAATCAAAAAAGATTCAAAGCTCAGTGCCGATGAAATTGAAGAACTGATTGTTAAAGCGGCAACAGGAGAACTGACTGTAAAAGAACTGAAAGAGGTACTAATCAAAAAATTGGGAGTGAGTAAAGAGGAAGTCGAAAAAATAATCAAGGAAGCTAGAGCTGAAGGTAAGAAACTCGGGTTGGATGAGGAAGAAGTCAAACAACTAATTAAGGAAAAGCTTTTGGCAAAAGTCCTGGAGGAAACCACGACTCTCACCAAAGAGGAAATTGCTGAAGTGGTGAAAGAAACCAGTAAAATTGTCAAGGAGACCAAAGAACTTGCGAAGAAACTTGCAGCCGCCACATCAGCCGAAGAAGTTCGCAAGATCCTTGAAGAAGCAGGAGATGTGAGTGAAGAGGATATCGCATCAATCGCAAAGAAAGTCGAAGAGGTCGTTGCTCAGGAAAAGAATTTCCTCAGTGAGACCCTAGCCAAGCTCTATGCTCGTCTGCAACGAGACCGGAGGCTGGAAATCGAAGATGCATTTTGCAGGGATATCGAGGGAATTCTCGATCATCTCCTGATTTCTCCCAGCTATTTCGATACTGACCGCTCGAACATAGACGGGTACGTGGATGAAATTAATAGAAATCACGAGCTTCTGATACCTATTCTTGTGGATTACCAGGATATAACGATCCAACTTGAGGGCAATACCGACATCCGTGCTTCCAACGACTACAACAAAGCCTTGGGAGAACGGCGCTGGAAAACTCCGATCAAATTGCTGACCACCCTTTACACCCTTCAAGGCGACATTCCAGTCTTAGGAGTGAGCCGAGGTGAAGAATGTCAGATGGAACGGACTTCTGGCGAATCTCAGGAAGACTGGTGGACCCGCAATCGGCGAACTGATTACATGTTTAAACTTCAATAAATTCAATGACATTTGATGATTTTGTAAATGCGATATTGCATGGTGGTGCAATAACCCTCAGCATTTTTTGTTTGCTACTCATTTTATCGGTATGCACTTGGGGGATTATCATCAGCAAAATCCTCCAGCTGAAAATGGAGGACAAAAAAAATGCAGCCTTTGTTAAGTCCTTTAATTCTGCGGAAGACCTGATTGAATTCAGTGAAATTAACAAACGCAGGGGTATGGTGGACTATGACCTCGGGATTGTTTTTGAAGAGGTCGTCAATGTTCAACGAAAATTCGAAAAAGACTATCCCGAACTGAATTTTGCGGATTCGCAAATGAAGGTTTTGAAGGATGATTTCGATAGCATGATCAATCATACTGTTGGTCGTGTTGGGAACCAGATGGCAGAGCGCCGTGAAACATTGCTTTCGGTACTTGCAACCACTTCCAACATTGCACCTTTCCTGGGCGTGCTAGGCACAGTGGTCGGGATCATCAATGCATTTACGGCCATTGGGAACATGGGTTCTGCAGACCTATCTGTTGTGGCACCAGCCATATCTGAAGCCCTGGTTGCTACAGCTCTTGGAATCTTTGTCGCCATACCCTCTTCTGCTGCATTCAATATGATTAGCTACTGGACCCAGATTTTGGGGCAGAAGTTTGATCGTTTTACCATGATCCTCTTAAACCGGATGCAGCTGGAACTCATCAGCCGCTACAAAAAAACTGAGGAATTCGGAAAATTCTGAATCCATTCATTCTGATTCGAATTTTGAATTCAAACTTGAGGTGGTTACGGTTTAGCTCGTCATAAAACAGGCTTAATCGTGTTTTGTTGAGAGTTCGTGATCAATCAATCCAACCAATGAAACAGAACTCAATTCAGGAAAGATAATATGGGTGTCGGAGGTTCTGCCTCAGGCGGCAGAGGCAAAAGAAAGCTCGTTTCTGAAATCAACATTACACCCTTGGTTGATACGTTGCTGGTGCTATTGATCATTTTCATGGTCACAGCACCGGCAATGACCAGGACCATCGGCATTGATTTACCAAGTGCAGATGGGGCCAGGGCAGAAAAGCTTCCGGTCAGTGTAGAAAAGGAATTTCTGGTCGTCGGGATTGCCCTCAATGATCAAATTATCTTCAAGGAAAAGACGTATTCGCAGGCGGACTTCACGAACCAGTTTCCGTCCCTTGTTGCAGACATGGATCCCGAAAAAGTGTTCATCCAGGCCGATCAGAAAGTGTCCTATGACCGGCTTGTCGAAATGATGGTGTTTTTGCAGAATCAGGGTCATGAAAAAATAGGATTGGTTTTTGAGGATCAATAGTTTTGCAAGAGAAAAAAAAATTTCGGAAAAAATACTATTCCTATTTCTTAAAATCAGGTCTGATCATTTCGTGTACGATCCACCTGTTGATGGTGGGGAGTTTGTTCGGAATGAATGCTCTTTTTTTCGACAAGCAAGAGGAAGAGGAATCGAATGAGTTCGAGATGCTTGAACAGCAGTCGATCGAGATTAACGCGCTGTCTGCAGAGGAGGTACGGGCTCTCATTGCTGCTCTTGAAAGAAAAGAAGCCGGGTCCGGCGTTGGAGAGACACAATCAGATGGAGGTGGGGGAAAATCCGCAGGTGTTGAAGAACAGGTACCTCTTTCTAAAAAAGACCAGAATGATGAAACAGCTGCCATCCTGCCTCCAGAAACGGAACAGACCCAGGCAAATGATCTGCCTCAGCAATTGGAAGAGCCTTTATCCACAGTGGCAGAAACTTCGGTTGAGGAAACCGAACCTGAAAACGAAAGCATTGAAGAACCAATTGCAGAACCCGAACCAACTCCTGAACTCAAGCCTGAACCTGAACCGTTGGTGGAAGCCGCACCTGAGCCCGAACCTGTCCAGGAATCCCCAAAGGTGGTTGAAGAAGAACCTATTGCAGAACCCGAACCAACTCCTGAACCCAAGCCTGAACCCAAGCCTGAACCCAAGCCTGAACCCAAACCTGAACCCAAACCTGAACCCAAACCTGAACCCAAACCTGAACCCAAACCTGAACCCAAACCTGAACCCAAACCGTTGGTGGAAGCCGCAGTTGAACCCGAACCCGTCCAGGAATCACCAAAGGTGGTTGAACCGGAAAGCGTCAGTGCAGAGGAGCTTCAGCAAAAAGCCGAAAAGGAACGCAAATCACTTCTGCTGAAATCGGTGCTTTCTGAAGAAGTTGAAAAGATTGAAGTACTTTCAGAATCAGCGGATGACGGACCAGGACCTGAAACATTGATAGGAGAAGAAGATTCTCCTGAAGTTTTTGAGGAACTAGAAGGCCAGCAGGATTTACTGGCAAAACCACTGGAAAACCTATTGGAAGAAGACAGTACAACGATGGAACTTTCCGAATTTGACAGTTCTTCAACTCTACTCGAGTCTGGAGTCAATTCGACCCTGGAAGACTTTTCAAGTTCGGAAGGAACTTTGTCCAGCCTTACTGAATCGGCTTTGAAGGACCTCGACAATCGCTCCCTCTTTGAAGCTCCTAAGCTAGAAAATGTAAGTGTTTCCAGTACTTCTCTTTCAGAACTCAACCAGACCAAATCGGCCTTGAGTCATGAGTCCTCGGGGGCTCTCAGAGAAAATACGGTTCGTTTGAAGCAGCAGGTTGAATTCTCTGAAAAAGAAAGCAGTGTATTGGACCGTGCGAAACCTGAACGCATGGAAATTGCGAAAAAGGATCGTGCTTCAGAAAAAACCGTTGAGACTCCCAAGGAAGAAGCATCAGCAGAGATGGAAGTTGCAGATGCTCCAGAAACAAATTTTGAGAAGGAAACTTTTCCTGAAACCAAAACAGGGACCGAAGCCTCTTTGTCCAAACTGCAGGAAACTCAAACAGCTGAAGAACCGACAAAAATTCAAACTGCCTCAAAACTGGTTCAACTTGAGCGGAAGACCCTGAGTAATGAAGAATCACTTCAAGTGTCAGGAAGGGAAATTTCAGATGCACCTCAACCCAAGGCATCAAGGGTTCAGGCTGTAGAGCCTAAATCTCAACCTGCTTTGGTGGTACAAAAAGAAAATGTGGGATTAGGAACAGGATCCGGGAGTCAATCCAAAGATAGTGGAGCCGGAGATGGGAATGAAATCGTGATTGCCAATCTGGATCTTGAGGATCTGGAAAACCTGTCCCTGGATGATCTGAAAGAACTCGAAAAAACCTTGCCGGAGGGCGGCACATCCGGAAATGTGAACCTGAAGGATGTTCTAGGCAAACTTAAACTCGGTAAGATTGATCTGAAGAAAATCCGCAAACGTGGAAAACTTTCCAAGGAAGAAACAAAAAATGCGGTAGAGGTGGTCAACAAAAATGCGGCCCTTTTTTCTGCGGGTAAATCCAAAATAAGGGATAAGATCAAACCTCTGAACTTGCTTCAATATCGTGAATACCTGATGAAAGTCGATCCGCTTTTGAGACAGAAGTGGAAGATCCCACTCGAGATTTCTGCAAAACTCGAAGTGCGTGTGAAACTCATCGTGGACCGAAAAGGAACGATTCTCCAATATGCATTTGTTGATATCTCAGGAAATAAGATTTTTGACCAGTCGGTTCGTGATCTCCTCAATGAACTGGAAGTATTGCTTCCACTTCCGGAAGGATTTGAAGGTTCATTGACCGAAATCGGCATTAAATTCAAACCTAAATGATAAATTTGTCCTTTCTATACCATAACCCCAAATCGAGAAAGAAAATGAAAATGAAATTTGCTTTGAGTGTTGGTTTATGCATCCTTGCCGCTTCGATGCTGCATGCACTTGAATTTTATGATGTCTCTCAACCGGACATAGCCAAAATCAAATTGAATATCTCGTCAATATCTGACTCGTCTAAGAATTCGGTTTTGATAAAAAAAATGCAAAGGCAATTGACACACTCTTTGCTCTTTGAAAATGCTTCTGCAGGAGATGCAGAATATCTGCTTGAAATCGAAAATACGATTGAATCGGGTTCGATTATTTCAACTCTGAAAAGCTCTGCGGAAAGTGGATTCGAACCCCTTGTTTTTGGGGTGAAATTCAAGAAGCAGGACGAAACGTACATCTCACGGAAAAGCGCCCAGGTCAGTAATCTGATGCTGAAGCAGCTTTTTGGCATTAAAGGGTCTCTGGGAAGTCCAATCATCTATTCGGCCAATGATAAATCAGAAACCCAGGTTAAAACTCTTTTCCTTAAGTATCACGGAGATGATGGCTTAAAACAGTTGACGTTCAATCTGTTTTCGAATTATGGAGCCAGTTGGGATCCGAATGGGAAAACCATTCTCTATACTGCAATCACAGCTCGTGGAACAAGGGTCTTCATGCAGGGATTCCGTCCGCTTCGAGTGAAAAGTGTAGAAGTGTTTTTTGATGAAGGAACCGGCAGTGCTGCAGAGTGGGGTTCCACCGGGAGAGTATTCATTTCAAAATATGTGAATCGAAGTAACACTGATATATATGAGTATTATCTTGATGGGGAAAAAATATATGGCATGCCAACTCCGAAACTACGAGAATCGGACAGGATTACCAAAAATTCTGCCATTGAAACAGAGCCCGCCTTGTCTCCGGATGGGAGGTATCTTGCTTTGATTTCGGACCGGACGGGAAGTCCTCAGGTCTATGTTCGGGACATGCAAAGAAAAAAAATGAACCGAATTACTGAAACAGGGAAATACAACGTGTCTCCTTCCTGGTCACCCGATGGGAAATTTATAGCTTATGCCAGCAAGCGTGAAGGGGTTTCTTCAATCTACAGGATCGATCCGAAGTCTAAGGAAGAAAATCGAGTCACTCCCAAAAGCATGAATGCAGAGAGTCCGACCTGGTCCCCCGACGGTTCGATGATTGCGTTTTCAGGCAAAAAGGGTGGGGATTGGAAAATATACTACTCCCTTTCCTCCGGAGGAGAAGCGGTCCGGTTGACAAATTCCAAATCAGGTCTGCAGGAAACGATGCCTTCCTGGGGGCCTGCACTGCGATAATCCTGATGGAGCCCCGTCGTGTTTGAACGAAAAAATCTGATTGCTCTACTTCTGATCTTTGGTTTGACTCTACCTTCTGTCTTGTTCGGACAGTCGGCGGACCAGGTCAAAAAACTGCAGCAGGCACTTATCAAAATGCAGTTGGAAATGGAGGAGTATCAGGGTGAGTTGCAGGATCAGTTTTCCGAGCAGAGACAACTCGTTGAGGAGTCAAAGACTGAGATAGCACAACTGATCCGATTGAGTCAGGAGTTACAGGAAAAGGTAAAAACCCTGGAAACGGAACTTGCCCTTTCCAAACAGCAGATTGAGGAGATGCGTGCCTCAAGCAGCAAGGCACAGTTCAATGAATTAAGCCTTTTGGTCAGTTCCCTGATGCTTGCGGAATTTGGTGATTCTTCCAGCCTTGAGGAGCAATTGCTGGAAATGCTCAACGAAGGAAGCAATCTTCCTCCGGACCAACTGATCCTCATGCTGGCAGAATCCCACAAACGCCGAGGAGCCCTGGAAGAAAGTTTGGGATTTTATGGACTTTTGATTTCGGACCATCCTGAAAGTGACTTTCTGAACAAAACCATCTTTGATGCCAGTGAACTGCTTGGGAAACTCGATCAAAGTGATCAGCAGTTGGCTTTATTAGAATCCCTTTCTGAAAGCAAAGGGGAATATGGAGAAAAGGCCAGAGAAAGACTGGCATCCCTTTCCAACTGACTTTCGTCATACAACTCTTCTGTGGCCTTCTGCATATCATGAATCGTCCTTTTTTTATCTATCATGAACCTTTTATTTCTTCGCAAAAAACTCCTTTTTTCTCAGGATGAAATGAAAATGCCTCAAGGTTGGATTTTTGTTCTGGGATTGGTGTTTTTGGGGATCACTGGCTGTGCTGGTATCGATCCGGATTTCAAAAAAGCCCAACAGGAAAACACCGAACAGGCCTACCTTGCTTTCATCCAGAAATATCGTGATCAACCGGATGCTTTGGAACAGGTTCGTGGAGCACGGTTAGGGATCATCCATCTCAAATTACAGCAGGCTCAAGAACAGAACTCGGTGAAGGGGTTTGATGCCTTTGTGGATCTTTACAATCAAGACCCGTTGGCTGCAGATCAGCTAGCTGAAGCGGAAAAATCCATCGAAAGTCTGATCTTCGAAAAATGCAGACTCAGCAAGGATCCTAAAGACCTTCGAAAATACATCGCACGATATTCGGAGCGTCCCATGGTGCCCGAAAACTTTGCAAGTGTGATGAACTGGCTCAGATATCATGATCTGAACCTGGCCAAGAAACAGGATTCCCTGATCACCTATTCTACATTCCTCTCGAATTATATGAAACAAGAGGATGCGAATCAGGATGTTTCCTGGGTCAGAAAACGAATCCGTGAACTGCAGTTTAAAAATACAAAGAAAAGTAATACTCGAACGGCCTACAAAAAATTCATCCTCCAACACCGTAACGATCATGATGCTTCCGAAATGGTGTCTTTTTCGAAAGGTGCAATTATCCGGTTGGATTACGAAGATGCAGATAAAAAAGCTAATCGTAGGGCATATGAAAATTTTATCAGGATTTATAAGAACAAATTACATGAATCTAAATTCAATAAGAATCTCCCGACTTATTTTTCCAATATAGAATTAGAGCTTCAAAAACTTGATTTCGAAAGATCCATTAAGTTTCGAAACCGCGAAGGCTATAAGAGTTACTTGACTAAATATGAAGACCAAAAGCGTTTTTCAAAAAACGTTAAGTCAATAAAGATGTTGCTTAAAAGCGAAGAAGATCTGTTTTTCTACCCGGATGGTTCGAAAAAATATGTTGTTAAAGTCAAGGACGGGCGTATTCACGGGCAGGGTGTTTTTTATAACAAAAAGGGAAAAGTCATCTATGCCGGTGAATTCCGAAATGGACAGCGTGAAGGTCCAGGAAGGCTTTTCTGGGGTACAGGGAAGTTACGTTACCATGGGGAGTTCAAGGCAGGAAAGTTTTCTGGAACTGGAAAGCTCTACCATGAAGACGGAAGCCTGAGGTTGGCAGGATCTTGGACCGAAGGACAGCCCGATGGTTTGATGACGGTTTATGACCCTTCAGGCAAGGTCATCTATGAAGGAACCCTCAAATCAGGCAATTGGGTTTATCATGGTTCTGGGACCCTCTTCAGTGATCAGCAGTTGGCGGTTTATCAGGGTAATTTCGAAAATGGTCAGTTTTCCGGACCAGGAAGGCAGTTCAATGCCCAGGCTACTTTGATGTACGAAGGGCTTTTCCGCGATGGACTTTTTCATGGAAAAGGGACTTTGTTTAGAACGAATGGGGGTAAATACATTTCAGGAAACTGGGTATTTGGAAAGCCTCATGGCTCGGTGAAGTTCTACTTCCCTGAAAAAGATATTCTTCAATATGAAGGAGAGTTGAAAATACTTTCACAGGGAGGTTATGCCTTCCAAGGGCAGGGGACCCTTTATGATCTACAAGGGAAAGCTGTTTACCAAGGGGTTTGGGAGGACGGAATCCGTTCCGGAAATGGTACCTCCTGGCTTGCTGACGGTTCAATCTATTCTGGCAAATGGATGGATGATTATCCTGAAGGAAAAGGGACCTACCTCTTTGCCGATGGAACAGAATATCATGGGGGCTTCCTGCGTGGAAAAAAACATGGCAGAGGGATCTTCAAGGAAGCCGATGGTTTCGTCGGTTACGATGGTGAATGGAAGGATGGTCAAAGGTTTGGAAGAGGCCGGGTCAGCAAACGCGACGGATCAAGTTATGAAGGAGAATGGCTTCAGGGTAAACCCAATGGCAAGGGGAATTACACTTATGTGGATGGCCAGGTATACACTGGTACCATGAACCTTGGGGTCCGCCAGGGAAATGGAGAACTGCGACGCAGTGACGGGAGCATGGCTTACGAAGGGGAGTGGGAAAATAATCTCAAAGAAGGAAAGGGAAAAGCCTTTTCAGTATCAGGACTACTTGTCTATCAAGGAGACTTCCTTGAAGGCTTTCAAAACGGGAAAGGCAGTGAGTACCGGGATGATGGAACCCTCTATTATGAGGGAGGTTGGAAACAGAACCAGAAACATGGTTCAGGGAAGATTTATTCCGCCTCTGGCGCCCTTATCTTTGAAGGATCTTTTGATTCGAATGAACCTCATGGTGAGGGAAAGGAATATCGTGAAAACGGGTATCAAGTATATCTGGGAAATTATGAAATGGGACTCCGTCATGGGAAAGGATCTCTCTACAGTTTGAATGGGAAACTGCTTTATCAAGGTTGGTTTGAATCAAACCAACGTCAAGGAGCAGGCAAGGCTTTTCATGAAAATGGGAATTTAGCTTTTGATGGGTCATGGGATAACAATCTCAAAACCGGATTAGGAAAACTATACGGTGAAGATGGAGTACTGCTTTTTGACGGAAAATTTTTAGATGATTTTCCAGATGGAGAAGGCAAGCAATTTCGTAAGGAGGGGTCTCTCCTTTATGCAGGTCTTTTCAATATGGGTTTGCGACAAGGGTTGGGTAAAGTCTATTTTCCTGATGGTAAAATTCAGTTCGAAGGTCATTTTGTGGAAGGAATTCAACAAGGCAACGGAAAAGAATATCGTACCGACGGAACTTTGATATATGAAGGTAGTTGGCATAATGGAAGACGTGATGGACCAGGGAAACTATATACCAATCAAGGGGTCATCCGTTTTGAAGGCGGCTTTGTAAAAGGATTAATCGAAGGAAAAGGGAGTGAATTTCGGGAAGATGCCTCTCTGGCATATGAAGGAGATTTTCTCAAGGGGCAGCGCCATGGCAAAGGCCTATATTTTCTTCCAGGAAATATTCTCATTTATGAAGGAGATTTTGCAGAAAACACCCGGCATGGATACGGTACTGAGTTCCGGGAAGATGGTTCGAAGGTTTATCAAGGAAACTTCGAATACAGTTCAAGAGATGGTCAGGGAAAGATTTTTTCTGCAGACGACAAAGTTCTTTTTGAGGGACTCTTTGAAGATGGGAAACCACAGGGCATTGGCCGGGAGTATCGTTTCGATGGTTCCCTGGCTTATGAGGGGATGTTTGAAAAGGGGGAAAGAACCGGAAGAGGCATCGTATACGGGACAGACGGAAGCAGGCTCTTCGAAGGGAATTTTGTCAAAGGGAAACGTGAAGGCCAAGGGTCGGAGTATCGGGAAACTGGAGATTTGCTTTTCAGCGGCAATTTCCTGAAGGACCAAAGGCACGGGGCCGGACAGATCTTTGGGCCTGATGAAGCTGTCATTTTCAAAGGAGATTTTGCAGAGGGAAAACCCCATGGGCCAGGACAGGAATTTCGCGACGACGGAACATTGGTCTATGAAGGCAGTTTTGTCGAAGGTCAAAGACAAGGAACAGGAAAGCTCTATTCGATGAGGGGTGAAAGAATTTTTGAAGGAGAATTTTATGGGAATGTAAGAGAGGGGCAAGGAGTTGAATACAACGAAGATGGCATCAAACTCTATGCTGGGGAATGGAAACAGGACCTCCGTGAGGGTCAGGGAGAACTCTTTGATTCCCAGCAGAATCCTGTTTTTGCCGGACTTTTCATCAAGGGGGAACCAAGTGGTCAGGGGAAGGAATTCCGCAAAGACGGTGGTTTGCTCTACGAAGGAGATTACCAGAATAAAAAAAGACACGGTCAGGGGACATTATTTTTCAGTTCGGGAGAGGTCCTTTATCGTGGAACTTTTGCCGATAACCTGAAATCTGGATCGGGGAAGGAATTCCGCAAAGATGGCAGTGTTATCTATGAAGGCTCTTGGAAGGAAGACAAGCGTCATGGGGAAGGAAAAATCCTCACAAAAGATGCAACCCTGGTCTATCAGGGAGGTTTTAAATCCGGCAAGCCTGATGGAACTGGAAACGAATACCGAAAGGATGGGCAGAAATTCTACGAGGGAGACTGGAAAGCAGGCCTAAAGGACGGAATGGGGAAGACCTATGGGCCAAAAGGAAGCCTGGTTTACGAAGGAGGTTTTCAGCAGGGAAAACCACATGGAATGGGTAAAGAATATCGTGGAGAAAACCTGCTTTTTTATGAGGGTGAATGGCAAAATGGGAAAAAATACGGATCAGGTATATTATTTTTTCCTGATGGAAAAATTGCCTATGAAGGAAATTTTGTCAGCAACCAGCGTGAGGGAGCGGGAAAAGAATACAGAAAATCCGGTGTTTTGTACTATGACGGGAATTGGAAAAAAGGGAAGAAAGACGGGGCAGGGAATCTCTTCAACAGTGAAGGCAAGAAAGCCTTTTCCGGTTTGTTCGCCCAAGGAAAACGTGAAGGCCAAGGCAAGGAATTCAGAGAAGACGGCAGTCTGTATTACGCCGGGGAATGGAGAGAACAACAGAAACATGGCCAGGGTGCGATCTACAACAAAGAAGAACAGTTGGTTTACTCAGGCCAGTTTCGCCAGGGAAAACGCCAAGGCAAAGGAAAACAATACCGGGCTGACGGAACGCTTTATTACGATGGACTCTGGAGGAACAACAAAAAACATGGTGATGGTTCCCTCTTTGCCAAAACGGGTGAGCAGGTTTTTTCCGGGAATTTCAGGGAAGGAAAGAGAGTCGATATCTGAACTGAGTAAATACCCTCCTCCCATTTTAAGCGGATTCTTTTCAAGCTTCTTCATCCGCTTCTCACAAGTTTCCATACCTCCAATTCTTTGCTTTAATATCAGTGGATGACAAAATGTGTAGTCATGAACAGAGGGTTAAACCTCGATGCAGAACACACTCCTGATGATTGCTGAAGTCCTTCGCCGTAAAACACGAACCGTGATGGTGGGCAAAGTCGGCGTGGGTTCGAATGAACCAATCCGGATTCAATCGATGCTCACTTCGGAAACGACCGACCTCGATGGAGTGATCAGAGAAATACGTGCCCTCGATCAGGCATCCTGCGAAATGATCCGTATCACCATTCCGAATCGGAAAGCATTGGATGCAATTCCTGAGATTCGCAGGAGGATGTCTGAAGATGGGATCGAACGTCCCTTGATTGCTGATATTCACTTCAATCCTCAATTGGCGGTTGATAGCTGTGAACCTTTTGAAAAGGTCCGGATCAACCCCGGGAACTATGCAGACCGGAAAAAATACGAAATTCGGGAATACAGTGAGCTTCAGTATGCCGAAGAATTGGAACGCATCGAAGAAGTCCTGATGCCTTTGCTGAAAAACCTTAAATCCTATCAACGTTCATTGAGGATTGGAGCGAACCACGGTTCTTTGTCCGACCGAATCATGAACCGTTATGGTGATACTCCGGAAGGGATGGTCCAGTCCGCATTGGAATTTTTAAGAATTTTTATGAAATACAATTTTCATGACACGATTCTCTCGATGAAATCGTCCAATCCACTGGTGATGAAAGAAGCCTATCGTCTGCTGGTCCTGAGGATGGAGGAAGAATCGATGGACTATCCTCTCCATCTCGGAGTGACGGAAGCAGGTAATGCTTCGGAGGGACGCATCAAAAGTGCGGTCGGAATTGGAGGATTACTCTGTCAGGGACTTGGAGATACGATCCGGGTTTCTCTGACTGAACCAGCAGAAAATGAAATCCCTGCCGCCAAAGCCATTCTCCGAGACGTGGAAGCTTTGATGAACAGCGTTTCGGGAAATATCAGCCATGCCTCTCTTTCTGAGAAAAAGGAAGTTCCTGGCGAATCATCGGCATACTTATCAACAAGGAATCCGTTCTTTTCGAGAGCAAATCTAAGAACTGAAAATTTTGATGATGTTGAAACCATTATGCTGAAGCCATCGGGATGCAGGATCGGCCCTAGAGAAAGTTTCAAACTAATGGCATGGGCCGGGAAAAATTCCTATCCTGATCCCCAAAAGGTTTTTGATGCCAGGCTCGAAGAATCGACCCAAGAGCAAATTCTTGCTTTAGAGGATCATGCAATCGAGGCTGGTTTGAATGAAGTGAACTTTGAGGAATTTCGCTCAAAAATTCTGCTTCTGAAATCTCAGAACCCTCTCTTTTCACTCCAAAAATTTAAGCAATGGGTCTCGCCAAAGTTAATGCCGTTGATGGTTGGATTCGAACTTCCTGTGATGGATTCGGTAGAGGATCACCTCGGCCTTGCTGCGGAATTAGGTGAGCTGATCACTTCAGGGCAATTGCATGCTCTGGTCTGCAAGGAAGATGATCCGGAATCGATCTCAGCATGCTTTGCAAAAATCCTGATGCAGGCTGCAAGGGTCCGTATGTTTCAGGCAGATTTCATTTCTTGTCCATCATGTGGGCGGACCTTCTTCGATCTGCAACAGACCACCAACCTCATCAAACAAAGAACCGCTCATTTGACCGGGATCAAGATTGCCGTGATGGGGTGTGTTGTCAACGGACCAGGAGAAATGGCCGATGCGGATTATGGTTATGTTGGGGCCGGTCCGGGAAAGATCCACCTCTATCATGGACAGCAGTGCGTTGAGCGTAATATCTCCAGCCAGGTCGCAGTGGAGCGTTTGATTGAATTGATACGCAGTGAAGGGCAGTGGATCGACCCGGCCGAAGCTTCAACTGCCTGAGGAGTTGATCTCCTCTCCACCACTGTTCTTTTTGTTCCGACTGCATTAAGCTGTTTTTTTATTTTTCTTAACACCTTTTTGAAAACTGACATCACCCATGCCTGTTGCCAATCAACTGCGTGAGTCCATGACTCGTTCCTCCTGGATCCGTGAAATGTTCGAGGAGGGAGCACGTCTAAAAGCCATTCATGGCGAGGAAAAGGTCCATGATTTCAGTCTTGGAAACCCGATCCTTGAACCTCCTGAAATAGTTCATCAACAGTTGCTGGAGATGATCAGACAGCCTCAGCCTGGGATGCACCGTTACATGCCCAATGCAGGCTTTGATCAGACCCGAAATTTCGTTGCGGATGAACTGAAAAAGGAAACCGGACTCGAGTTCGAAGCCGGGGACACGGTGATGTGTTCTGGTGCAGGGGGTGGACTGAATGTGGTGATGAAAGCCTTGCTCGACGCTGGGGACGAAGTTCTGACCCCTTCACCGTTTTTTGTGGAATATGGAGCGTATGCGACCAATCACGGAGGAGTGCTGAAAACGGTCTCGACCACGGAAACATTTCAACTTGATTTGGAAGCCTTTGATGTTGCATTGAATCCCAAAACAAAGATCGTCATCATCAATACTCCGAACAATCCCACCGGAGTCATTTATTCCCAAGAGTCGTTAGACCAACTAGGAGGACTGATCCGGAAAAAGGAGCAGGAATTTGGGCATCCCATCATCCTTGTTGCAGACGATATCTATCGCAGGCTTGTTTTCGACGGCATGAAGAGCGGAGATGTCCTTTTGAGTCATCCGCATTCGATCCGTGTTCATTCCCACTCCAAGGATCTTGGACTTCCAGGGGAACGCATCGGCTTCATTGCGATTCATCCTGGTATTCCAGAACGTGAAACCGTTCGTCAGGCGTTGGTTCTTTCCAACCGGATTCTGGGTTTCGTCAATGCTCCCGCACTGATGCAGCGGATTCTCCCCTTCATGGAGGGGGCCAGCGTCGATGTTTCCGTATATCAAAATCTCCGTGACCGGTTTTATGAAATGCTGACTGGATTGGGGTTCGATGTGGTTCTTCCGCGTGGGGCATTCTATTTGTTTCCAAAATCTCCCGAACCTGATGATGTGGCCTTCGTCCGAAGGGCTCAACAGGAACAGATTCTGGTGGTTCCAGGATCCGGATTTGGAGGACCAGGGCATTTCCGGATTTCAATATGCTGCACTGAGGAAGCCATAGAACGTTCCCGGTCTGGATTTGAGCGGCTGGCGCAATACTATGGACTCCAGGACTGAAATCAAAAAAATTTGAAAGTTTGAGAACCAAAATCCAACCCGAAAAGGATTGAATGTCCCTGGAACATATCATCGGTCAGGAAAAGGCGATCCGTTTGATTCGGATGGCGATCGGTCATGAAAGGATCCCTCATGCCTGGCTTTTCAGTGGAATGGCGCATATAGGGAAGTTCAAGGCCGCGGTGGCGCTGGCGCAAACGCTGAACTGTCAAGAGGAGGGAAAGGACGCTTGCGGGCATTGTGATTATTGCCGTCAGATCGAGCTGGAGCATTTTCCTGATTTTCGGGTGATAAGACCGGAAGGAAAGAACATCCGCATTTCTCAGGTCCGGGATGCTCTGGACTGGCTCCATCTCCATCCGGATCGGGCAAAATTCCGTGTGCTGATTTTTGATGGGGCCGATCAGTTCAATCGTGAATCAGCCAATGCTTTTCTGAAAACCCTGGAGGAACCTCCTCCCGATACCCTGATCCTGCTCATCACCCTCAATCCCCAGAATCTCCTGGAAACCATTGTTTCACGGTGCCAGCACATCCGCTTTCGTCCCCTGGAAAAGGACAAGGTGTTCGAAATCCTGAGCAGGGAAACCGAGTTGAAGGAGGAACAGCTCGAGTTGCTAACCTCATTCGGGGCAGGAGGAGTCCGCAGTGATCTTGCATTGCAGGTGGAGCTCATGCAGAATATCCAGGATTCGGTGATCGGATCTCTGATGGACCTTTCAGCCGAATGCATGGAATCGATTCTGAAGAAAACGGCCGAATGGGCTAAATCGAAAAATGAGGAATGGCGCTTAACCCTGGATGTGTTGGAAAACTGGTTTCGGGATCTGGCCTGGATTAAGCATCGTCTTCCGGAGCAGAACCTGCTTTATGCCCATAAAAAAAAGGAACTTGAGCAGTGTTCCAAACGTTATCAACTCGAGGATGTATACCAATTCAGCAGAGACCTTGCGGAAACACGGAAAAACATCGAACTCAATGCCAACCGGACTTTAGCACTGGAAAGCCTGTGGATCCGACTCAAACATTATGCCGTAACTTGAAACGCCTGGTCTTGCTGGTGCTTCTGGCCGTTTCTCTGGGAGCTCCAGTCCTGAATGCCAGGCAGCCTACACCGGCGGAAATGGAGGCGATCAGCAAGGAGACGCGGCTGGTCTTTGAAATGTTTCTCCAACTCTGGCAGGAGGAACGCTATTTCGAGATGTACGATTTTGGCAAAAAACAGTCTCGAGAAATCCTTTCCCTAGAGGAATTTGCCACACGCATGGTGGAACTGGACTGGGTCCCGGTTGGCCTTTCTCAGGAAAAACCCTCGGAAATTTCCTATCGTTACCGGACCCTGCTCTACATGAATGCTCATATCGTTTTTCGGCACAAAAGCTTCTATGACCTGCAGTTCACCAAACCCAAAGCCTTCCTGCTCCAGAAAGAGAAAGGATCCTGGAAATTCGACCTGATTCAGATGATCCGTTCTCCCTATTATTCTCCTGAAGATTCCTGATCTTAGCTTGATGGGAGATTGGGAAATGGAGGATCCCTTTCGAGATCATGAATTTGATCCTATTTTTTGCATTCATCAATTAGGGTCTCAAAAAACAAACTCCAAAGAAAGTTTTGCAAACTTTTGAAAGTTTCATTTCCTATTTTTTCCTTCAATACTCCGTGTCAGCGATTCATTCAGAAAATAAACGAAGCGTCTCATGAGTGAAGGGGAAGCAACTCTGATTGGGACCCTGGAGCGGATCGTTTTCAGTAATCCTGAAGATGGGTTCCTGATTGGTTCCTTCCTCGAAGAGAAATCAAAAAATTCCATCACCATCAAGGGGCACATTATTGGAGTCAAGGACTCACAGACTCTGCAGCTTAAGGGACTTTGGGAAATTGATCCAAAGTACGGCAAGCAGTTTAGGGTCAAAGAAAGTATGCCTGTTGAACCCACCAACCGTGAAGGAATTTTGAGTTATTTATCGTCAGGAGATTTCCCTGGTATCGGCCCGAAAACGGCAGAACGGATCTTTGATATGTTCGGTGAAAAGACATACGAAATCATGGATGAAGATCCTGAGCAGTTTCTCAAAGTCAAAGGTTTAGGAAAGAAGCAATTAATATCGGTCAAGGAAGGTCGAGAAGATCAAAGAGGATACAGAGAAGTGATGACTTTTCTTGGAAGTTTGGGGATAACGCAGGCCTTTAAAGCAAAAATCTATGCTAAATACGGATTGAATTGTATTTCTTTGATCAAAGAAAATCCTTTTGATCTGACAGAAATCAAAGGTATTGCGTTTGTGATGGCCGACAATATTGCTCGTAATTTAGGCTTTGATCAAAACTCGCCAAAACGTGCAGCATGTGCCCTGGTATACATGCTGGAACAAGAGGCTCAAAATGGGCATACCTGTTTTCCCCGAAAGACTTTACTGGATAAAACCATTGAGGTAATGCATAAGTCAACAAACGGTCCTATAAAAATTCAGATTTTAGAAAACTCTCTCGAAAAATTAATCGAGGAACGATTCATTAAAAACATCATTAATGATGAACAATCTGATAGTCGTTCTGACATGTTGGCAATACCCAAATTTTATTATGCTGAACAACGCATTGTTGAAAACTTTCAACGATTAGCTGAAAGCGAGGCATTCACAAAGTTTGATGCGGAGAGGGACTTGATTGTCTCCCAGGAAAACAGATTGGGCATCAAGCTGGATGAAGTCCAATTGGAAGCCATCCAAGCGGCTCTGCAAAATAAGGTACTGATCATCACCGGTGGCCCGGGAACGGGGAAGACGACCCTAGTGCGTTTCATTCTTGGATTGATGAGTCGCAGAATTCCCTCGGTATCTCTAGCAGCTCCCACTGGACGGGCAGCTAAAAGGCTGACTGAAACGACGGCCCACCAGGCTTCCACGATTCATCGATTGCTGGAGGCGGATAACATGGGTTTTCAGCGGGATCGTGACCAGCCCCTCGAATCTGAACTGCTGATCATCGATGAAAGTTCGATGGTCGATACCCTGTTAATGGATGCCCTGCTGGATGCAATACCATCATCGGCGCGTCTGGTATTAGTGGGAGATGTTGACCAACTTCCTTCGGTTGGGCCTGGTATGGTGTTAAGAGATCTAATTGACAGTGAAACGATTAATGTCGTTCGGTTAGAGCGTATATTTAGGCAGTCTGAAGAGAGCCTCATCACAAGCAATGCCCATCATGTCCGTCTGGGACATTTGCCTGAACTTCCCAAAGGTGAAAATTCCGGGAATCTCAAAGATTTTTATTTTATCCGAGAATCTGATCCGGAACAGATTGTGGGAAAAATAATCCAAATGGTTTCTAAGAACATTCCTGACCGATTTGGATTCAATCCATTTCAAGACATTCAGGTCCTGACCCCGATGCATGCCGGAGTAACAGGCACCATAAATTTAAATCGTAGACTTCAGTCCGTGCTTAATCCTGATGGTGCAGGATTCGAATATCGTGAACAGTGGTTTAAGATCGGTGACAAATTGATGCAGCAGCAAAACGATTACGAAAAGCAGGTGTTCAATGGGGACATGGGACGGATCGTCGCCTGTGATCCGAAATCCCGTGAAGTCCATGTCGAATTCGATCAGGGTACCGTTCGCTATTCGGCCAAGGAAATCGACCAATTGGCACTGGCTTATGCGATTTCGGTTCACAAATCCCAGGGGAGTGAATATCCTGCTTTGATCCTTCCGTTGACCACCCAACATTACATGATGCTTCAGCGTAATCTGCTTTACACCGCACTGACACGAGGCAAACAATTGGTCATCCTGATCGGGATGGAAAAGGCAGTCGCGATGGCGGTCAAGAATGAAGATGCTCGCACCCGTCATACTTCATTGCCGAGGCATTTTAGAGAAATAAAACAATTGATGGCACTTTGATCCAATGCAGATTTAATCCAATGATTGATTTTTCTAAATTCGTTGAATTCCATGGTCTGAAGAAGTGGGCTGCCCTCCTCGTCATGTTCTCTGTGCTCTTTCTCCCATCACAGGTTTTTGCAGAAGCCGGGGTGGAACCACGCAGGATTGTATTGGGTTCTCACCAGCCTCTGAGCGGGCCGATGAAAACCTATTCACAAGTTGGTCGAGGAGCATTGATCTATTTTCAGTACCTCAACGACCAGGGAGGGATCCATGGAAGGCAGTTGGTCCTCCTTCAACGGGATGACCGATTTCAGCCGCAAAGGACCTTGGAGGTGGTCGAAAAACTGGTGATGAAAGACCGGGTGTTTGCCCTCTTTTCCGGTATCGGTACGGATACTTCCGAATCCGCGATGCCCCTGCTCAAGTCGCAGGGGGTCCCCCATTTCTTCATTGGTTCGAATGCACGTCGTTTTACAGAGCCTGCCAGGCATGGGATTTTCGGTTTATTGCCGACTGCAGAAGTGGAGGCAAGGGTGCTCGGAGCGTTTGTCGGATCCAACCATCCGGGAGAAAAAGTGATCCTCTGGTACCGTGACGAACCGGAATATAAGCTTGCATCCAAGGAGATCTCACAAAAACTTCAGGGGAATCCTCTTCAGTTTCTTCCCAGTAAAAAAGGGTCTACTCAATTTCAGGCGGAATGGGATGCGATCCGTGTCGGTAATCCAAGGGCAGTGATCGCCCTTGGGCCATATGCACCGCTGATGAAATTTCTCAGAACCGCTGATATTACAGGGCCTCCTATTTTTACTGGCAACGCTCTGGCGGATAGCAGTCTCATCCGAAACCTGGATTCGCGGATCATCGAGCGGCTACGTGTATTGACTTCCTTTCCTATGCTGTTGGAAACCGATCATCCTGGAATCCGCCTGCATCAGGCATTGCTCAGGGAATATGCTCCGGATATGCGTGGAAGCCGTTGGACGGTCTATGGACATGCTGTGGCAGAACTGATGGCAGAAGTGCTGAATCGTTCCGGCAGGGAACTGACCCGGGAGGTGGCGATCCGATCAGCAGAGAATCTAAAGACCTGGAATGGTAAACTCATGCCTCCGGTTCATCTTAATCCGTCCCAGCATCTTAGTATGACCTTTCTGAAGGTATCCAGAATCATGCCCACACAAGTTCAACATCTTTCGGACTGGATTGATGGTCGTTAAACAAAACAAAAGAAGACCCCAAACATCGAGATACCATGAGTGATCATCCCTCGGAGTGGATTCCAGCCCTTGAATCTGCCGCCAGGAGAGCCGGAGAGAAAATCATGAAAATCCATGCGGAAGGAGTGGAGGCTGAATTCAAAAAGGATGGATCACCCGTTACAGAAGCTGACCGGATGGCAGAAGAGGAAATTCTGGAAGCGTTATCTTCTACGGCTCCTCAGGTTCCAGTGGTTTCAGAAGAAAATGCAGCAAGTCATCGTATATCTCCGCCCGATCGATTCTTCCTGGTCGATCCTCTGGATGGAACCAAGGAATTTCTGAAACCTGATGGACAAGGTTCTTTTACAGTCAATATCGCCTTGATCGAGAAGGAAGAGCCCGTGTTGGGAATCGTCTATGCACCTGCTTTGGATCGAATGTTCTATGGATTCAAAGGAGGAGGGGCTCAGGAAAAAACTCTTGAAAAAGAAGGCTCCATCACGGTTCGTCAGGTTCCTTCTTCGGGTCCACTCGCAGTAGCCAGCCGATCCCATCGAAATGAGGAGACCAACCGTTGGTTAGAAGAACATCAAATCAAAGAGACGGTGTCCATTGGTTCATCCTTGAAATTTTGTTTGGTCGCCTGCGGAGAAGCAGATGTCTACCCGCGTTTTGGACCGACGATGGAATGGGATACGGCTGCAGGAGATGCTGTTCTTCGGGCAGCAGGTGGAATCACAACCCATCCGGAAGGATCCGTTTACCGCTACGGAAAATCAGGTTACCGCAATACAGAATTTGTGGCCTGGGGACAAAAAAACGGCTGGGACTGATCCAGCATCCTGTTCATTTGTTGAAATTCAATTCCAATTTCACACCGTTTGGATCCATCAAAAAGATCTGCCGGATGTTTGTTGCAGGGACGTCTGCGGTCTGGTAATCCCAACCTGCATCTTCCAACTGTTTGCAAGTCTGATCGAACCCAGTGGTTTCAAATGCAACATGATCGACTGGGTTTTCAACTCCTTCTGATACACCTTGACGTTCCACCAGATGGATCACGGCTCTCTCTCCAGCGTAAAGCCATGCTCCAGGAAAATCGAAGGGCGGCCTGAACCCCTCCTGAAAATCGAGCAATCTGGTGTAAAAACGGAGGGTCTCCTCTAAACGAGAAGTATGGATGTTGATATGATCCAATCCTTGAATGGGCATGATTTCCTTGAGTTAAACCTTATTGCAACTGATAAAAATATACTTTTATTCCTACAATACACATTATAGATTTTGAATGATGATCAAAATGAAAAAAAATAATAGTCATTTATTTTGATTTGAATCATTTGTACACGAAACATTTCATGATTCAGGAGGAGCTCAGTTTTCCTTCAATCCTCAAATCCAATTAACTGCAGTGAAGAAATGACTTTAACCAATGAAATGCTGGATCATGCCAGACAAAAACTCTATTCCGCAGTACTGTCAGATACTCTTGATTCCATGGGTATGCTGAATCAGGTGCTCAGTCCGGGGATTCGGTCAGTTGATGAATCAAAGGTGCTTTGTGGTTGGGCGAGAGTAGGACTTTATTTTCCAATCTACCATGATGATGAGACGGTCAATGTCTATGAACATGAACTCAAACTGATTGACAGCCTCAAACCAGATGAGGTCCCTGTGCTCATCTGCCATGGGCTGAAACACATTGCTCCTTGGGGCGAACTTCTATCCACTCGAGCTCGTTTTCTCAAAGCTGGAGGATGCCTCACCGACGGTTCCATCCGTGATGTTCGTCTTATCCGTGAGATCGGTTTTCCTGTTTATGCCGGAAACATCAGTCCCCTCGATACCAAATACCGCGGGAAGTTAATGTGGAGTGATGTGCCAGGAAAAATCCATGGAGTTCCGGTTCAATCTGGGGATCTTGTTTTCGGGGACGTTGACGGTGTACTGATCATTCCAAAAGAGCATGTGGAACCAGTGCTCAATAATGCGCTTCAAAAGGTATCTGAAGAGAATCTGGTCCGACGCAAACTAGAAGAGGGCGAGACACTCGAGCAGATTTTTGCTGATCACGGAATTCTTTGAAAGGTCATTCATGCGTGTCGGAATCCTCTGCCTGATGCAGGAATCAAACACCTTTCTCAGCAAGTCGACTGAGTTTCATCATTTTGAGGAGGATCTGCTTCTGGAAGGAAATGAAATCCGGGACCAGATGGCAGATGCGCATCATGAAGTGGGAGGATTCTTTGAAGGACTTGAATCTGAAAAAATTGAAGCGGTACCGATCTTTGCTGCCCGTGCACTTCCCTTTGGAACGATTCGGAAACAAGCCTTTGACCAATTGCTGGGTCGTATGTTTTCAATGCTTGAAGAGGCTGGATCGCTTGATGGTTTTCTGGTAGCACCTCATGGTGCAACCGTTAGTGAAGAACATCAAGATGCTGATGGATTTTGGTTGAGTGAACTGAGGAAGAGGGTCGGTGCCGATAAGCCGATCATTGGCACCCTTGACCTGCACGCGAATCTGTCAACCGGGATGATTGAATCGACGGATGCGCTCATTGGTTATCGGAGCAACCCCCATCTTGATCAGAGAGCGAGAGGGCGGGAAGCATCCAGTTTGATGGCAAGAATGCTTCGACAGGAAATCAAACCCACCCAGATGGCAGCCTTTCCACCTTTTGTGATGAATATTGAAAAACAGTGCACCTCCCTTTCACCCTGCAAGGAACTTTATTCTCTTACTGATGATCTTCGGCGAACCAAGGGTCTGCTTTCGCTGAGCATTTTGCAGGGTTATCCATATGCTGATGTTGCAGAAATGGGAACTTCTCTAGTAGCCGTTGGAGATGGACCCAATGATGCCACAGCCCTTGTGTTGAAAGAACTTTCGGAATACCTCTGGAACCACCGAAATTCCTTTGACGGTACGGGTGTCCCTCTGAAAGATGCTTTGCAATTGCTCAATACAGGGCCTCCAAGAACCTGCTTGTTGGACATGGGGGACAATGTCGGAGGAGGATCTCCTGCAGACGGGACCTTGATTGCCTGGGGACTTTTCCAGAATCAGATACCTAAATCTTTTGTATGTCTTTATGATCCGGAATCGGTACAAGAGGTCCTCGCAAACGGTCCTGGTAAGAGGATGACACTTCATATGGGTGGGAAAACCGATGATCTTCATGGTGAACCCTTCACGGCAGAAGTTTTGGCGAAGAGTCTGCACGAAGGAGTTTTTGAGGAACAACAACCTCGTCATGGAGGATCAACCCGGTTTGATCAAGGGAAAACGGCTATCGTTACCAGCAAAAATGGATTGACCATCATGTTGACCAGTAAGCGTATGGCACCTTTCAGTCTGGAACAGCTTCGCAGTTGCGGTCTCGATCCCGAAGATTTCAATGTGCTGGTGGCCAAAGGCGTCAATTCCCCCCTTGCCGCATATGAAGAAGTCTGTTCCCGCTTCATACGTGTCGATACCCCGGGAATCACTGCCTCCAACCTCGATCATTTCCAATACCATCAAAGGCGAAAGCCCATGCATCCTTTTGAAAAGGATGTTGTTTGGACCTTTTGAGGGGAGCTTGTGGATGAAATAATTGGAATGACAGCTTTGAGATGAACAGTTTGACGGGCTGTCAGGTCATCTCCTCCTTTTGCTTCTTTTTAGCATATTGGAGATGGCGATCTGCAGCAGGAAGGTTGGGATGGATCTTCAATCCTCGCTGAAAGGCATCGATTGCTCCAGACCAGTCTTTGAGGTTCATCAGGATCAGGCCTTTTCCAGAGAGGGCTCCAAAGTGCCTGGGCTCAAGCTGAAGGGTTCGTTCCACATCCACTGAGGATTCATGGAAACGTCCCATCAGGAAAAGTACGGTCGCCCGTTTGTTCCATCCTTCAGCAAACTGGGGAACCTGCCGGGTCAATTCTGAAAAATATTTCAATGCCTCGCCATAGTTTTGAAGCTGCATCGCCTGAGTTCCTTTTATGAGTTTGGTGGTTATTGCAGGAAGGGGATGTTCCATCCAGATCTGCCATATCCTTTTTTCCAAGGATGTGGCTTGGTAGGGATTCGTAGAGTGTTTTAGCTGAAGGAAGAGTTGATCAAGTTCGGGGTTTTTTTGATCAGCATCAACCGTATATGGAATCATCAACAACACGATGGCCGCAAGTATCCATAAGAATCGGAGTTCTTCTAAGATGGTTGGAATAACGGCATTTTGCATCAGAACCAGCAGGATCAGGATTTCAATTCTGAAAGTGCTTGAATGTGTTCTGGTCCAAGTCCACAGCATCCGCCGAGGATCCGAACCCCCTTGCCATGCCACTGCCTGGAAAATTCAAGAAATTCTGAAGGAGTGAAAATTTTTTCGAACTGCCACTCCGGCATTTTGAAGAATCCCGAATCAGGATAGGCTGAGAGAGGCCCACTCCAGACATTCTTAAGTTTCTCAAGACTCCGTCCAGTGAGGTTTGCAGAGGTATGCATGAC
>PVBE012578010.1_pt1 | contig 42604 bp, 31 predicted proteins | sample 1631181 | NCBI WGS metagenome assembly PVBE01 (sample SAMN08397723, study PRJNA350692) | Marine metagenome, whole genome shotgun sequencing project. | isolation source: water | place: Pacific Ocean | collected 2012-04
CGCCAGCGTCATCATCCAGATCCTGCTGCTCGACCTCGTCTTTTCGCTGGACTCGGTTATCACCGCCGTCGGCATGGCCGAACGGGTCGCCGTGATGATCACAGCCATCGTTATCGCTGTGGGGGTGATGATGCTCTCGGCCGGGGCCATATCGCGGTTCATCGACACACACCCGACCATCAAGATGCTGGCGCTGAGTTTCCTGCTCCTGATCGGGATGGCGCTGATGGCCGAGGGGTTCGACCGGCACATTCCCAAGGGCTACATCTATTTCGCCATGGCTTTCTCGGTGTTCGTGGAGATGCTCAACCTGCGTCTGCGGCGCGTACGCAAGACCGAGCCACCCATCGAGCTGCGCGACTCGCGGCTGCCGAAAGCCCTGAACAGGGCGGCGAAACGGACAGACGGTCCGATGTGATCGGGCCGGCTCCTACCGTCCTTCGGCGTCCGTGCGGCAGGCAGCCAGCACCCGCATCAACTCGCGTGACTCGGCCAACGGCACGACGGGATCCCCGCCGCCGGTGAAGAAGGCGTGGGACCGCTCGTAGTGGTCGACGGCTTCCACGTCCTTGGCGTCGAAACTCGCCTCCTGCCAGGGCAGCTGTTCACCGCTGCCGTACCGCCGGTCAGCCGCCGCCATTGTTGTCTCGGCATCCAACGGCGGCACGTCAGTCGGATCGAGGTGCCGTGCCTGCCAGACGCCGTCGTCATCCAGAATCAAGCTGCCGTGGGTCCCGACCACATGCCAGCGTGGCAGCATGGGATGCGCGCTGGCCATGTTGATGTCGATGTCGATCAGCACGCCACTCTCCGTCTCGATCACCGCTTTGACCACATCGTCCGCGTCTCCGAGGCTGGCGACGGTGCGCAGATGACAGGTGATATGGTTGGCGGGTGAGCCGGCCACGTGCAGGCAGGCGTCGATGAGGTGGGCACCGAAGTTGTTGAGCATACCCCCACCGTTGCGTTTCCACGCCTGCCAGTCGTGGCGGCGGGTGTACTGCGTCCGGGTATGTCTGATCAGATAGACGTTCCCGATCAGTCCTCGGGCCAGAATCGACCGCAGACAGACGACCTCCCGGCCCCCGCGCTCGGGTTGGTAGACGGTCAGCTTGCGGCCGTGTCTCCTGGCTGCCGTGATCATGCAATCCGCCGACTCGAGATCGGGTGCCATGGGTTTGTCGGTGAACACGTGGCTGCCGGCGGCAAAGGCCAGCCCGGCATGTTCCGCACGCAGCGGCGTCGGTGAAGCGAGGACGACGAGATCGGGCTCGACGGTGTCGAGGCAGCTTGCCAGGTCGCAGAAACCGACGACACCGTACTTGGCGCGGGCCTCCTGGAGACGATCAGTGAGAGGATCGACGACACCCGCGAGCTCATAGCCGTCGTGGCTGATGATCTCGGGTAGATGAAACTTCCAGCCGATCCGGCCCAGACCGACGACGACGGTGCGCAGCTGTTTCAAGTCTTGTCCTATCTCTTCAAATGCGTCGCGAACCAGCCCACGGCCTCACCCACGTACCAGATGGGTAGACGGTCGTCACTGGTATACACCTTCAGCTCCGCCGGTGACGCCGCCAGCAGTCCGTGCAGCTGCTCGGCTTCCGCCTGGGTACTGCTGGGGCTGTTGGCTCCCATGAGCATGAGGAATGGTGTCCGGATCCGTGGCGCATGGTTCTGCGTTGCCAGCACGGACAGTCGGTCGTGCACCGTCGGCGGCACGCAGGCGACACTGACCCGGACCCGCGGCTCGACAGCGGCCAGGGCGAAGGCCACCACGCCGCCGAACTCGTACCCGAGCACGCCGATGCGTGAACTGTCGATATCGGTCCGTGTGAGCAGCGCATCGATAGCCCGCCGATGCTCGACGACGCTGTCGGTGAACAGGTCGTGCAGCCGGCTGGCGGCGCCGGCCTGCAACAGCACTGCCGGATTCAGGTAATCGTTTTCGGCGGCACGCTCGCCATGGGACGGCAAGTCGAGCCCGAGGACGGCGTAGCCCTGACCCACGAGTCGGTCCTTGTGCTTGCCCTCGGTCGTTGTGCCGAAGGACCACCAGAACTCTTTGGAGCGCGACATGCCGTGGATGAGAATGACGCAGGGGTACGGGGCCGTACCGTCAAGTGGCAGCTCGAGATAGCCGGGAACACGTCGCGTGCCGACGCCGGTAAAGACGATCTTGCGGACACGGCCGTTGGCCGCCTCGCGCAGTTCATCGAAGCGCGGCATCGGTGGCGCCGGTTCATACTCGAAGGAGCGAGCCATGACGGCATAGGCCTCGTCACCGACGGGCTCCAGGGCCTGCTCGGCGCGCACGGGGACAGCGGCGAGCCCGCAGAGCAGGGCACAGGAGAGGGTGACGGAACGGATCATGCAGGGACGGTAGGTGGAGACGACGCGCCGCACAACCGGGAGCTAGCGGGCCGGCTACAGCCGTCGCAGGTACCAGATGTAGCCACCGAAGAGGAGCTGTCGCTCTTCGCCTTCGAACAGCGGCGCCAGTTCGACCTGCAACCACTTGCGAAGTGTATCAGCGGGTTTGCCCCGGCGCTCGACGAAGTCGGTCACGCTCGACTGCGTCATCAGGAAGGCGACATAGGAATCAAGAGAGAAGGTCCACTCGAGGGTGTAATCATGGGTGGTTTCCAGGGCGAGTCCATACTGGCGGGCCTCGTCATCGGGCAGCAGGCGTTCGTCACGTGGCGGTCGTGGCAGGCGCTGGCGAAAGACGTCACGGTGCCAGTCGGAGAGGCGCTCGTCGCCCACCATCGCCGCCAGGTCGCCGCCATCGTAGATGACGAGGATGCCCCCGGCAGGCAACAGCCGGCGCACTTCGGGAAGAAAGCGGTCGCGATCGATCCAATTGATGGCGCCGCAAGCGGTGATCAGGCCGAAGCTGGCGTCGGCGAAGGGCAGGTCCTCGGCGGATGACACGAGGTAGCTGACGCCGGCGACCGGCGAGGCGGCGGCGACCATGTCAGCAGCACCGTCCACTCCCGTCACCCGCCGGGCGATCGCCGACAGCGGCGTCGTCGACAATCCCGTGCCACAGCCGACGTCGAGGGCGTGTTCGGGGCGATGCCGTCCGAGGCGCTGCCCGATGCGACTGGCCACCTCCGGATGGAACCAGGGCCTTGCCGTGGCGTAGCCCCGAGCGACGCGGTCGTGTCCGAACAGCGGCGTAGATTCGTCAGTCATCGATCATCTGAAGTATGCATCCGGATCTGAGACCATGTAGAGTGCCAGTGGTTCCCCGTGGAGTCACGCTCGTCGAGCGCCATGGGTCATGTTGAGTAGAGTGTCGAATCAGGAGACGGGATGGAGACGTGCGAGGACGAACAGTGGATCCGCGCCGCCCAGGGCGGTGACGAGGCCGCCTTCGGGCGCCTCGTCGATCGGTACAAGGATACCGTATTCGCCACCGTCGTGGCGATTACGGGGGACTTCGAGGCGGCCCACGATATCGGCCAGGAGACGTTCCTGCGCGCCTGGTTCGGGATCGCCCGGCTGGAGGACGCCGAGTCTTTCGGACCCTGGTTGCGGACCATCGCCCGCAACCGCAGCCGGACGTTCCTAGAGCGACGACAGCGCCAGCCGGCGCGGGAGAGTATCGACGTGGACGAACTGGCCCACAAAGGGCAGTCACCGGCGCAGGACGCCGAGCGGTCGGAACGCCGGCAACTGGTGCACGATGCCATCGACCGCCTGCCGGAGCTGAGCCGTGAAGCACTGGTGCTGCATTACCTGGAAGGACTGACGACGCCGCGCATGGCGACACAGCTGGGCATCACCGAGCCCGCCGTGCGCCAGCGCCTGCGGCGCGCACGCCTGCTGATGCAGGAGGAAGTGGAACAGATGGTAGCTGACGTGATCCGCGATGAGGCACCCGGTGCCGACTTCTCCGACAGCGTCAACACGCTGATCAAGCAGGCACGCGGGCTGTTTCAGGAAGTGAAGTACGGTGCCGCCGTGCCGGTGCTGGAAAGCGCCCGTGAGCAGGCCCCGGAGGACACGCTGGTATCGATGCTGCTGGCCGAGGCCTACACCTTTACCCGCAGCGCCGAAGAGCTGCAGGAGGAACCGGGTGCGTACGACCGGGCCCTGGCCCTGCTGGACGAAGTGCTCGAGCGCGAGCCAGACAACATGCTGGCTCGCCTTCGAAGGGCCGCCCTGCGGTCCAATGTAGTCGACGACGAGGAGATCTTCGCCGAGCAACAGGCGGCCCTGGAGGCGGCCAAGGGGGGCTTGTTCGAAGCGGTGGCGCAGCTGGAACTGGCCCGTCGTCACCTCACGCGCGGTCAGGGCGACAAGGCGCTGTCTCTCTACGACAAGCTGCTGCCCAAGTTCCCGTGGATGGCCTGTGTTCTGCACTCTGAGATGGGGGTTGCGCAGGCCTCACTGCAGGATGGCGCCGCGGCGCTGGGTCACTTCGAGCGAGCCGTGGAGATGACGACACCGGACGCCATGGAGGCCCTGCAGACGACCTCGAAGGAACTGATGGGAGAGGCCTACTGGGCCTTCTGGAGCACGGTGGACAACCTGCCTGTGCGCCAGTGTCAGAACCATGCCTGGATCGCCGGACTGCGTTCGGCCTCGGGGGATATGAAGACGGCACGGAAGCACGTGCGCCTGGCGATCGAGTTCGTCAACCAGGACGAGGTCGGTGAGGCCCGGGCCATGCTGCGGCAGGAACTGGTCCGGCAGATGGAGCAGATGTTTCCCGATCTGGCCGCCCAGGATGAGATGCAGGCGTTGAAGCGGGAGATCGAGACGGAAGGATGACGGCGGTGGCGGGCCCGCTACCTCGACCTGCTGAATCGCGCCGGTCCTAGCCGATCAAGTCGGCACCACCGGCAGCACCACATGGGACGGCCTCGCTGCCGCGTGGAAGATCGTGTTGTCGGCACCCGATCGTCGGCGCTCCGTGCCCAGGGGATCGCCGGTGTTCGGATTGACATCGAAGCGCGGAAAGTTCGAGCTGGACACGTCCAGACGGATGCGGTGCCCGACACAGAACAGGTTGCTCGTGGGGTACAGTGTGATCGTGATCTCGACGACATCACCCGGCGTGTAGCTCTCTTCCAGGTCATCTCCCGAGCGGTAGCGCAGGCGCAGGATGCTGTCGGTGAGGTTGAGGGCGTATCCCGACGGATACCAGCGGCTGGGCGGGTAGACGTCGAGCAGCTTGGCGGTGAAGTCGGTATCCGGAGCCGTCGAGGCCACCCAGAGCTTCACATCGACGGGTCCGGTGACCTCCACATCCTCCGTCAGCGGCGCGCTCTGGAACACGACCACGTCGGCGCGCGAGCCGAGAGGCAGGTACGGCGGCGAGCATCCCCAGACGCTGGCGGTCTCCACCTGGTCGTATCCCCCCGGGCTCATGATGTCGCGCATGCGGCTGCCGCGCGGCGCGTACGCGGGTTCGCTGACCCCGCGCGGCATCGGTCCCAGCTCATTGAGAGACGATACATTGCCGCCAATGGATGGCACCGGGTTTGCCGGGTCGAAGCGGTAGGTCGTGTGACTCGTCTCCTCACTGCACTTCTCAGGCGACAGGGAGCCGTCATCGTGCAGGTACCAGGGAGTGTAATGCGTTCGCGCCAGCGGCCACTCCTGCTCGTCCCGCCAGCACCCCCCATGGAACAGGCGCGACCCGACACGATGGCCGCCACCACCACCCATGACGTAGATCCGCACTGGCGACATGGACTCGACGCCGGTGGTTTCGCCTTGGAGGGCGGAGCCGAACCAGGCCAGGTGCAGATCGCGGACGCTGTCGAGGGCCGCGTCACGAGTAAACTGCACGTCGCCGGCAAAGGGCTGCTCGAGGGTGGCCGAACCATGGGTCCAGGGACCGACCAGCACCTTCACATGTTCGTGGCCCGAGGCGCGCAGGCCTTCGAAGTTGCGGAAGGTGGAGCGCGTGTAGGAGTCGTACCAGCCGCCGATGATCAGTGTCGGCACGTCAGGCCAGTTCTCGTGATACAGTGCCGGCGCCAGGCTCGGCGACTGCCACCATTCGGTGTTGTCGCCCTCGTTGAGCAGCCGCAGAGCCCACTGTTCGTAGGTGGGGACGCGCGCCAGCTGGGTCATGCCTTTGCGGATCGGCAGGCGTTGCAACCAGTCGGAAAAGTCGGGGCTGTCGAGGTTGAGGGCAGCGTCGAGGCTGGGATCGGCCTTCAACGCTGCCTGGGTGTTGCCCGCCGAGTGCCAGAAGGCCCACGCCAGGAAGCGCAGTTCCAGCGTGCCGCCCTGGCGCACGGAGCTCTCGCGGCCGATGGCGCCGCTCATATTCGGCACCATGGCGGCGATCTGCGGCGCCCCCAGCGCCGCCGGGCCGGTCTGTGTCCAACTGCACCAGGACGTGCCCCAGGTACCTACGCGGCCGTCGCTCCACGGCTGCTGCGCGATCCAGTCCAGGGTGTCGACGCCATCTTCGGCTTCCGGCGCGAGGAAATCGACGTCTCCCTCCGAGGCGTAGCAGCCACGGCAATCCTGGATAACACTGGCGTAGCCCCGGGCAGCGAACCAGTGGCCGTAACCGGAGGCGACTTCAGTTTCACTCTTGCAGTACGGCGTGCGACAGAGCAACGACGGCAGAGACTGTTCGTGATCGGCTGGTAGATACACGTCGGTGCACAGGTGCACACCGTCGCGCATGGGGACCATCACATCACGGATGACGGTGACTTCATTCATGGCCGCAGCTCCTTCACTGTCTCCTTTAAGACCACGTTGTTGCCGGCAGCGCGCACCACGCGTCGGGCCCACACCGACAGGTCGTCCAGCAGGCAGTAGAGCGTTGGCGCCAGAAGCAGGGTCAGAATCGTCGATGTCGCCAGTCCGCTGACGACGACGAGCCCTACCGGCCCCCAGCGGCGCGCGAAGCCCTCGGCCGTCCCGTATACCATGGGCAGCACCAGGGGCATGAGGTTGAGGATCGTCGTACCCGCCGTCATCAGGATGGGCCGCAGTCGATTCTGACCACCGCGCAGAACCGCCTCGCGACGTGCCATCCCTTCCCGTCGGTATTGATTGATATGGTCGATGAGGACGATACCGTTGTTGACGACGATGCCGAACAGGATCAGCATGCCGAGCATACCGTTGCTGTCGAGCGGCACCTCCAGGATCCACAGTCCGAGAGCCACACCGATCATCGAGAAGGGAATCGAGAACATGATCGTGAAGGGGTGGACGAGAGACTCGAACAGCGAGGCCATGATCAGATAGATCAGCAGCACGGCGAAGAGCAGGGTGAAGCTGCCTTCCTGGGCGTCCTGCTGGGACCATCGAGCCGCCCGACCCAGCTGCCAGGAGTAGCCGCCGGGGAACGTGATCGACTCCATCAGACCGGTGACCTGGCCCGTCAGCTTGTAGGCGGCGCCGCGACTCTCGGTGTTGGCGAACACCGTCAACGTGTGCTGACGATCCTCTCGCTGCAGGTTCTGCGGTCCTCTGGCGTAGTGGAAATCGGCCAGGGCGGCCAACTGCACACGCGACTCGCGACTTACGAAGCTGGTGTTCTTCAGCTGCTCGAGACTCAAGCGGTCGGCCTCCTCCAGCTGCAGGACGATGCCTATCTCACGCTCGGGTGCCTTGAAACTCGACGAGCGGCGCTCGCCGAGGGCGCTGGAGATCGTCGTCGCCACATCGCGAGCCGAGAGCCCGTAGCCAAGGGCCCGCTCACGATCGACGGAGACCTGAATCTCTTCTTCCCCATCTTCGAGACTCGTGTCGACGCCGAGCACGCCAGGCAGTCGCGCCAGCTGCACCTTGACGTCTTCCGCCAGCACCTCCAGGACGGCGGCGTCGACCCCCTTGAGCTGCACTTCGACACCCAGCTCGGGGCCTGCCCAACCCCGTGAGCGGCCGCGCTTGTAGGTGATCCCGACTCGTTCGGGCATCCGCTGGCGAATCGCCGCACCGGCCTGCATCGTCGTCAACCGGCCCTCATCGGCGTCAACCAGGCGGGCGCGGATGCTGCCACCACCGTGGCGGATACGGGTCGACAACGACTCGAGGTCGATCTCGGTGGCATGGGTCAGCAGATCCTGCTCGATCTCCCTGAACAAGGCGTCCACCTCGTCGAGGCTGAAACTGCGTTCCGCTTCGATCGTCAGATCGACGCGCCGTTCCGACTGCCAGGGTGTACCGCGCTGCTCGATATCCGTGTAGAGCCAGATCCCGAGCCCCATCAGGGCCGCCGCGCCGACGACAGTGACGCTGCGATGGTCGAGGGTCCACGCCAGCAAGCTCGTGTAGGACGATCGCATGCCCTTGCGGCGGCAGCGCCAGCCGATCCCCGTCAAGGCCAGGGCGGCGACGCCGAACACACCTGCTGTGATCGGTTTCATACTCAGCGTCGTCTCCACTACCCGGGCCCCCGTCGTGCCGGCCCAGGCGGCAAGGCCATCCCAACCCAACGAGTTCAGCTTCCAGCCGACGACGGACAGGATCAACGCTGCCACAAGCACCTTGAGATACCCGTCGTAGCGCTCCAGGCCGGCGCGGAACAACCTCGAACTGGCCAGTGGGATCACGGCGAGGGAGACGATGGTGGACACCGCCACGGCGATACAGATGGTCAGCCCGGCATCACCCATCCAGCGCGACACCCGCCCCGTCGACAGGAAAAAGAAGGGGATGAACACACACATCGTCGTCAGCGACGAGGCGATGACGGCCATCCCCACTTCGCCGGTGCCCTTCACGGCGGCCTGCTCCGGTCCCTCTCCCTCATCCTGACGTCGACGGAAGATGGACTCGAGGGTCACCACCGCCGGATCGACGAGCATGCCGACGGCGAGCATGAGTCCCATCATCGACACCATGTTGAGAGTCACGGCGGAGCCGAAGAACTCGCGCGCCACGTACAGCCCGGTGAAGACACAGCACACCGATACCGGTATGGCGGCGGCGACCACGATGGTGCTGCGGATGCTGCGCAGGAACAGGAAGATGATGCCCACGGCGAGCAGGCTGCCCAGCAGCGCCGCGTCGGTCAGATTCGACAGTTCGCCAAGGATCTGCTCGGCGCGATCTCGCGTGATGCGAATGTCGAGCAGGTCATATTCGGCACTGATTCGCTCCAGCTCGTCGCGCGCCAGCTGCGCGACCTCGACCGTATTGGCGCTGGACGCCTTGAAGATCTCCACCTCCACCGCGTCGCGGCCGTTGAGCCGTTCGAAGCGTTCGCGCTCCGGATAGTCGTACGTCACCGTGCCCAGATCGGCCAGCTTCAGGTCGCCGCCGAGAATCGGCATGGCTCCGATCTCCTCGACGAAGGCGAACTCGCCGCGGGCACGGACCTGGTAGCGCCGGCCGCCGTCGAGCACGCGACCGAGAGAGACGTTGATGTTGTTCGCCCGCAGCTGGAAGGCCAGCTGGCCGAGAGAGACCCCGTAGGAGGCGAGGCGCTGCTGGTCCAGGTGGATCAACAGCTGCTTCTCTTCGATGCCGTCGATGCCGACGTTGGCGACGCCATCGAGACGCAGCAACCGGGGCTCCACCACTTTGCGCACGATGTCGAACAGACGCCCCTCGTCCCCCTTCCAGGCCAGATCCGCGTCGAGGATGGGGCGATCATCGCTCTGCCAGCGAAACAGGGAGATACGCTCCACATCGGGCGGCAGCAGGACCCGGGCCTGGTCGACGCGATCGCGAACCTCCATCACCGCCAGGTCCATGTCGGTGCCCGTCTTGAACTCGACACTCACATTCGACGAGTTGCCCCCGGACCGGGCGCTGATGCGTTCCACGTTGCCGAGCATGGCCAGCGACTGCTCCAACGGCAGCGTGATGTCCCGTTCCAGCTCCTCCGGTGATGCCGACGCGTAGTTCACCCCGACGCGCACCGACGAGGAGGAGATACTGGGAAACGACTCCAGCGGAATCCGCAGCACGGAGATCAATCCGAGCACGACCATGGAGATCGTCAACATGCCGAGAGTGACCGGCCGCTTCACCGAGAATCTGGCAATATTCATCGCCTACCTCACGGGTTACTCGTGTCCGTCGCCACGGGCCAGCACCGTGTACGCCATGGGGATGACGACGAGTGTCAGCAAGGTCGACAGCAGCAGGCCACCGATCACCGTGATCGCCATGGGCGCCCGGATCTCGGAGCCCTGACCCAGGCCCAGGGCCATGGGCAGCAAGGCCAGCACCGTAGTTGAGGTCGTCATCAGGATGGGGCGCAGACGCAGCCTCCCAGCTTCTGTCACCGCTTCGACCTTCTTCAGTCCGTCCCTGCGGCGGAGTGTATTGATGTAGTCCACCAGCACAATGGCATTGTTCACCACGATGCCAGCCAACATGATCAGACCGATCAGCACAACAACGCTGATGGTTTCATCGAGCAGCATCAGTGCCAGGGCACTGCCCACCATTCCCAGTGGGATCGTGAACATGATGACCAGGGGATGCAGCAGCGACTCGAACTGGGAAGCCATGACAAGATAGACCAGGAAGACGGCCAGAATCATGGCGAACTTCATGCTCTCGAAGGAGCGTTCCATCTCCTCGTTCTGACCACCGAGAGCGATACCGAATCCGTCGGGCAATACCAGATGGTCGGTGACCGCGCGGATGTCGGTGACGGCACTGCCAAGGTCGCGACCGGCGAGATTGGCGGTGATCACGACCACCCGCTGCTGATCGAGGCGTCGGATCTCCGCCGGGCCTTTGACGATGGCCACCTCGGCCACCGCGTCGAGGGAGACGGGCACCGGATAACTCGGTGGGCTGATGACCATACGGCGCAGATCTTCGATCGAGCGTCGCTCATCCTCAACGGCGCGTACACGCACGCCCACATGTCGATCGCGCCGGATCAGTTCGGTCGAAACGTCTCCCTGCAGCTGGTTGCGCAACAAGGCGCCGATGGCCTGGACCGTCGTACCCAGCTCGGCGATACGATTCCTCTCGAATACCACCTGAATCTCGGGTTGGCCACCTTCGGCGCTGGACTTGACGTCCACCAGGCCGGGGATGGTACGCATCTGCTGGGCAATGGTGGCGGCAATGTCCGACAGGGTGGCCAGATTGTAGCCGGTGATCTCTACTTCGATGGGTGTGCGGAAGGAGAAGTACGAGGGTCGGGAGAACTTGAAGTCCAGGTCTGGTTCGTCGGTGAGCATTCGCCGCGTACCCTCCATCACCTCTTCCTCTTCGACGCGCTGCGCCCCGGGGGTGAGACGCACGAACATCTGCGCCAGATTCTCCTTCTTCTCGTCGGCGAACCCACCGGTCTGACCGCTGGCCCCGACCTGGCTGAAGGCGGTCAGGACACCGGGCAGTCGCTGCACTGCCTCGTCCAGCCGCGACACGTGGTCCACCGTGGCCTGCAGCGGCGTTCCCGCCGGCCACTCCAGGTCGATCAGAAATTCGCCCTGGCTCATCTCGGGAATCAGCTCGACTCCGAGTCGCTGCGCCCGGGTCAGAACCAGAGCGGAGATCGCGGCGAAGCCGAACAGCGCCACGGCCCGGTGGCTGAGGCACCAGCGCAGCCCGCGCGGATAGATGGTGGCGACAGCGCCATACGCCAGGTCGAACATCCAGTAGAGTGGCGTCAGCAGCCATGTCAGCAATCTGCCGATGGCACCGAACATAACCCCCGCCAGACGCAGCACGACAGCAGGCCCGCGTACGAAGAGGCCGTCGGGGCGGCCGGACTCTTCGGCCGACAGGGGACGCATGGACAAGGACGACAGCATGGGGATCAGCATCAGCGCCACCACGAGAGACGCCACCAGCGAGTAGGTGACCGTCAGAGCCTGATCGCGGAACAGCTGGCCGGCCACCCCTTCGACAAAGACGATGGGGACGAAGACACAGATCGTCGTCATCGTCGCGGCGATCACGGCTGCACCTACCTCTCCGGTTCCCTTGCGGGCCGCCTCGAGGGCCGAATCACCGGCGTCGCGGAAGCGCTGCACATTCTCCAGCACCACGATGGAACTGTCGACGAGCATGCCGATGCCCAGGGCCAGGCCGCCGAGGGACATGATATTCAGACTCACATCTGTGGTGAACATCATGAAGAAGGTGGCCACCACAGATATCGGGATCGACAGACCGATGATGACCGTGCTCTTCAGGTCCCGGAGGAACAGGAACAGGATGAGGATGGCGAGAGCGCCGCCGATGAGGGCCGTCGTCAGCACCTCCTCTACCGACTGCTTGATGAACGTCGCCTGATCGACGACGATCTCGACCGTGGCGTCCCCGAGCAGATCACCGAAGCGACTCTGGAACTCCTCGAGCCGTTGGCGCACCGTCGCCGAGACGCTGACGGTGTTGGCATCCCCCTCCTTGAAGACGGCGATTTCGACCCCTTCGCGACCATTGATGCGAGTCACCACGTCGCGTTCGACGTGACTGCGTGTTACCCGTCCCACGTCCGACAACTTCACCGCCGCACCTTCGACCCGGGCGATGACGATCTCCTCCATGTCCTGGAGGCTGGTGAACTCGTTCAGCGTGCGAACGAGGAACTCGGCCTCACCGTCTTTCAACAGACCCCCGGTGAGATTCACGTTCTCCGCCGCCAGCCGCTGCGTCACCTGACTGACGGGAATACCGAGCGTCGCCAGTCGCTGCGTCTCTACCTCGACGTGGATCTCCTCTTCCAGGCCGCCTTCGACGCGCACGGCGGCGACCCCTTCGAGACTCTCGAAGTCGAGGCGGATGCGGTCCTCGGCGACCCGGCGCAGCTCCATGAGACTGTTGCCGCCGTACATGGCGATGCGCAGGATGGGATCGAGGGAGGGGTCGAAGCGTAGCAGGATCGGTTTGCTGGCGTCCAGCGGCAGCTGGAGCAGATCCAGCTTCTCACGCACGTCGAGGGAGGCGAAGTCCATGTCGGTGCCCCAGCCGAACTCGACGATTACGTCGCTCGCCCCGGGCCGGGAAACCGAACTGACCCGTACCACCTTGCTGACGACGCCGACGAGGCCCTCGATCGGCTCTGAGATCAGGCGCTCGACCTCGGCTGGAGCCGTCCCGGGAAACTCCGTGCGGATGGTGATGGTCGGGTAGGTGATATCAGGCAGCAGATTCACCGCCAGACGGGAGAAGCCCACTATACCGAAGGCGCTGATGGCGACCATGATCATCGTCACCGTCACCCGCCGGGAGGTGGAGAATTCGACGAGCTTCACCTGATCACTCGCTGCCGCCGCGAGACCCGCTCCATCCTCCGTCACCACCCTCAGCGGGCGCCTCGGCCGCCGGCGCTGACGTTTTGGCGCCCACGATGCGGACGGCGGCGTTCTCCTTCAGTCCTTCGTGGCCGACGGTGATCACCTCGTCACCTTCTTCGAGGCCGGTCACGACCTGGACCCGGTCACCGTCGGTGTAGCCCAGCTCGATCCGCACTCGCTCCGCCTTGCCTTCGCGGACAGCGAAGACGTCGTCCTCGTCTGTTTCGAGGAGCAGGGCTTTCTTCGGAATGATCAGTGCATCCTTGCGGCTGTCCGTAATGATGCGCACCGTGGCGAACATACCCGGGCGTAGAATTCCGGCGGCCGGCACCTCGAGGGTCACCTTGATCGTGCCACTCGCGGGATCTACGCCGGGGCTGATCATACGCACCGTCGCCGAAAACACCCGGTCCGGCACGGGGTCGACGGTGATGCGGGCTTCCTGGCCGACGAGCACCTGTGTCATGCGCTTCTCGGGGACGCGGATGCGCGCCAGCAGGGGCTGCAGGTCGGCGATGGCGAACACTACCTGATTCGTGCGGACCAGATCGCCCATCTCCACACTGCGCAGCATGACGACACCGTCGATGGGAGCCCGGATGTCGGCATACTCCAGGCGAAGCTGAACCTCGCGCAGGGAGACCTCGGCATTCTCCAGCTCGTTGCGCGTGGTCTCGTACTCCTGCTGACTGATCATGCGGCGCTCCTGCAGGGCTTTCGTGCGGTCGAACGTCGCCTGCGCCTGATGCGCCGAGACCCTGGCCTGCTCGAGTTGCAGGCGCAACTCTTCCTTTTCCAGATGCAGCAGGATCTGCCCGGCCTCGACGCGCTCGCCCTCTTCGGTCTGCAGGCGCTCCGCCAGGCCCTGAGCCCGCGACACCACTTCGACCCAGCGCTCCGCCTCCAGGCGGGCGTGTGTCTCGACGTAGCTGGTCACTTCGCCAAGGGTCACCGCCTCGGTCTTCACCGGCAGCGCCGCGTCGCCGCTGTCCCTCTGACCGCGACCCCCGCGCTGTCCCCCAGCCCTGGCGCCCCCGCCTTCCTCCTGGTCGCACGCGCTCAGGCAGACCATGGACAACACCGCGGCCAGTGGCACCACTCGGCTCACGATCTCTCGGGTGTATCGCCTGCTCATTCCCTGCTCCGCATGCTGAATTGAACTGACCAGTCAGTCATTTTCCCGAACGTACCGGGGCCTTCGGACACTGTCAACGGGCGGCCGCCGATGCGGGTGCGCCCAGTCAGGGTCCTTCCGGCAGCCACAGTTGCACGCCATCGATCTCAGGGGACCGCGGGACCTCGGATCTGAGGCCGCGGTAGGGCTTGCCGACGATGCCGGTTACGGTGCCGTCATCGCCGGCGAGGCTGATCACCTTGGCTTCATGCGTACCCAGACCCGCGTCGATGACGTGCTCCACCAGGTGTCCATCCCGGCTGTAGAAGATGCGCTGCCGTGGCGTGTGCGCATCGTTGCCGCCCGGGTCGCCGAGCTCGCCGACGAAGAGATCGGGACGACCGTCGCCGTCGAAGTCAGCCACGGCCAGCGAGTGCGGGTCGAGGAGCCGGTCATGGAGCAGCTCGGCTTCCCAGGGGGCTTCGGGGTCGCCGCGGTGTCGCAGGCGTGCGACTCGTCCGAAGTCGCTGTCCTGGCGTCGATAGCTGGCGTCCCCTTCGGCGACAACGATGTCCACCTGACCGTTGCCGTCGAAGTCGGCCACCGCCAGCCGGGGCGAGACGAAATCGTCGGTAAATCGATGGCGCTCGACGCGCCCGCCGCCCCGGACTCGATACCAGGAAAGGCCGGCGATCAACTCGTGGCGGCCATCACCGTCGACGTCGGCCACGGCAAAGCCTTCTTCGACCAGATCCTCGGCGACCGTGCAGAGGCCGGGCCAGGGTGACTGGCGCGGGTCATCGGGAACCGGCAGGCTGAAGAGGGCACGGGCGCCCTGGTTCCAGAAGTAGAGCTCGGGACGTCCGTCGCCATCGAGGTCACCCACATACTGATCGTGGCACTGACCGGCGCCCAACTCACAGATCAGGTGCCGTGTCCAGGGCTCCGTCGGATCCTGAGGGCATTCCCACCAGGACAGGTGCTGTGTGCTGTAGTCCCCACCGCCCACGAAGTCGAGGCTGCCCGTGCCGGTGAGGTCGTAGAGAAAACCGCCGGCCTCGAGGGACGGGTAGCTGTCGTCCATCAGGTGACGACGCCAGGAGCCGTCCTCTTCACGTCCCAGCCAGTAGAGGCCATCGGCGCCACGCCGGGCAGCGACGACGATTTCGGGCTCACCGTCGGCATTGAGGTCGCCGACGACGAGCAGGACGCGCTCGGCGGGTACACCGTGGTAGATGGTCGTGCGCTGGAAACGCGGGATCTCGCCCACGGAATCTCCTCTATCTTCTCTTCGCTGGCCCCGGGGAAACGACCCGCTTACAGTACCTCACATGCCGTCGGTCCACCAGAGGCACCGGCAACAGAGACCCGATACCACGGAGGGAGAGCCACCATGATTCGCGTGACAGTCTGGGGGGAAAACGTCCACGAGCGCACCAACGACGTCGTGCGAGAGGTGTATCCCGAGGGCATGCACACGACGATCGCCGAGGGTTTGCGTGTCGATCCCGGCATCGAGGTGCGCACCGCCACCCTCGACCAGGACGACGATCACGGTTTGTCCGAGGAGATTCTCGACGAAACGGACGTGCTCGTCTGGTGGGGACACGCCGCACACGGCAAAGTACGGGACGAAGTGGTAGCCCGAACCAAGAAGCGAGTGCTCGAAGGGATGGGACTCATCCTCCTGCATTCGGCGCACTACTCGAAGATCTTCAAGAGCCTCATGGGAACCACGTGCTCACTGTGCTGGCGCGAGGCCGGCGAGAAGGAACGCCTGTGGGTGTGCAACCCCGGACACCCGATCACCCAGGGACTGGGCAAGTACTTCGAGTTGCCACAAACCGAGATGTACGGTGAGCCCTTCGGCGTGCCGGCCCCGGACGAGCAGGTCTTCATCAGCTGGTTCGAAGGGGGCGAGGTGTTCCGCTCGGGGATCACCTACTTCCGGGGAAACGGGCGCATCTTCTACTTCCGACCCGGGCACGAGACCTACCCCATTTTCTACGACGACAACGTTCGTCTCGTGCTGCGCAATGCCGTGCGCTGGGCTCAACCCGCGGGCGGTCGCTGGATCGACAACTGTCCCAATGTGCCGATCGACGAGGCGCCGGAACCGATCACGCGGCAGGGCAAGGGGCTGCACCAGGACGGCGACGAAGGTTTCCGGTAGTCGTGGAGGATGGCCGGAGGCATCAGTCCATCAGGTGGGCCCAGACCTTGCGTACGCCGGCGATGGTCTGGTCGATGTCCTCGTCGGTGTAGCGTTCGTCCACCGGCAGCCGGATCACGGTGCGCTGCAGCTCGTCGACATGGGGGCAGCAGTCAGGATCGTAGACGATGTCGCGCCAGAAGGCGGGGACCTCGTCGGTGAGCGGATAGTAACGCTTTGTCCGCACCAGCTCCGTGCGCAGGATGTTGCTGGCCGGTGACATGCCGGTGCTGATCGACAGACCCTCCGCCCGCAGGGCCTCCACCAGTTCGTCTCGACGATCGGGATCACAGGTCAGCCGTCCGGCCACCGGCCACCACGAAGGTTCGGCGCCTTCGATGAGATGGGGAAGATCAAAGCTCTCGAGGTCGGCCAACTCGGCGTAGTAGCGACGGGCGATCTGGTCCCGTCGCCGCACCAGCGCCCCGAGCTTGTCGAGTTGGGCCAGTCCGACAGCGGCGTGCAGGCCGTTGGCCCGGTAGTTGAGGGCGAAGAAGGGGATCGGTTGGCCGCCGCGTCCGACGGAGCCGTCGCGCAGGTAGGTCTTGTCGCGGAACAGCGAGGCGATGCGGGCGACCTCGCCGTCATCGGTCGTCACGAAGCCGCCGTCGCCTGTTGTCATCTGCTTCGATTCATTCATACTGAAGCCGGCGGCCTTGCCCAGCCCGCCGAGGAGCTTGCCCCGGTAGCGACCTCCATGTCCCTGGGCACAGTCCTCCAGTATGGTGACACCGGTGTCGGCGGCGAGCAGTTCGAAGGCGCCCATGTCGCAGGGCAACCCGGACATGTGCACGGCGATGACGACCTTGGTCCGCGGACCGATCGCTGACCGCACGCTCTCGGGTGAAATGAGGCGTGTGTCGAGATCGATGTCGGCAAAGACCGGCACCGCGTGCAGGGCGAGGATGGCAGCGACGGTACCGATGTCCGTCATCGGCGTGGTGATCACCTCGTCCCCCTCGGCGACACCGAGGGCGCAGAGGGCGGTGTGCAGTGCCGCTGTACCCGAGGTGACCGTAATGGCGTGTCGGACCTGGAAGGCCTCACACAGAGCGGCCTCGAACTCGGTGATGATGCCGCCAGGGCCCATCAGCTTGCCACTGTCCAGGGCGCGGGACAACTGCACCACCTCCTCGGCACCGTAACGATTCGTCAGCGTGTAGGGAGTTGGCTTGGCTTTCGGCCCGCCGCGGAGAGCGAGTTCTTCCATGGATCATGTCCCCGGGTCAGAGTCGTTGACGGAGGATCAGCGGGGCTGCAACTTGCACGATTACCCGTCTGGCAGGGAGGCCAGCAGGGGCGGTACCTCGGCGAGGCGATCGACGAAGAGCTCGGCAGGTGGCAGGTCGTCGGGCCATTCCTGCCAGCCACGCATCCAGATGGCGGTGAGCCCGGCGTCGGTGGCGCCCTGTACGTCGTTGACGGGATGATCGCCAACGTAGACGGCATCGTCAGCATCCATGTCCAGGGCTTCGAGGACAGCCTCGAAGATCCGGGCGTCCGGTTTCTTGACACCCAACGCCTCGGAGACGATGACGGCATCAACCCGTTCGTCCAGACCGAGGCGGGCGATCTTGGCCTCCTGGGCGGCTACGGTGCCATTGGTCAGGATGCCCAGGCTCAGGCCCTCTTCGCGCAGCTCATCCAGCACGTCGTGGGCGTCCTCCATGGCGACGGCACACCCGGGAAAGGTCAAGTGCCAGTGCTTGTCGACAGTTGCCGCTCTGGGAGGCCTGGACCAGTCGATGCCAGCGATGATATCGGCAGCGCGCGTGTCGGCGGCGTAGCCATTGCCGTCGGCCCGACCAAGAGTCTCGCGAATGACTTTGGGGTCGGCCGTATCCAGGGCCTTGCCGAAACGATCGAGGAAAGGCTGAAGGTAGGCATCGATCGAGCGAGACCGATCGGCCAGAGTGCAGTCGAGATCGAAGATGACGGAGCGTAGCATGCCACGAAACAAGGAAGGACGTCGCATATGAGCAATGGCGATCCGGAGTACGAATGGTCACTCGTGACCCGCGAGGCGGCCTTCGCGCCCAGGGACGGCGCTGGCGCCCTCTCTTTCGATGGCCGAATGTGGCTGCTGGGTGGCTGGAACCCGGGGAACAAGAAGCACTTCCCGACCACGTGCAACAGCGAGGTGTGGTCGTCGGTGGACGGCGTCGACTGGGAGCTGCATGGCCACGCGCCATGGGAGGGACGGCACACCGCTGGGTACGCCGTACACGAGGGGGCCATGTGGGTCATCGGCGGGGACGCCAACCAGAGGCACTACCAGAACGACGTGTGGCGGACGTCAGATGGGACTGACTGGCAGCTCGTATGCGCGGATGTGCCATGGGCGCCGCGCGCCCTGCACTACACCGTCGCTCATGGCGATGCTCTGTGGGTGATGGGCGGGCAGACGATGCCGGAGTTTGCCGGCGGCGAAGAGCGGTTCTACGCCGATGTGTGGCGCTCGGAGGACGGCGTCGCATGGGAGTGTGTCTGCGCCGAGGCGGCATGGCCGGCTCGTGGCGCGATCGGGGCGGCCGCCGTGCACGACGGACGGATCTGGCTGTTGGGCGGCGGCCGCTATGACACGCCGACGACACCGCAGCGCGCTTACTGGAACGATGTGTGGAGCTCGACGGACGGCGTCGACTGGACCTGTGTCAACGGGGCGGCCCCATGGCACCCGCGAATGTATCATGAGGTACTCTGCTTTGACGATCTACTCTGGGTGCTGGAGGGGTGGCACGAACTGGGAACCAACCGCAACGATGTCTGGCACAGCGCCGACGGCGTGACCTGGGAGGAGTTGCCCGGCACGCCCTGGGCTCCAAGGCACGCGGCGAGTGTCTTCGTGTACGAGGAGGCGCTGTGGATGGTCACCGGCAACAATATGGAAAGCGACGTGTGGAAACTCACCCGAAAGGGAGGATGAAGAGATGAGCGCAGCCGATCGAGTGGCGATCGTCACGGGCGCCGGATCCGGCATAGGCAAAGCGTCGGCCCTGGCCCTGGTCGAGGCCGGCTATGCCGTGGGCCTGGCAGGACGACGCGCGGATAAGCTGGAAGAGGTGGCCGCCGAGGCGGGGGATGTGGCCCTGGCGGTGCCCACCGATGTGACCGACCCGGCGTCGGTGCAGCAGCTGTTCGCAGCGACAACACAACGCTTCGGGCGCCTGGACGTGCTGTTCAACAACGCCGGCATGGGAGCACCCGGCGTGCCGCTGGAGGAGCTGACCTACGAGCAGTGGACGGCAGTGGTAGACGTCAATCTGACGGGAGTGTTTCTGTGTACGCAGGAGGCCTTCAAGGTGATGAAGGCGCAGGATCCGATGGGCGGGCGCATCATCAACAACGGCTCGATCTCGGCCCACGTACCGCGGCCCAACTCATCGCCGTACACAGCGACCAAGCACGCCGTCACCGGGCTGACCCGATCCACATCCCTGGACGGACGCAAGTACAACATCGCCTGCGGCCAGATCGACATCGGCAATGCAGCAACGAACATGACGGAGCGGATGAACGACGGTGTGCCCCAGGCGGACGGCTCGAAGAAGGTGGAACCCCGCATGCACGTCGACAATGTGGCCAACGCCGTCGTCTACATGGCGTCGCTGTCGCTGGAGGCGAATGTGCAGTTCATGACGGTCATGGCGACGACGATGCCGTACATCGGGCGAGGGTAGGCAAGGCCGTCGTGACTCGTCTGCGATCGGTCAACACGGAAGGGATCGCGGGGGCGATCCGCTTTGGTTGCCGCACCATGCGGCACATCTTCGATGCCGACGATGGGGATGTGCCGTTCTTCGGCTCGCGTCTGCGGCCGGAGGCGTTTCTGCGCTTCAGTCCGCACCACAGCGAAGCCCATGTTCCCGGACGTCATCTGAATGCCCTGCTGGCGGCGGAAGAGGTCGCCCCCGACGACAGCGCTGATGCCGAGATCCTCGACAACGCCGTGGCCAACCACCGTCGGGCGCTGATGTTGTCCTACGGCGGCGTCCTGCCACTGCCACTGAACCGCCCCGAACCGGCGGACATCCCTCCCGTCAACTTCTGTCCGCACAACCTGAGGGAGGGTTTCCACGGCCTGTTCGCCCTGGCGCGCTGGGGCGACGACGGCGAAGCGGCCGAGCTGGCGGAGAAGAGCATCGCCGCCATCCGGCAGCTGTGGCATCCCCAGCGTGGCTGGGATAAGGAGCGTCTGCGACGAGCCGGCCTGCAGTACCAGCCCTGCCAGGGGTTCGTTCACGGCGAGGCCAGGATGCTCGGGCCACTGGTCAAGCTCCACGAGGCCACCGGCAGCCTGCGTGCCCTGCGACTGGCCGAGGATCTCGTCGACAAGCTGACGGCGGAGTTCTACCTGGAGGACGGTGCCTACACACAGGACCGCTTCGGCACCCGTCACGCTCACTCGGTCACCTGCTGCCTGTCCTCGCTGGCGCAGTACGCTGAGCTGCGACATGACCTCGACCTGCTGCGGCGGGTGCAGGCGTTCTACAACCACGGCCTGTGGGAGATGCGCGACGTCATCGGCTGGTCACCCGAACAGGCGCAGCAGACGGGCAGCGACCACGGCGAGGCCAACAACACCGGCGACATCCTGGAGACAGCTCTGATCCTGGGTCGTCATCTCGACCCACGCTATGACCAGGACGCCGAGCGAATCCTGCGTTGCCATCTGCTGCCCTCGCAGCTGCTCGACGTGTCCTTCGTCGAAGAGCCGGACAATCCCGAGGGCGTGGATGGGCTGCGCGATCTGGCCCGACGACATCAGGGGGCCTGGGGATTCCCCGCTCCATACGGCCATGAACCTGCCGGCGAGGGGCGTGGCAATCTGTCGTTCAACATGGACATCGTCGGTGGGGTCGTGGGCTCACTGTGCGCCGCCCTGCAGGCAGCCGTGCGTACCGACGACGATGGTCACCACGTGCGCCTGCTGATGGCGAGTGAAACAGACGGCGTGCAGGTGAGATCACCCTATGGACAGCACAGCACTCCCGAGATCCTCGTGATACGTGTTCTGCGGCGGGGCGCCCTGCACATCCGACTGCCTCCTTGGGTGGATCCGCAGCGTGTCATCGTCGAACCGGTGAGGGAGCGCTACACCGTCGACCCAGCCGGTCTGCACATCACCGAGCCCACCCTCGACAGCGACATACGGATCCGCTTCGGTCTGCCTGTGGAGGAGTTCCCCCTCACCCATCACCACGATGAGCCCGTGTGGGTGCGCTTGCGCGGCGACCGGGTGGAGGCGATGGACGACCGAGGAACGGACCTGACATTCTTTCCGAGCTTTGCCGACCTGGATCTGTGCGTCCCGGATTGAGCCTGGTTCACCAGACTCACGATTATTCGGGATCGCGGCCTGGGCGTTGCTAACCCGACAACAAGTGGAGCGCGCCGAATGACCGATCCATCACCACACGCCGAGAGTCTGCGAGGGCAGATCAGGATCACCGCCATCAAGGCTCTGCAGCCGCAGCAGGGCGCCACGCTCATCAAGGTGGAAACCGACGCGGGTGTATATGGGATCGGTCCCTGCCACGGCTCGGGACCCTCTGTCCGTGCCGCCATCGAGGGGCTGGAAGGGCCTCGTCTGCCCCATCTCGGGCTGATCGGCAAGGATCCACTGGCGATCGACGTCCACTTCCACAATCTGTTCTACGCCTATCCGCAGCGCGGTCGCGTGATGGGCGTGCTCAGCGCCATCGACATCGCCCTGTGGGACCTGGCGGGGAAGGTGCTTGGGCAGCCGGTCTGCCGTCTGCTGGGTGGTCCCTTCCGCGATGAGATTCGCCTCTACTCTCACTGTCCTGGCGGAGACCATCTGAGTCAGGATGAATGGAAACAGCGGGCGGACCAGCTGCAGGCCGATCCCTACGGATTCAGTGCCTACAAGGTCGACATCCATCACGTCCTGCGGGCTCACATGCAGGAGTACGTGCCCAGCATCGGGCCTCGCGAAGCGCGGGACATCGCCAAGGCCTACGAGCTGGCGCGCGAGGCTCTGGGCGACGACATCGACATCATCGTCCATTGCCACAACGAGCTCGACCTGCCCAGCGCCATCAAGACGGCCAAGGCCGTGGAGCCGATCCAGCCCCTCTACCTCGAGGATCCTCTGGCGCCAGAGTTTGGCGATGCCTGGATGGCCCTGAGACGGACGACGCGCATCCCCCTGTTGACGGGGGAGAACCTGGCTCTGGCCGAAGGGGCATTGCCTTTCCTGCAGAGCCAGGCGGTGGACAGCCTCCAGCCAGATCTCATCAACTGCGGCGGCATCAGCGGCGCCCGCCGTATCGCCGATCTGGCCGCCCTCTATCGCATTCCCATCTCCTGCCACAACGTGAGCGGTTACGTGCTGGACATGGCATCACAGCAGTTTTCAGCGTCCGTCTTCAATTGCCCGCTGATGGAATGCCGCAGGACGGCAGCGGCAGCGCCGGAAGCGACGGGGGAGAAGCTGGTCATCCGCGATGGCAAGATGAAGGTGGCCATGCGGCCCGGCCTGGGGCTGGAGCTCGACGAGGACTACCTGAAGGCGAATCGCGCGGAGGGCGAGCCGTGGTGGGGGTGATTCGGCGTGATCACACATCCTCCCAGGGATTTCAGCACGCGGGCCCCGGTGGCCGTCAGGTCATCGACGTTGCGCGTGACCACCGTCATCGAGTGCACAAGGGCCGTGGCGCCGATGAGACCGTCCGCCATGCTCACGGCGACACCCCTGCTGGCAGCGTCGTCCGACAGTGTACTCCACTGCAGGGCGACGACGGCCGAGATGCCCAGGCCTTTCGACTACACTGTCTAGATCATACAGTGACACAGAAGGGAGGTCAGAGCCGATGCCTCGCAAGTTCTGGTCAGGCCACCACGTGCCAGGCGCGCCAGTGGCCGTCGAGGTAGTGCACTCCAAGATCGGGCCAGGTGTCGCCGATGTAACGGGCCAGTGACTCGATGCCCCACATCTCGGTGGTTCCATGCTCCAAGGTGATGACGCCGACGCCCTGTTCGGCAAAGCGCTCGCGCTCCGACCAGTACGAGGCGCCGTCGAAACACACGATCAGCACGTCACTGCCCAACTCGATCATGTCCTCCGCCGGGCCGCCACAACCCACGCCGATGGATGGACGGCACACGACCATGTGGGGATCACCGATGACCTGAACCGCGTCTTCTCCCAGAGGGGCCACCTTGCCGGCCACCCGTCGGGCGAAATCTCTCAGGGGCATGGGGTCCACTTCATAGGTGGCGTGCCAGCGAGTCTCGTCCTCGCCGACGAAGCGGGTGAATCCGAGGCCCCCGGCCAGGGAGTCACGGATGCCGATTTCCGGCCAGTTGTCCCACGTGTCGTGGAGCCGCGCCACGGCCATTCCCGACTCGGCCAGCAGTTGCGTCTTCTCCAGACCGGGCCCGCCCTCGCGCCAACCACCGGGACGGTCGAAATGATCCCACCAGGTCGGTTCGTGCGTGACCAGCAGCTGGCAACCCATCTCGATGGCGGTACGGATGTTGGTCAGCCCCGGATACCAGCAGACCCCGACCTTGTGAATCGGCCTCTCGCCGTCGCCGGCCTTGAGGGTGTCGACCGTGGTCTTCGGGTCAACCCAGGGTGAGTGGGCGATCATGTGTTCGAGCAGATCGTTGGTATTCATGCTGCCAGCACCTCCGTCAGCCGTCTGGCGACGATGGTCTCTTCGCCCTCTTCCATCATGTACGGGTTGATGGTGAGGCCATCCTCGCCGCCGGAGATTTCGATGCGTGGATCGCCATCCGACAGCTGTTTTCTGGCCTCAGCGGGGGATACGCCCAGCTTCCCGGCATCCCACTGGATGGACATGTGCGGGGCGACGTTGGACGGACGGGGCGTACGGATCGATGTGGTCACGGTATCGAAGGCGGTAGCCGCCTCGGCAATCACCTGCAGTCGGCGTTCCCACTCGCGAAGTTCCGCTGCATGGTCTCGTGCCACCCACTGCTCTACGGCGGCCAGCAAACCCATGATCTCCTCTTTGCCGGCTTTCATCGGACGGCCGATGGAACCGTGGGGACAGCCATTGGCAAACGCTGCCTTGAGCAGCTCTTTGCTGCCCAGCACCAGTCCGGACGCCTGCGGACCCCGCATACACTTGCCGCCGCTATAAGCAACCGCATCCACCCCCTGTTCCAGGTACCAGTTGGGTACGTTCGGCTGCTCGGCGGCGGCATCCACAAAGGATGGCACGCCATGGGCGCGACCGCTGTCAGCCATCTCCCGCACCGAGATGGGGCCCCGTTCGGAGGCGTCGCCGAAAAGGAACAACATGGCCGTCCGGTCGGTGTAGGCCGCCTCGAGTTCGTCCAGGGTGGTCACTTCGACAAACCGCGTACCCACGGCTGTGATGGCGCGATCATAACCCATACGGTGTGCGGTCTGCACGATGACCTCATTCTTCATGCCCGACGTATCCGGCAGGCATTTCATCTTATCCGGGTCGGTGCCGGCGACGCAGGCAGCCGTCATCTGCGTGAGGGCTGCGGCACAGCCGTTGGTCACCAGGCCCCACTCACACTGCATGATCTCGGCGAGACGGGCGCCAACGGCCGCCATCAACTCGTCGATTATCACGTAGCGAGTGGAGGCATCCATCATGGCCTGGCGGACCTCTGGCAGGATCAGCGAGCCGCTGAGGGTGGTGATGGTGCCGATGCAGTTGATCAGGGGACGGACGCCGAGGTCCTCGTATCGTGAAACCTGCAGCTGGTGGTTCATCGTGAGCTCCCGTTGTTGTGGACCGTGCCGGTCCGAGTTAAGAAAAACGTTGCACAAGTCCACCAGAAGCAGTCAAATTGTCCGGGATGTCCCACCTTCCGGAGGTGACCAGCATGAACACGCGACTCGTACTCGCTGCCGCCCTTCTCGTTGCCACATCCGTCATCGCTCAGGACAGCGCCACCACGGATGCAGACCTGCAGCCGCCAGCCCTCCTCTCGCTGGGACCGTACGTGGGTTCAAACGGCGATGACGATTCAGATGGTTTCGTCCTGATCCGCTTCCTTCCGGTGCCGGATGCCTCGCTCTATCGCATCTATCGTGAGATTCTCGTCGACTATGGCCCCGATCCGTCCGGCGGACTCATCGCCCTCGATGAGCCTGAGGCCGTCTGGGTTCCCTGGGGAAGTATCGACGCGATTCCCGGTCAGGATGTCGTGCAAGTCGTCATCGCTACACTCGACGGGGTGGACGCACGGTTCGGCGTCGCCACGGAGGTCGTCGAGGAAGGCCAGAGGCGAGTCTCGGAGATGGCCGTCTTTCCCCTGGTCGATCCACCGACAGCTGTCAGCGTGACCGGCTGGGCCCAGGTGAAGCAGTCCCGGTAGCTCTAGAGCCGCCGCGTCGGCACATCTTCTTCCCGGGCACTGCCGGCCTCCGCCTCCACCCTCAGCACTTTTGCACCTTCCAACCAGTGCACGGCCTCGACCATCTCGCCGTCGCGGAAGTGTACCGCCGCACCGTCGCAGATCGCCCAGCCCGCCTGCGCCTCGCCGCTGCCGACCTGGGCCAGATAGGCCGGTCGCCGCTCGATTTCGCCATCGTAGTGCGGGCAGCAACTGCCGGGGATGAATCCCAGGCAGTCGATGACACGCAGGGAGTCCGCCCAGGAATCGGTGACGCCCTGCTCGAACCAGCAGATGGCGCCGGCACTGACGCCGGCCAGCACGACCCCGCGTTCGCAGGCCTGCGCCAGCAACTCGTCGACGCCCCACTCCCGCCACAGCGCCAGCATGGACTTGGTGTTGCCACCGCCGACGAAGATGAGGTCCTGCTCCAGCAGCAATCGAAGGTCTGGCGTACGACCGAGCAGGGGGACGTTCGTCGTTGTGCAGCCCAGGCGTCCAAAGGCGGCGTGGAAGGCTTCCACATACCCTTCGGGTTCGCCGCTTGCCGTGGCCAGGAAGGCGACCTTCGGCTGAGCCTTCGGTCGCAGGGCGAGGAGAAACTCTTCGAGCTGTAGCTGCTCATGGCGGTAGAAACCACCCCCGCCGACGGCAATGATCTGTCCCACGGAATCAGCCTCCTGTGTATCTTGTCAGCAAGGATAACCAATGCGAACATCCCACCATAGATCTCTCCGAAGACCTCCAGTTCTGCTGGGACTCCTGCTGCTGGCGCTGGTCGCCTGCGATGATGACGGCGGCACGGATCCGGTGCGCTCCAAGGAGCAGATGCTGCGCGGTACCTGGGATCTGCAGGCAGCTGTCGAGGTGGAAGAGGGGGATCTCGAGTTCTCCTACACGTTCCAGGCTGATGGTTCGGTACGCAATCGTATCGGCGGCGCCTTCCTGGCACAGTTGCGCGAGACCGACGAGGTCCGTGAGGCTCTGGCCGACGAGCAGCTGGCAGACGTGAGTCTCCTGGACGGCGGCAACGTCAACTGGGTGGGGACCTGGAGCCTTGCCGGTGACTCACTGGCCGTCACCTACGATCTGCTCATCGTCGAGGTCTTCGGCAGCGTGCCGATCCTGGGCAAGGTGACTCTACCTGTCTTTCACGAGGAGCTGCAGCCGGAGGCACAGACTTCACTGGGGTTCACCTGTCAGCTGCAAGGTGACGAACTGACTCTGCGTGGGGAATCACTGACGGCGGGTGTAGGGTCGGCGGGAGGCGATGGATCCACGGCGCTCGATGGGGCTCCGTCACAGGCGGTCGATCTGGCGACACAGTACCTCGGAGATCAGATCGTCGATCGCGGCCTCGACGGGCAGACCTTCCAGCGCCGGTAGGCCAGCCGCAGGAAACGTGCGCAATCTCATCCTCAGCGGTGGTGTGGCCCACGACTACGCGCGGACGTCACCCATGCTGGCGGTGACGCTGGCGCAGGTCGGCATCGACTCAGAGATCCACGAAGACTTTGCCGTGGTCGAGAGTGAAGGTCTGGCGGGTTTCGATCTGATCACCCTCAACTGTGTACGCTGGACCTGTCAGCAGACACCGGACTGGCGGGACGAGTGGACCTTCGAGCTGTCGACGAGGGCTCGCCAGGGCCTGTTGCAGCACCTGGCTGCCGGCAGGGGAATGCTGGCGCTGCACGCAGCGACGATCTGTTTCGACGATTGGCCGGAGTTCCGCGACATCCTCGGCGCCTGGTGGGAGTGGGGCCATTCCGGACACGCACCAGTGCAGGAGCATGCGGTTCGCGTTGTCGACGGCGGCCACCCGATCACCCGTGGCCTCGGCGATTTCTCCATCACCGACGAACTGTACACAGGGGCGCGGCTTTCCGAGACGGTCCGGACGCTGCTGACAGGCACATGGAACGGGGTGATCGAACCGCTGCTGTGGACGCGATCGTGGGGAGCAGCGCGGGTCTGCTACAATGCTCTCGGTCACGGTGTGGAGGCCTTCGGCCACCCGGCGATGGAGAGGCTGCTGCAGCGCGGGGCTCTCTGGACCGTCGGTGAGCTGACGGAGTAGGGGCCTTCAGTTTGCCCCCAACACGGAACGGGCGGCCGTCGTGGTCTGCCGAACCTGCTCCAGTGTACCCATACCGAACATCGACGCGGCCACACCTACCTCGTCAAAGACAAATTCAAAGGCCTTTTCCCCCAGGTAGCGTCCACCCGCCATCGGTTTGATGGCGATGATCGGTTTGCTGGCGTTGCGGATGGCGTCGAGGGCCAGCTCCCGCGTGGGGAACATGAAGGTGCCCGGTTGATTGACGGTGGTGAGGTAGCCGTCGACGGGGATGTTCTCGGATTCGAGCAGGGGGATGGTGACGCCGGCATGGTGGACACTGGTGATGACCGTTTCAAAACGGCCACGCAGGAAACCGATGTATTCGCGGATCAGGTCGAAGCGTCCGGTCATGGCCAGCAAGTCGATCTCGGCACCGGGGTCGGCCACGAGGATATCACAACCGGCGAAGAACCCGAGGTACTGTTCGAGCACGCCGTAGTCGATCTCAAAACGGCCGGCCTCTTCCTCGGTGTACGGGGGGACGGTTTCCGGCGTGACGAGTCGGGACAGGTCGTCGCCCAGGTTGTAGCGGATGATGGCATCGCTGTGCATGTGCTGACGGAAGGCCTCACCCCCCAGCTTGTCGTCGTGGTCATAGAATGTCGAGTGGGCGCGCTCGGAGTAGGAGACCAACTCCCCGTCCAGCATGATGGGGATGAGGATATAGGCCACCATTCCCAACTCGGTCTGCGTCTGCTGCTGGGTCTCCCACACGGCCTGCAGATGCAACCGGTCGAGCTTTGGCAGCATGTGGTCGACCTGGACGACGGTGAGGCCCGACTCCTCGACGGCGCAGCGCAGGACTTCAGTGACGCGCTCGACACGGCTGAAGCGGCCGAAGTTCTCCTGGTCGCGGTCGGCACTCTGGTAGGAGCAGCCGTCATAGGGGTGGATCCCCATGACCAGGCGCGGGACTTCGGCACTGCCTACCGTGGCGGTGGGTACGCCACATCCTTCCAGATAGCTCTTCATGGTTCCTCCTTCTCTCGGTGTGCGGCCAATTGCGTCCATGCCTGTATGAAGAGGATTTGCCGTCCTCAGATCAAGCTCGCCAGCCAGATGTGACAAGGACGTCTCAGGTGTGACAGGCACAACCTGGCACTGTGGGACAGAACATGCCCGGAGCAGCTGTTCGGGCCCCCCGGACGAGGGCCCTTGCCGCCGTTGAATCCGGCACCGGTTTGCGCCCAACCCGGCATCCGGTTTGCTTCGGTCACCAGTGTACTCCCCACGGACGCCGCGAACACGCATCAGCGATGGGAGCAGGACGAATTGGGTGATGACAGAATCGTCAGTGAGGTCCGCGAACACATTGTTGAGATCATCTCCGACGCCGGTGAGGGGGCCCAGACAGCAGGACAGTTATTCGGTACCGTCAGCGCCAGAATGGGCAATGGTGTGTGGACGGTGGAGATCATTCCCGCGGAGATCGAGCCTCCCTACCGTTCGCGCGCCGGCGCCAGCGGCAACCGGATCCGCATCGCCACCGAGGCGGTAAGCAACATGGGCGAGGCGGCTGACGTCGTCATCGCTTTCAATGAGCAGGTTCCCTACAGCCGCATCGACGTGGGTGCTCTCAAACCGGGCACCATCCTCTTTCTCGAGTCGATGTGGGCCGAATCCCCATACGAGCAGATCCGCAAGGCCTACGCTGAGGCGATTGCCGACTTCCGCCAGCGCGGGTACGAAGTCGTTGAGGTGCCGATGAACGACGAGTGTCTCAAGGTTGTGGAGGATCCGAAGCGTGGCAAGAACATCTGGATCCTGGGGTTGTTGTGCGCGCTTTACGAGCGAGACCTGGACATCGTCGAGATGCTGATCGAAAGCAAGCTCGGGCGGAAGGGGAACGCCATTGTCGACGCCAACAAGAAACTGCTGCGTGCTGGCTTCGATTGGGCGACGCAGAACGCTGCGTGGCGGTTCCGCGTGGCAATCATGCCGAGCTCTGAGCGGCGAGTGGTGATGAACGGCAACGAGGCACTGGCCCTCGGCATCATGGCTGCCGGCATCGAGGTCTGTTCGATGTATCCCATCACGCCGGCGACCTCGGTATCGCACTACCTTGCGGCGCGCTTTGATCAGGTCGGCGGCATCGTTCATCAGGCCGAGGACGAGATATCCGCCATCGGCTTCGCCATCGGCGCCTCCTACGCCGGCAGGACGGCTGTGACGGTCACCTCCGGTCCCGGACTGGCATTGAAGACCGAGTTCATCGGCCTGGCGACGATGGCAGAGATCCCTCTGGTCATCATCGACGTGCAGCGCGGCGGACCGTCCACGGGGCTGCCGACGCGGGTCGAACAGGGCGACCTGCTGGCGGCACTGTTCGGTCAACCCGGAGATACGCCAGTCATCGCCCTGGCGCCGACGACGATCGAGGAGTGTTTCCACTTCGTGATCACGGCGCGCAAGCTGGCCGAGAGCTTTCGCACACCCGTCATTCTGCTCAGCGATGCCAGCCTGGCGACGGCGCAGCAGCCGTTCCCTCGGCCATCGGTGCATGAGGAGTGGCTGGCGCCGCCAGTCGATCCGTCGCCCTGGCAGCAGGACGTTCCACCCTACGCCTGGGATCCGGAGACCGGACTCTCACAACGGCCCATCCCCGGTCAGCGGGGGGGAGAATACGTCGTCACCGGTCTGGCGCACGACGAGGACAGCCACGTGGCATACGAGTCGAAGGCCAACCAGCATGGGCTCAAGATGCGCCGTCGCAAGCTGGCGGCGTTGGCCGGGTCTCTGAAGCCCCCCGTCATACACGGCGACTCGACGGGGGATGTACTCGTCGTCGGCTGGGGTTCCACACGGGGCGCCATCGAAGAAGCAGTCGATCGTCTGCGGGCCCGGGGCAGAAAGGTCTCCTGCCTGACTTTGCGCTTCCTGTCCCCCATGGAGCCCGGGCTCAAGGAGATCTTTCAGGGGTTCGGGAAGGTCCTGACCATCGAGATCTGCTACAGTGATCCACCTGATGAGGGGGAGGGCCGAACCTATGCACAGCTGGCCTGGCTGCTGCGGGCGCAAACCCTCGTCGACGTCGACTGCTGGTCCTGTGTCCCCGGTGTACCGCTGCCACCGCAGGTCATTGAGGCAGCGATCTGCGAACGCTTACGCGAGCCCGGTTGGGCGCCCGCCATCGACCTGGAGAACGTGCCATGTACGGTCTGAAACAGGACTGGGAAGTTGAGCAGGATCCGCGCTGCATGGTGCTGGAGGACTACGAGAGTCTGACGCCACGCTGGTGCCCGGGCTGTGGTGATTACGCCGTCCTCGGCGCGCTGCAACGCCTGGCGCGTGATCTGCAGCTGCCGCCGGAGAAGGTCGTCATCGTCTCCGGGATCGGCTGCTCCAGCCGCTTCCCGCACTACATGAAGACCTATGGCTTTCACGGTCTCCACGGCCGGCCGCTGCCGATCGCTTCCGGCATTCTCAGTCGTCGGCCGGACCTGCATGTCTTCGTCGTCACAGGCGACGGTGACTGCTGCGCCATCGGCACGGCACACTGGATTCACGCCATTCGCTACAACATGGACCTCACGGTGCTGCTGTTCGACAACAACATCTACGGTCTGACCAAGATGCAGTCGTCGCCAACGACGCCATTGGGCAATCCGTCCAACACACATCCGGAGGGTGCGCCCATCGCGCCGATCAATCCACTCGAAGTGACCCTCGGCATCGGCAACGCTTCGTTCGTTGCCCAGACCCTCGACTGGAATCCGCCACATCTCTACGCCACGATCAAGGCGGCCCACGAGCACAGGGGGTTGTCTTTCGTCAGCATCTTGCAGCGTTGTCCGCACTTCATGGGAGACCGCTGGAATGAGTTGCAGGAGGATGCCAGCCGTGTCGTGCTGCTCGAGCACGAGGACGGGATCCCGGTCGAAGATGGCGTGCGTCGCATGTTCCCGACGACACGCACCCACGATCCCACCGACCTCGGCGACGGTCGACATCTGGCAACCGGCGAGGAGGGGATTCCCATGGGGTTGCTTTATCACAACACGGCTTGCCGCCGTTACGATGAGATCACCGCCATCGGGTTGGGCACGAGCACCGACGAGAAACTTGCCGGTCTCGAGGCTGAACTGGACAGATTTGCCCTGTAACCGAGACCGGGGAGGGTAACGTGATCGCAGATCAGGACGCGGGGGAGACTGCAGTACCCGGCAGAGGCGACCTCGTTGCCTGCGCTGGCACCGACGCCGTCAATCGCACGGAGCGGATCATGTGTGGTACCGGTGCCGTCGACAGTGCCGCCGCAGCACAGGGGGTCGCCCTCGCTGGCGGCCGGGCGGCGGTGCTGCTCGGCGCGACTGCAACCCATCCGCTCGTCATCAGCGGACGCGGCACTGGCGCCTGGATCTCACACTGCTGCCGCGCCGAGGTCGGGGATCGCAGTCCCTTCGCTTTCGAGATCCTCGCCCGTGACGCTCAGCAGGCCGTCGATCACTGTCTGGTCGCCCACCATCTGGCATCCCGTATCGGTCGTCCGGGGCAGTGCGCTGTCGACCCGGAGACCGCCGAAGAGTTGTCTCTGCTTCGCCTGCCCTCGGGCACAGACGGGCTACCGGAGGGCGTCGCCGCGGCGGAGACGGATGTTCTCGTCGCGGCACGCGAGAGTTTCGCCGCCATTGGCGAGTGGACAGGACGGCCCTGTCTTCCCGTCGAACGCGCCGGCCCGGAGCCGGCGCGGTACGTCATCGTCGCCGCCGGTGCCGCCTGGGCCCGGGGATGTGCCGCGGCGAGACGGCTGGTCGAGGAGGGCGTCGACTGCGCCGTCATCGGTCTGGCACTGCTGAATCCGACCCCTACCGACGAGCTGCAGAATGCCATCGGTGATGCCGTTGCCGTCACCGTGCTCGATCCCCACGGCGCCGTTCCCGGTCAAGTACACCTGACAAATCTGATTCGTGCTGCCATCGCAGGCCGGGGCGAGCGACCCGTACACGGGCTGGTGAGCTTGCCACGAACGACGCAGGTCCTGGCCGATGCCCTGCGCCAGACCTTCGGTTTGGAGGGGGCATCATCACCGACCCCAGTCGTCGAATCACCGACGACTGGCGTGAGCATCGGGGCCGTGCCTGCCGGCGACTGGTCCGAGTCACTGTTGCTGGAGGCTGCGGCGCGACGCGCAGAGGTGGATGGCGACATGCATCTGGCGCGGCTGCACCTGGAAGGAATCAGCGCGATCACCACCGGCGGCATGGGCGACACCAAAGCGGGGCTCGATGTTCTGGTCGCCGCCCACCACTCGCTCCTCGACCAGCAGATTGTCGCCCATCTGCGGGACGGCGCTGTCGTGTTGATTCTCAGCGAGTCTCCGGCGGGCGGGCCTCCTCCGGCGCTGGTCGGGGACGTGCATACGGCACTGAAGCAGGCTGGCGCCCTCCTCCTCTGGCAGCCGGCACGCGACTCCGGGCCCGTTGATGACGAAACACAGCTGACCTACCACGCCGGTGGCGTGCTGGCCTGTGCCGATCGCATCACGGAATCTCTACCCGGTGTCGACGCGACCCGCGAGGTCAGCGCGACGCTGACCGCCGGGGCCGCGTCGGTGACCGCATTGTCTGAGGTAGCACCGGGTCAGGTCGCCAGTTCTGGCCCGCGTGTGGTGGATGAAGCAGGCGGCGAGCCCGACTCCGAGTGGGTTGAAGCCCTGCGCCGATTTCACGTCGCCGGTACCGGCGGCGTCACCGGCGCCGACCCCATCCGTGGACTGCCGCTGCGTCCGTGGCTGCTGGAACCCCTGCTCGCCGCACAGAGCCAGCCGGCGACCTATCCCGTCGTCGTGCGGGACGGACGTCTTTCGCCCTTCGTCGAGGCCGCTGGCGCCGCCGTTGAGAACCACGAGTCACAGTTGCTGGGGCCGCATCTGACGGGACTGGCGGAGGCGATGGCCGCCAGGTCTGGCACTGGCTCCCGGCGACGACTGGTCGAGGCTCTGGACGAATCACGCACCGACTTCGCCGCCGGCCTGGACCTTGGCCCGGCAGCAGCCACCACCTTGACCATCGAACTTGATAGTCTCCGCGAGGTCCAGTCCGGCGACGCCGTCGTCCTCGGGTTAGGCCGGGAGACACTCGTCGAACTGCTGGCACTTGCCGCCGCCAGGGCCCGAGACGAACGAACCAGCGCTTCTCACGAGGAGATCAAGCACCTCGTACGGCGCCTCGAAGAGCGACTGCAGATCGATGCCGAATTCGACAACGCACGCCGGGATCCAGAGGAACTCTCCGCGGCCTTCGGGGGCGGCGCCCAGCTAGACGTCCACTCTTTGGCAGGACAACTGACGGTTCGTCGTGGCTCTGAATCGCTGAGTGAGACTCGTCGTCACCGCATCGATGCGTCGCTGAACCACCTGCGGCGATTCCTGCAGGCCCACGAAGAAAGACAACCCGCCGTCGTGCTTCTGCATCCGCACATAATCGACGCCGAGGAGCTTCCAGAAGGTGTTGCGGCCGTCGCGCACAATGGGGGAATGGATGCGGCCGCCGGCTACTTCGAGGCGGCAGCACGACAGATGATCGATCTCTTCCGGGCCCTGCGCACCGCCCGCCTCGAGGTGGAGGATGCCTACCTGCCCGAACATGACGCCATGCTGGCGCGCCTGGACTGGCAGGCGCTGAGCCAGGAAGAACTGGCGCTGGTGCCATCCATCTTTGTTCTCGAAACAGCTGACCGGGTGCTCTCCCATGCTCTGTCGGCACTGTCTACACTGCTGCGCTCGGGCCGGCCACTACATCTGATCATCCTCGATTCATCGGCAGCTATGGATTCTGCGGGGGATCCTGCCACTCTGGCCACGTCTCATCCCGACCTCGGCACCCTCGCCATGGCCCATCGCGACGCTCTCGTACTGCAGACGTCGTTGGTGCAGCCTGGTCATCTCTACGACGGACTCACACGGCTCGCGGCGAGCCCGAGGACCTCCGTGGCCGTCATTGCTGTTCCCGAGTGGGATGGTGCAGTTGAGCCATGGGTGCAACTGACCGCCGCGCACCAGGCCAGGGAAACCCCCTGCTATCTCTACGATCCCGACGCCGGCTCCACCTGGGCTCAGCGCTTCGACCTGTCCCCCAACCCTGACATCGACGAACCGTGGCCGCGCCTGGTCCTGCAGGCTGAAGACGCCACCGGCAAGACCGTCGAGCGTCAGGAGGTGATCACCTTTGCCCACGCGGCCGCCCTGGCGCCACGCTGTCGACACGCCTTCCGGGTGATCCCCGCCGAGGCCTGGGGACCCGAGCAGCTGCCAATCGTCGAATACCTCGATCTGGCACCGCCGGATCGTATGCGTCGTATCCCATACCTGTGGGTCGTGACCAACGAGGGCCGCCTGGCCCGCGCCGTGATGACTCGCGCGATGGCGCACGCCTGTGCCGATCGGCTGCAGCAGTGGCTGACACTGCAGGAACTCGGCGGTCACCGCAGCGAGTCCGCCCGGCGCGCGGCGACCGAAGCACGGGATCTGGTTGCCGCCGAGGCACAGACCCAGCCAGATGTACCGGCGCAATCCCACAGCGTGGAGTTAGGCCGCGGGCGCGCCGATGTGACTGGCGAGATCGTGGAACGTCTGGCCCGAGCTCTCCTCACCCCCGACGGCGAGAACTGGCCGCAGATTCTGGCCGAGGGCGGCAAGGTGGTCGAGCCAACCCCGCCGACAGGTCACGCCGACGTCGAGGAAGAGAAGCTTGTCGAAGAAGGGTTCATCGACTCACCCATGTGCACCACGTGCCACGACTGCATCAACGTGAATCCACGCATGTTCCAGTACGACAGCAACAAGCAGGCTCTGCTCGCCGACCCGACGGCCGGCACGTTCGCGGAGCTCGTCAAGGCGGCCGAAGCCTGCCCGGCGCGCTGTATCCATCCCGGGGCACCCCGGGATGGCGACAGCACGGCGACGCCGGCTCTCGTGAAGCGGGCACGCAAGTTCAACTGAGACAGATCCGACGCGTCAACCGCCGTAGAAGACGTCGTCGCCGAAGTCGCTCAGGACCAGTCCGACTCGATCAGGACGTCCGTCGATGCGGCCGGACAGGCCCGCATCGGCGACTTCGCCGATGAAAATCGAGTGGTCTCCCTTTTCCAGGCAGAGGTCCAGCCGGCACTCGATGTAGCCGGCAGCGCACTCGAGAACCGGAGTGCCTGTCGGGCCGTTGCGGAAACGCTGACCCGCCAGTGTTCCGCCCTTCTCCCACACGGTGTCGAAGAAGGTCCGGGCAACGCTGCTGTGCTGCCGGTCGATGATGTTGACGGCAAAAGCACGTGAATCCTGGACCACACGATGGATCCTGGAGCCAACCCTCAGTGCCGTAATGACAACGGGCGGAGAGAACGAAGCCTGCGTCACCCAGCTGACCACGGCACCGATCGCCTGGTCCTCCTCAGCCTGGGCGGTGAGGATGTGAACCCCGTAGGGCAGCATGCGCATGGCGGTATTCTTCTCATACGTATCCATTCGGCTCCTCCATTCCTCGATACGTACCCGAGGTGTCCGGGGGTGGTCAAGCAGGGCGCGGAGACTCAGGCGGACAAGTTATTCTCCGCCCAACTCAGCACGTTCGGAAACGGCGTCTCGGCAAGAGTGCCGAGGAGTGGATCCTTGCCGAGACGGGCGCGGCCGATTCGAGGTGAGCTGAGACCACAGAGGAAACGGGCCAACGCGCGCGGCGTGCCGAGGGTGTCGCCGGCGGCGAAGAGAGCCGGCTGCACACGGTCCCACAAGTCGTGCGGGATCTCGGCGACGCTGCGGGTCGGGACCTGCGCCGTATCACCTGTGCAGCCACTGCAGCGGCCACACGGAGTTTTCAGGCGTTCGCCGAAGTGAGCGGCCAGGGCGGCGGCGCGACAGTCCTCGAGGCTGAACAGATCCAGGACCTGTTGCAGGCGACCGATCTCGGCGGCTTCCCTCTGAAGGTTGTAGGCGTGCAGGTCGTCGGCCAGTGCCTGCGCGTCTTCGGGTAGTCGTAGACGACGGTAGCGATTGCGCACACCGCCGGCCTGCACCTCGAGCAGCTGCTGATCTGAGAGCCAGTCGAGGGTACGGATCACCCGCTCGCGGTCAACGCGCAGACTGACGGCTGTTTGCGCCGGATCGAGCTGGAACCACACACGCCCCTGGCTGGCGGCGCCGAATACGTCACCGAGGAACTGACGGCGCTCGCCGTCGAAGCGCGCCAGGATCTGTTCGGTCTCCACCAGCGGCTTGAACTTGTAGGCCGAATAAAACGGCGTGCCACCCTCGAGGTAGCCATCCAGCTCCAACCTGGTGAGCAGGGTGCGCAGCACGAGGGGCCGAATGTCGTGCTGCGCTGACAGCTCGTAGAGGCTGACGTCGAAGTCGCTGTCCCGGGCCAGGACATCGTCCACGAGGTCGCGCACGGACCCGGGGTCGGGTGTGTCACCGTAGACGAAGTTCTCCAGCACGGTGAGGTCATCGGTACAGACAAGGGTGTGACACAGAGCGTCGCCGCCGTCGCGACCGGCACGACCGATCTCCTGAGCGTAATTCTCCAGGCTCTTGGGCAGGTTGTAGTGACAGACGCAGCGGATGTCGGCCTTGTCGACACCCATACCGAAGGCGATGGTGGCGACGACGACGGCCGAGCCGGACGCCATGAACCAGTCCTGAACCTGGCCGCGCTCTTCATCCTTCATGCCGGCGTGGTAGGCGCGCGCCGTCAGCCCAGCCTGCTGCAGGCGCCGGGCCACGTCCTCGGCCGTACGTTGCAGCGTGACGTAGACGATGGTCGGACCCGGCGGTTGCTCGGCAAGGGTGGTCAGCAGCGCTTCGTCGCGCCCGGCGGCGGATACAGGTTTGGCACGCAGGACCAGATTCGCACGGTAGAAGCCGGTGCGAACGGCATGCTCAGGGCGGATGTCGAAACCGGCGCAGATGTCGTCGAGCACGCGGGGTGTCGCCGTTGCCGTCAGGGCGAGTACCCGCTCGGCCTCATACTGACGGGCAAAGCCGGCCAGCTTCAGGTAGTCGGGACGGAAGTTGTGGCCCCACTCGGAGATGCAGTGGGCTTCGTCGACGGCAAAGAGGCTGATACGCAGGCCCTCGATGGCCGTTCTGAAGCGCTCATTGTTGAAACGTTCCGGGGCCACGTAGAGCAGCCGCAGTCGCCCCGAGCGTACTCCGTCCATCACCGATCGGTACTCGTCCAGGCTGAGACTCGAGTCGAGCCGCGCCGCCTCGATGCCACGTCGCTGCAGGGCGTCGATCTGGTCCTTCATCAGGGCGATCAAAGGCGAGACCACCAGCGTCAGACCTGGTAGCAGCAGTGACGGCAGTTGATAACACAGGGACTTGCCGCCACCGGTGGGAAACACCGTGGCCGTCGAGTGTCCGCTCAGCAGATGGCGGACGGCGTCTGCCTGTCCGGGAAGGAAGTCGTCGAAGCCGAAGTGCTGCTTCAGGGCGACGAGAGGATCGGCGGTCACGCGGGCCTCGGTGGCGACGGTTCCCAGGCGTGGTCGCCGTCACCACCGAAGTCACGGTCATCCTCGGCGATGAGTCGGTCGAGCTCACTGATGTGATCGCGCACGTGCGAGATGTAGGCGTCCTCACTCATCTCGTGTCTCTTGAGCACGCCCCGCTCCTCGTGATCGCGGAAGATTCTCGCCGCTCGCAGGGCCTGGTAGGAGCGGAATCCCAGCTGCTTCAGCGCTTCGACGCCCAGGGTGAGGGCACTGTCGAAGGTCTCCCGGTAGATGTGCTCGACTCCCGCCTGCATCAGGTCGTACATGTGCTCGACGCTGTGGGCGCGAGCCAGAATCGTCAGGTCGGGATACTCGTGACGAATGTGCCTGGCCAGCTCGGTGGCGCGCTCGGGGTCGTCGATGGCGAGCACGAGCAGCTTTGCCTTGTCGGCACCGGCGGCGTGCAGCAGGTCCAGGCGCGCCGCATCTCCGTAGAACACTTTCAGGCCGAATCGACGCAGCACAGAGATCTGATCCGGATCCAGATCGAGAACCGTGGTGGCCACATCGTTGGCACGCAGCAGGCGACCGACGACGTTGCCGAACCGGCCGAAGCGGGCGATGATGACGGGCGTCTCGCCGTCGTCGATCTCGTCGGCCGCCCGTTCGTCGTCGCTGCAGGCGAAGAGGGGCTGCACGAGCTTGTCGTTGACGATCATCAGCAGGGGGGTGACAGCCATGGACAGGGCCACGACGGCGGTGAGCAGATCGACGAGTTCCGGTGGCAGCACGTGCCGGGCCCGGGTCATGGCGAACAGGACGAAGGCGAACTCGCCGCCCTGGGCCAGGGCAAAACAGAACAGCATGCCTTGAGCTCCGTCGAGCTTGAACACCCGCGAGAGGAGACAGAGCACGGTGAACTTGACGAGTACGAGGGCGCCGACGAGACCGGCCAGAACCCCAACCTGTGACTGCACCAGCCCGAAGTCGATGCTGGCGCCGACACTGATGAAGAAGAGCCCCAGCAGCAGGCCCTTGAAGGGTTCGATGTCGGTCTCGAGTTCGTGGCGGTACTCGCTCTCGGCGAGTACGACACCCGCAAGGAAAGTACCCAGCGCCGGGGACAGTCCCACGGCCTGCATGGCCAGGGCGATGCCGATGACGAGGAAGAGGGCGAAGGCCGTGAACACTTCGCGCAATCCCGTGGAGGCGATGAAGCGGAACACGGGGCGTGTGAGCAGGCGGCCGCCCAACACGATGGCGGCGATGAGACCGACGGTGATCAGGCCCTGCTGCCAGCCCGGCAGTGCAGCCATGCCGGTGGCGCCGTGAGCATCCTGTGCGCTGCCGCCGCCGCCCATGGCCAGCAGGGGCAACACGGCGAGCATGGGGATCACGGCGATGTCCTGGAAGAGCAGCACGGCAAAGCAGCTCTGCCCGCCCTGGGTCGGCATCAGACCCTTCTCGTTCAGCGTCTGCAGCACGATGGCCGTCGACGACAGCGTCAGGATGAGTCCTGTCGCCAGTGACTGATTCCACGGCAGTCCGGCGGCCATGCCGAGCCCGCCGATGACAACCGCTGTTACACCCACCTGCAGTCCGCCCAGTCCGAGGATGGGGCCCCGCAGTTTCCACAACAGGGAGGGCTGCAGCTCCAATCCCACGAGGAACAGCATCATGACCACACCGAACTCGGCGAAGTGCATGACGTCACCCACTTCTCCCACAAGGTCGAGAGCCCACGGCCCGATAACGGCGCCGGCCGCCAGGTAGCCGAGGACGGAGCCCAGTCCCAGCCGCTGGGCGATGGGGACGGAGACGACGGCGGCCGTCAGGTAGACGAAGGCCTGGAAGAGGAAGCTGTCACCGTGCATGGGGCGGGTCGGCTTCTTCTGTGGGCAAGGCCTCGTTGAGCAGGGAGTCCGGTGCCAGGCGGTCCAGATCGATGGTGCCGTCCCGCAGTCCTTCGAGAGCGGTACGGTAGTCCCGGCGGCGGCTTGGTAGATGTCGTGGCTGCCCTGGACCGTTCCATGGACGACGAAGGGTGGTACCCAGCGCATGCCGCAGAACCGGGCCAGTTGACGGTAGGGAGTGAGCAGTTCGTGCATGGTGTAGTAGTTGACCACATCCAGTCCATAGGCCCTGGCGTCGGCTCCCGTAGTCGTCACCGACAGCAGAAACTTGCCACTCAGCCTTTCGCCGTCGCTGCCATAGGCGAAGCCATGTTCGAGAACCAGGTCCTGCCACTCCTTCAGCAGGGCCGGGGCGCTGTACCAATAGAACGGGTGCTGAAAGACGATGACGTCGTGGGCGAGCAGAGCCTCCTGTTCACGGGGCACATCGACGTTGAAGTCGGGGGTACTCCTCGTAGAGATCGCGGAAGGTCACCCCCGACAGATCCCGGACCGCCTCCACTAGGGGGCGGTTGGCCCGCGACCGCTGGTACGCCGGGTGGGCGAAGAGCAGGAGGATGCGTCGCGAAGTCGTCATCTGTCAGCGCCAGGTGAGGAAAGCCGCCCGGGTCTCCTGCACGCTGCGCGCCGAGCCTTTCAGGGCGGTCTCGAGAAAGGCGCGGTGGCCGGACTCCGCCGTCGGATTGCGATGCGGCCCGCTGCTCAGACCCTCGGCGGAGGTGAAGACAAGCACGTGGTCGGACCGGCCATCGGACCAGAAGATCTTCTCGAAGTAGCGGCGGCTCGTCTTGTCCTTGATACGTCGGGCCTCCGGGTCCTGACCGTCCATCCTGACAAACCCGAAGATGTGGACGGCGCGGAACTGCGAGTCCGGGACCCTGCAGTCATCAACGACCTCCTTGTGGATGTCAGCGACATCCTCGGCGTGAACATTGCCCACCAGGGTGTGACCAGCGTCGGCGAGGGTGAAGTAGTCGCGCAGGTCCTGGTCCCACAGGTAGGTCTCCGGAGGATGGTCGCTGAGCTCGTGGGAGACGACGCACTTCGGCGGCGGCTGTATGGCGGTGACCTGACCCGGTAGGGCCACGACACAGAGCCTGTCCTGCGGCAGGAAGCTGAGCAGCGAGCGCATGATCGTCGTTTTGCCGATGCCGCCCGGACCGGAGCCGGTGATCCACGAGGCACCCCCGGCGACGCAGGTCACCAGCCAGGCGGCCAGCTCCAGGTCGAGGGTGTCACGCTCGATCAGGTCGAGGAGCGAGAAGGCGACCTCGTCGTCACCCACGTCACACAGCTTGTCGAGAACAGCATCGGTCTGCATCGGTTCTCCGCCGGGTATGAGAAGCCAGTAGCATAGCACACGATGCCGTCGCTGGACATATGGGGCGTCCGTCCGTACGTCTGAGAAGTCGTGGCATGCTGGCGGGAACCGGATCAGGGGCCGCGCGTTTCTTGAGATTTACCCCCCATCTGCTCAGGAGAAGGTTATCCGCCGCTTCCAGTGGCTGTTCCTGTCGATCGTGGCTGCGCCACTGACGGTGGCGGCGGCGTCGTCACGTCTGGTCGTGACGGTGACCGACTCGCTGTCGGGCGATCCCGTTCCGGGGGTCAGCGTGCGCGCCAAAGCGGCAGAGGCCGACGGGGCGCCACAGGTCACGGTCCGCACCGACGACGGTGGCACGACGCGGCTGCATCTCGAGCCGGGACAGTGGGCCCTGCGTCTGCGGCACGGATCCTTCGCCACGACCGACCACGCCGTGCGCCTGGGGGATCGGGACACGACGGTCTTCATCGCGCTTCGTCCCCTACTCTACCGCATGCCGGAACGGCTGGCCCAGGCCGTGGCCGAGCCGACTCAACCCGGGGTGACCTCACTGGCGCCGACGGAGGTGACGCGGTACCCGTCGCCGGTGCCGGATCCCGTGCGTATCCTGCGCGTCCTGCCGGGAGTGGCTTCGGGGGGAGACCAGTCGGCCACAGCGTACAGCGTACGGGGTGGCAGCTGGGACGAGAATCTGGTGCGCATCGAGGGGGTCGAGATCGACGCGCCACAGCTGCTGCGGGCAGGGCTGGCCGAGACTCTATCTCCCGTCAATGGCGACCTCGTCGAGGATGTGTCGTTCCACGTGGGCGTGCTGCCGGCGAGCTTCGGCGATCGTCTGAGCAGCGCCCTCGACGTGGGCTACCGACGGCCGGATTCGCTCGAGGTCTTCGCTCTCGCCGGGGCGACCCGCAAGGCGGCGACCG
>PVBE010325756.1_pt1 | contig 42602 bp, 43 predicted proteins | sample 1631181 | NCBI WGS metagenome assembly PVBE01 (sample SAMN08397723, study PRJNA350692) | Marine metagenome, whole genome shotgun sequencing project. | isolation source: water | place: Pacific Ocean | collected 2012-04
AGGCTGCAAATTTGAAATGCTGGTGGATTTGACGGCAGTGGATCTATTGGAACAGAATCGTACCCCTCGTTTTGAAATGGTTTATCATTTCAAATCTCTCAGCCTTGGCAAAAGGATACGGCTCAAAGTCAGACTCGAAGAAAAAGATTGTTGCATTGATTCGATCCATCACCTCTGGAAAGCGGTGGACTGGTATGAACGTGAATGCTTCGACATGTATGGCATCCAGTTCAGCAATCACCCCGATCTCCGAAGAATCCTGATGTACGATCAATTTGAAGGACATCCCCTGAGAAAGGATTATCCAATGGATCGACAACAGCCGATTGAGGAATTGAGGGAAATCGAGGAACGCTATCACTACCAGAGAGACGTATGAGCCTGGCAACTCAGCAACTGAGCAGTCTAGTTACTCCTTCACCCCAAGGAGATTCTGATACTTCGATCATGAAGATCGAAATCGGTCCTTCCCATCCAGCGATGCATGGGATTGTCCGTTTTACGACTTATCTGGATGGGGAACTGATCGTCGGCATGGAACCCGAAATCGGTTACCTCCACCGGGGATTTGAAAAGGAATCTGAAAATTCCAAATGGATCCAGGTTGTACCCTACACTGACCGTCTCAATTATGTTTCTCCCTTACTGAACAACATTGGCTACTCAATGGCAGTGGAGAAACTTTATGGGATCGAAGCACCTCGAAGAGCTCAGTTCACCCGCGTCATCATGGGGGAAATCTCACGTATCACCGATCACCTGACCTGTGTAGGAGCTGGAGCCATGGAAGTCGGTGCGTTTACTTTTTTCCTATGGTTCATCAAGGCGCGTGAATATCTTTGGGAACTTGTGGAAGAGGTTACGGGAGCAAGAATGACTACCAACTGGACACGTTTCGGTGGAAATGCCACAGACATTCCTGATGGTTTTTTTGATGCTCTCCAAGAACGTCTGGACAAGGTGAAAGACATTATGGTCGAGTGCGACAAATTGCTGACGTGCAACAAGATCTTCATCGACCGTGTCAAGGATGTCGGAACTTTTTCAAAAGAAGATGCGATTTCGTTTGGTTTTACCGGGCCGATGCTTAGGGCATGTGGGGTTCCATACGATGTGAGACGAGCAGATCCTTACTCGGTTTATGACGAAATCGATTTTGAAATTCCTATTGGCTCCACAGGCGATTGCTTTGACCGATACCTGGTCAGAATGGAAGAAATACGACAGAGCATTTCGATCATCGAGCAGGCAGCCGATATGATGCCGGCAGGGCCGATCATGACCGATGAACGCTTGATGCATTTTCCTGATAAAAAAGAAGTCTATGGAAACATCGAGGGACTGATTGATCACTTCAAACTGGTGATGGAAGGGCATCAGCCTCCTGAAGGAGAAGCTTACTTGCCGACCGAAGGGGGAAATGGTGAGATTGGTTTTTACGTTGTTTCTGACGGTAGCGGAGATCCAGTTCGTGTTCGTATGAGGCCTGCATGCTTCAATTATGTTGAAGCCATGCCTGCAATGACAGTAGGGCATTATGTGGCAGATATCGTCCCGATTTTTGGATCCGTCAATATGATTGGTGGAGAACTGGATCGATAATTAAGAAAACAAATGGAAATCATCATTGAAATCCTGTCCATCCCACTGGTTCAGTCGATCCTGAAAATTGTATTCATCATCCTCCTGTTTGCGATGCCTCTAGGTACCGTGCTTACCTTGATGGAACGTAAATGGAGTGCAATGATCCAGGACAGGGTGGGGCCAAATCGAGCCAACATTGGTAATTATACCGGTCATGGTCTGCTTCATCTTGCAGCTGACGGTCTGAAATCGATTTTCAAGGAAGACACGATTCCTAAGGGTGCAAACGGTTTTTTGTACTTGATTGCACCTTTCTTTGGAATGATTGCAGGAGTAGCGACTTTTGCCATCATCCCAATTGCAGGGCCGATAGGAGAGTTTACTTTTCAGGTAACGGACATTGAACCTGGACTGCTTTTCATCTTTGCCATCACTTCCCTCAGTGTATATGGAGCTGTGCTTGCTGGAACCAGTTCCAACAGTAAATTTGCACTTCTTGGCGGAACGCGGGCTTCAGCACAGATGATCTCTTACGAGGTCTTTATGGGACTTGCCTTGATGGGCATTTTTATGGTTTACGGTTCAACTCGTGTGAGTGAAATTGTCGATGGACAGAATGAATATTGGTTCGGCAACCTGATACCTATGTGGGGGGTATTCACACAACCTCTGGGTTTTATTCTGTTCTTCACAGCCTTGATTGCAGAAACCAAGCGGGCTCCCTTTGATGCTCCGGAAGGCGAATCAGAAATCGTCGCAGGATACTTCCTTGAATATTCAGGAATGCGGTGGAGTGCGTTCATGCTGTCGGAATACATTGCAGTGGCAGCTGTGGCGGTGTTGACAACCACGCTATTTTTCGGTGGTTACCATGTACCTTGGCTCCATCTCTGGGAAAGTGCTCCTCAGTGGTTGGTGACTCTTCTCCAGGTGATGAAATTCAGTATCGTTACCATTTTCTTCTGCTGGATGCAGATTCAACTCCGTTGGACCCTGCCAAAATTCCGATTCGACCAGACCATGGCTCTTGGCTGGAAGAAATTGCTTCCGCTTTCGCTGGCAAATACGGCTTTGACAGCAGTAGTGATCCTGGCCTTCATGTAAACACTTCAAAATCATTTGCCATGGAACTGAAAGTCAAACAGGTCAAACGGGTCGACGGGGTTAAAGAAGCATTCTACATCCCGGCCACATTCGGTGGTCTTAGACTGACGGTCAAACATTTCTTCCGTAACCTTTTGGGTTCGAAGGATGTGGTGACGATCAATTATCCCGAAGAGAAGAGACCGATTTCAATGCGGTGGCGCGGACGTCATCGTCTTACACGGAAGAATGATGGTTTTCTGAAATGTGTTGCCTGTTATATGTGCGAGACCGTCTGTCCTTCCAAGTGCATACACATCGAGGCAGGAGAGCATCCAGACCTTTCCATAGAAAAATACCCGTTTCGTTTCGACATTGATGAGCTTCGCTGTGTTTTTTGTGGTCTTTGTGTCGAAGCATGCCCCAAGGGAGCGATAAGGATGGACACCGGAGTGGTCGCCATGGCTTATTCGTCCAGAAAAACTTTTGATTTTACACGGGATCTTTTACGTGACGAATATGATCCCAAACAGCATGAGTCGCCCAAATATGGAGATGAGGATCTTCCCCGACCGGACAGTTCCGAAACTGCATTGCCCAACTCTCAAGGAATCCCGGCAGCTTGAGCGAGTTGGTGGTTGAAGGTTCCTCTAGGGGCCTCCTTCCTATTTTCAATTGAGCTCAGCCGGGGGAATCCTTTATGAGCCAATCAGAATCCTTCACCTCAGAGCAGAAAGCTCTACTCGAACCCTACGTCACGAATACCGACCGTTCGGTCTTCGTTCTGACGAACCTTCCTGAAGTTATCAAGGGAGCACTCTTTTCGCGTTATTCAAGATCCACTTTGGGTTTGCGAAACCTGTTGCTCAAGGAGTTTGTCCTTTCTGAGGATTCAGAATTCAGGGAAATTCAGGGAAATTCAGGGAAGACCACCAGCCGGGAAAGTTCAGAATTAGCCATCGAGCGTGCAAGAAAATTTTACGATCGTATCCTCGATGGCTACGGAGACGATTCAATTGGAGAACTGGGAGGAGCTCATCTTGCGCTGGAAAATATTTCAATGCTTGCCACCAAGGTTTTGGAAGATGCCCGGATTGGAGGTTCGCCGCTTGAAAAATCAACACGCTATGTGAGTTTCAGCGAGAAGCACGATGGTCGTTACCGATATTATCGGGATCCAAAACTGATGGATTCGGGTTATGCAAAGCACTACACCCGAGCCTGTGACCACCTTTTTGACAGTTATGTCAAACTTTGTGACCCGATTTGGGCCCATGTGAGAAAGCTCTTGCCTCGTGAAGATGGAACCAGCGAAGCAGCTTATGAACGTTCCGTTAAAGCGAGGGGCTATGACCTGATACGAGGACTGCTCCCAGCCGCGACGCAGACCAACATGGGCATTTTTGGAAACGGGCGTTTTTTTGAGACGCTGATCCGAAAACTTCGACTGGACCCCCTTCAGGAGAACCGTGACCTAGGTCAGTCATCGTTTGATGAACTTTCCAAAGTGATCCCCTCTTTCATCCGCCGTGCTGACCGTAATCATCCCAGATTTCAGGACTATGAGGATTATACAAACTTCCAAAAGGGGCTCCTGAATGACTTTTATTCGGAAAAGTTTTCCATCGAATCGGTTCCTCCACAGGACATGGAAGTCCGTCTTGTCGAATTCGATACAAACGCGGAAAACCGCCTGCTGGCAGCCCTGCTTTTTCCGTTCAGTCATGCTTCCCTCCAGGAACTGCTGCAGAAGCTGGCTGCACTTCCCGAGGATCAAAAAAAACAATTGATTCAGGAATATTCCAAATTGAGGCTGAATCGGAGGGACAAACCCGGTCGTGGCCTCGAAATGCCTTTCTACACTTTTGATCTCGTTGGAGATTATGGAATTTACAGGGATCTCCAACGTCATCGGATGCTGACTCAGGAGAGGCAATTGCTTTCCACAAGTTACGGCTATGAAAAACCAGAAGAAATCGAGGAAGCTGGATTAGGAAGCATTTTTGACGATGCTATGCTCCAGGCCGCAGAAGTCTATGAGAACCTTCTGAAAGATTTTCCCCATGAAGCACAATATGTTGTGCCCATGGGGTACCGTATCCGCTGGTTCGTGAAAATCAATTTGAGGTCCCTCAGCTGGCTCACGGAATTAAGAAGCGTACCCCAGGGGCACACTGGTTATCGCAGAATCGCCCAGCAGATGTATTTAAGGGTCAAGGAAGTCCACCCCACTCTGGCTGATTTGATGAAATTCGTGGATCTTGAAGATTATCCGCTTGGAAGATTGGAATCAGAAGTACGTCAAGAAGCTAAAAAGCAAAGTTTGTGATTTGAATGGTGCTGCCTTAAGCAACATTGCTTTATTTTATCGGAATTGTATCGTTTTAACAAATTATTCTCTTAGTCTGTATCCTGGCAGGCAGGGAAAAGGTTCATTTTTTTCTTCATCAACTTAAGCGCATAAAGGAAACATGCACGAGAACCTGACGATCATCAACCATCCCCTCGTACAGCATAAGCTCTCTCTGATGCGTGATAAAGAGGCTTCGACGAGAAGTTTCAGGATTCTCATTCGGGAAACCGGTACCCTGTTGGCCTATGAAGTGACCAAGGACCTGCCACTCATCACCAAGGAAATTGAAACTCCTTTGATGAAAATGAATGCACCGTTTCTGGAAGGCAAGAAGCTTTGCCTGGTTTCCATCCTTCGGGCAGGAAACGGCCTTCTGGACGGATTCCTTGATCTGGTCCCTTCTGCAAAGGTTGGGCATATTGGGCTTTACCGCGATCCCGAAACCCTTGTCGCAGTAGAGTATTATCTCAAACTTCCTGAATTGATTGACCAGCGTTTGGTGATAGCCCTTGATCCGATGCTGGCGACAGGACACTCCTCAGCTGCCGCGGTAACCCGCATCAAAGAGAACGGAGCGGCCAACATCCGCTTCGTCTGCCTCCTGGCCGCACCAGAAGGGGTTGAATATTTTACTAAAATCCATCCCGATGTGAAAATCTATACCGCTGCTCTCGACGAAAAACTCAACGATCACGCCTACATCATGCCAGGACTTGGTGATGCTGGGGACCGTATTTTCGGTACCAAGTAGATTATAAAAAAAATCCATTTTTTTTCAGAGCTTTAGAATTTTTCATTAAAGCTTGCAGTTAAATTTAGATAAAAAGATATTTGGTTTTCTGTACATCTTGATATCTAGTTTCAAGAATCTACTTTTTGAAGATATTGATTCAACAATATCCATCCAAGCTGAGGAGAGCCCATGATCCCACCTTCTTTTGAATATTTGACTCCATCGAAAATTTCAGATGCGATAGCGATGCTGCAAAAGCATGGAGAGGAAGCAAAAATTCTGGCAGGAGGCCATAGTCTGATACCGGCAATGAGACTGCGTTTATCCGAACCGGGGTATTTGATTGATATAAGTGGAATCCAAGGGTTGGATTACATTCTTGAAGAATCAGGACAACTTCGAATTGGAGCGATGACCCGGGAAGCATCTCTGGAAGAGTCTCAGATTGTGCGGGAAAAATATCCTCTATTGCTGGACACAGCAAAAATGATTGCGGATCCATCCGTAAGAAATGTGGCAACGGTTGGAGGTAATCTGGCACATGGAGATCCTGCCAATGATCATCCAGCTACAATGCTGGCGCTTGGTGCGAACGTTGTTGTAGAAGGTCCCAATGGCAGCCGGGAGATCGGGATCGATGATTTTTTCCCAGATTTCTTCACTACCGCCTTGGAACCCGAGGAAATACTGACAGAAATCAGAATTCCCTCACCTCCCTCTGGCAGTGGCGGAGCCTATCTGAAAATAGAAAGAAAGGTTGGTGATTATGCTGCAGCTGCTGTTGCCTGTCAGTTGAATATCGATTCAGGCGGTTCCATCCAGAAAATAGGCATAGGGCTTACCAACGTTGGCTCCACTCCGATTAGGGCATCGAGTGCAGAACAATTGCTGCAGGGTAAAAATCCTGACGAAAACATGATTGCTGAAGCAGGACGTCTCTCGGCTGCTGATTCTGAGCCGATGGAAGACCTGAGAGGCAGTGCAGAATACAAACGGGCATTGGTCAACGAACTGACCCAAAGAGCCATTAAACTTTCACTCCAACGTGCAGAAGGGAGCCGCTGATCATGTCCAAACATACCGTCACCATAGATATCAACGGAACGACTGTTACGAAGGAGGTTGATTCACGGATGCTGCTGGTCCATTTTCTTCGGGAAGAACTTCAGATGACCGGCACCCATATTGGCTGTGACACATCAAGCTGCGGGGCCTGCACCGTTTTGATGGACGGTCGCTCAGTGAAATCATGCACCGTTTACACGGTTCAGGCGAATGGGCGATCAGTGAAGACCATTGAAGGTATGGAAAGTGGAGGAGCCCTGCATCCGCTTCAGGAGAGCTTTCATGAGGAACATGGCCTTCAGTGCGGTTTCTGCACCCCAGGAATGATTATGCGAGCCACAGAATTCCTTGAAAAAAATCCTAACCCAAGTGAGGAAGAAATCCGCTGGGGAATTTCAGGAAATCTTTGTCGTTGCACCGGTTATGTCAATATCGTCAAAGCCATACAGAACGCAGCAGAAAAAATGCAGAAGGAGGTCGCATGAACGGACCTAAAACCAGTCCGGAAGTCGGTGGGATAGGACACCGTGTAAAAAGAAAAGAAGATGCCCGCTTTATCAGGGGGCAAGGGAAATATACGGATGATGTCGTACTTCCGGGAATGCTCCATATGGATATTGTACGAAGTCCTTATGCCTATGCGAAAATCAAAAGCATCAACACCGATGCCGCCATGGCCATTCCAGGAGTTCATGCGGTGATCACCGGTGATGTGCTCAAACAATACAACCTGCATTGGATGCCGACGTTGATGTCGGACACTCAGATGGTTCTTCCAACGGATACCGTGATGTATCAGTCCCAGGAGGTTGCCGCTGTGATTGCCGATGACCGTTATATTGCTGCTGATGCAGTAGAAGCTGTTGAGGTCGAGTATGAGCCGATGCAGGCCGTTGTGGACCCTTTCAAGGCCATGGAACCCGATGCACCGGTCTTGCGTCCGGATAAGGAAGGTAAAACCGACAACCTTATATGGCATTGGGAAACCGGTGAAAGGGAAGCCACAGAAAAGGTGTTTCAGAATGCCGATGTGGTTGTTAAAGAAAATATTTATCTTCCCAGGATTCATGTGGCCTCAATTGAAACTTGTGGATGTGTCGCGTCCTTTGATCCGGCAGAGGGTAAACTGACGGTTTGGATGACAACTCAGGCTCCACATGCCATCCGAACAGTTGTTGCCCTTGTTGCAGGACATGTGGGACTGTCTGAAGAGAAAATCCGTATCATTGCTCCTGACATTGGAGGTGGATTTGGTGGAAAAGTTCCGGTGTACCCGGGTTATGTGATTGCTATTGCTGCTTCGGTGGTGATTGGAAAACCGGTCAAATGGGTCGAGGATCGTTCAGAAAACCTGCAGGCCGATTCATTTGCCAGGGATTATCACATGGGTGTCGAACTTGCTGCCAACAACAGTGGAAAAATGGAAGCACTGAGGATCAAAACCATTGCGGACTATGGATATACAGATGCTGCAGCGAATCCATCGAAATATCCTGCAGGTATGTTTTCCATTTGTACGGGTTCGTATGACATCAAAACGGCCTTTACTGAAATGGATGCCTATTACACGAACAAGCCTCCTGGCGGAGTCGCATACCGCTGTTCCTTTAGAGTTACAGAAGCAGTTCATGCGATTGAACGGATTGTTGATGTGCTCGCACAGAAACTTGGGCGTGATCCTGCGGAACTTCGGATGCAGAATTTTATTCAGCCTGATGAATTCCCATACCAGTCTGCCCTCGGTTGGGAATATGACAGTGGTGATTATCCGAGAGCCTTGAAACTGGCGATGGAAAAGATTGGTTATGATGATTTACGAAGAGAACAGGTCGAAAAACGTGCCCGTGGAGAATTGATGGGCATCGGTATTTCTTCCTTCACCGAGATCGTTGGTGCAGGTCCTTCGAAAGACTTCGACATTTTGGGGATCAAAATGTTCGATAGTTGTGAGGTGCGCATTCATCCTACTGGAAAGGCCATTGCACGATTTGGAACTAAATCCCAGGGGCAGGGTCATGAGACGACTTATGCCCAAATCCTTGCCGAAGAATTGGGCATTCCTGCAGCACATATCCAGGTCGAGGAGGGGGACACCGATACCGCGCCCTACGGACTTGGGACTTATGCCAGTCGTAGTACTCCCACTGCCGGAGCCGCGGCGGCCAAAGCAGCGTATAAAGTGCGTGATAAAGCCCGTAAGATTGCGGCACATCTTTTGGAAGTCAGTGAGGAAGACCTGGAATGGGAAGTTGGTAAATTCTATGTGAAGGGTTCTCCTGAACAGTCGAAAACGATTCAGGATATCGCCTTTGCTGCATACACCAATCATCCTGAAGGAATGGAAGCTGGATTGGAAGCGACTCATTATTATGATCCTCCGAACATGACCTTTCCTTTTGGTTCCTATATCTGCGTTGTTGACATCGACAGAAAAACGGGTGTCATAAATGTTCGTCGCTTCGTGGCCATTGATGATTGTGGCAATATCATCAATCCCATGATCCTTGAAGGTCAAATTCATGGAGGGTTAACTCAGGGACTTGCTCCGGCAATGTATGAAGAACTGATTTATGATGAACAAGGCAACATCCTGAATGGAAATTTTATGGATTACCTGCTTCCAACGGCGGTTGAAACACCAAAGTGGGAAACAGACCAAACCGTTACTCCCTGCCCTCACCATCCTTTAGGGGCAAAAGGAGTTGCTGAATCTCCTACTGTGGGTGCACCTCCAGCAATTGCAAATGCTGTCGTCGATGCTCTTTCCCATCTTGGTGTGGTGAATATGGATATTCCCATCACACCCTTTAAAGTCTGGCAGGTCCTTAAGGAAAAAGGGGCTGCCGCCTGATACCAATTTCCCGGAGCAGAAAATGGCTCCGGGATCTGTATGATTTCCTGGGCCCATCCATTCATGAAAATCTAAAATGCTTGAGGAATTTTTTCTTGAGTATCTAAAGCTTAAAAACGCCCGAGAAACCTTTGCTACTGCAATGGTTGTTCAGCATGGAACACCTATTTCGGGTAAAACCGGAGACAAGGCCATCATTCGTGCTGATGGGAGTATCCATGGTTGGATCGGAGGAGGATGCACCCACCCGATTGTCATTGAAGAGGCACTTGCTTTGATGAATTCCGGGCATTCAAGGTTGATCAGCATCGATCCGCAGACGAAATCGGCCGAGGGTGTAGAAGTCAAACATTTTCAAATGACCTGTCATAGTGGAGGTTCCTTGAGTGTTTATATTGAACCAGTTTTTCCAAAACCCCTGGTCGTGGTCTTTGGGGATTCGCCAGTAGGACAGAATCTGCTGAAGCTTTCAGCCAATTTGGATTATGAGACCCTTTGGCTCACCGAAACCCGCTTTGCTGAAACCAATGAAGAGGGCAAAAGGGTCTCGAGAGGTTTTGATCTGAAATCCTTCAACCTTGAAGATCCAACCTTCCTTGTTGTGTGTACACAAGGTGAAGGAGATTTGGATGCTCTTCGAGCCGCATTCAGCAGATCCGTCTCCTATCGTGCATTTGTCGGCAGTCTGAAGAAAATGGAGGCGCTTAAAAATGAATTGGCTGAAGAAGGAGTTTGTTCCGGCAAATTATCACAACTTCATAACCCTGCTGGAATCAATATCAACGCTCGAACTCCTTCAGAAATTGCCTTGAGCATCCTTGCGGAAATTGTCCAAACTCTGAGAGCAGAACCCACTAAATCAGTCGAGAATCCAGTCGATGTGCAAAAAGCTGTCGATCCGGTTTGTGGGATGGAAGTTCGTGTTGAAAATGCCCGTTATGTCAGTGTTCTGGAAAGTCAAAACCACTACTTTTGCTGTAGTGGCTGTAAAACCAAGTTTGAAAAAGCCCCGCAAACATTTCTGGTCGCAGGTTAAGTTTCCAGATTCATGGAAATGGACCATTTCATACTTTTATTTCCATTCTTGCATATGCTCGGTTCCAGCGGTTAAATATTTCAATCAACAACCTCATTAAATAAACTTATGGAAGTCAAAGCAGATAAAGAACTTCAACTGAAGCAGGATCCACAGACAGTATGGTCGGTGATGACTGATCCCGCAAAGATGGTAGTTTCAGTTCCCGGAGCGGAATTGACTGAACTAATTGATGAACGCAATTTCAAAGGGAAAATAGGAATTAAAATCGGACCGGTCACTGCTAAATTCAATGGAGAAGCAAGTTTCACCGAACTTGAAGAAGCGAATTATGAACTCACTATGGAGGGTAAAGGTTTAGACACTGGTGGAAAAGGCGGTGCCAGCATGAGCATGAATATCCTTCTTTCGGAAATTGAAAGTGGTGGTACCTTGATGAAGAGTAGCATGACCCTTTCCATCACAGGTAAACTGGCCCAGTTTGGTTCGAGGATGATTGTTGCAGTAAATAACAAAATGTTCGGCCAATGGGCAACCAATTTCACTGCGCTTCTGGACGAGGGAGATGAAGTTTCTCAAGAAGTGACAGACAATGTTCCACAAGCCCTGGATGGTGGTTCTCTCGCCTGGACTGCGGTCAAGGGACTTTTCAAAGGGTAAAGGATCAGTCTGAAGCCATTGCCGAAGATTTCAATCATTGTTCTTGCGGCTGGAAGTTCCTGCAGGATGGGAGAAGTGAACAAACTCCTGCTTCCATGGAACCATGCAACCATCATCAGGCATTTGGTTGAGGTCTGTACTCAAAGTCATGCGGACGAGGTGCTCGTGGTCCTTGGTCATCAATCCCTCAAAGTCAAAAATGCTCTTCAATCTCTGGATGTAAAGTTTGTTGATAATCCGATATTCGAAAAGGGGATGTTGTCTTCAATTCAGGCTGGGATCATGGAAATCTCACCGGAATCGGAAGGCTGGATGATCTTTTTGGGAGACCAGCCCAAACTTTCCCTGAGTCTGGTGAACCGACTGATCGAGCAGTTTCGAAAACATTATGGTTCTGAAAAGGATTTGATCGTACTCCCGGTCTGTGATGGGATTCGAAGGAATCCCGTGATTTTTTCCAAAACCTTTAAACAAAGATTGCTTGATCATCAGGGAGAAGGAGGAAAAGCTTTGATTGAATCCCACAGGGACTCGATGATAGAAGTTGCCGTTGACGATGCAAATATGTTTGAGGACGTCGACACACCCCAAGAGTATAATTTACTGAAACCAGAATAGGGTTCATGTCCACAGAATTTTTTGAAAAACTTAATCAGCTGAACGCCAAGGAAGTTCCCTTTGTGGTAGCCACCGTGATTCGAATCACAGGATCCGTCTCTGCCAAACCGGGAGCCAAATCGATCATTGATTCACATGGAAAAACACTCTACGGGTGGGTTGGCGGAGGTTGTGCGGAAGAAGCGGTCAGAGATGCTGCTATGGATTCCCTTAAAGACGGTCAGACCCGAATTGTTCCCCTGGACCTCGATGATGAAGTCCTCGGAGTCGGGATGCCATGCGGTGGGACGATTGATGTTTATGTGGAGCCCTATCTTCCTCATCCGGAACTCCATCTCGTAGGACATGGAAGGATTGCGGAAGTACTGGCGGAACTTGCCCATCTGATGCATTTTATGGTGACGATCAATGACCCTACTGCCGTCCGGGAACGATTTCCCAATGCCGATCGTCTGATCACCAGTGATCCGGATTTCAAACAACTTGAAGTGGGACCGAATACCTACGTGGTGGTCGTAACTCAGCATAAAGGAGATCAGCATTCCATCAAAAAAGCCCTGGAGGGGCAAGGGCCCTATATCGGATTGGTGGCCAGCACCAAACGCTCCAAGCTTGTTTTTCAATATCTTCTCGATGAGGGAGTCCCAAAGTCTGATCTTAAGCGTGTACACTCACCAGCGGGGTTGGATTTTGGTGGCACCACGCCTGAGGAAATTGCTCTCAGCATTGTTGCTGAAATGGTTTCCATCCGCAGGGGAGGAAGTGGAAGCACGATGATGGATGTCAAGCAGGTGAATGTTGATGCTGTCTGAAGAAACGGAGGTATTGGAGAAACCCTTGTCCGATCCATCAGATGCCTCGCCCGACGATTTGAAAAAGCTTCTTCAAGTCCGCAACTGTTTCCCGATCCTGAACCGTAGGATCCAAGGTCATCCTTTGGCCTATCTGGATAATGCTTCAACCACCCAGAAACCAGACTCGGTTGTCCAGGCGATGGTGGATTTTTACCATCAATCAAACAGCAATGTGAGCCGTGGGGTATACACCTTGGCTGAAGAAGCAACTGAGTGTTATGAAGATGCGCGAATTTCGACTGCCAAGTTGTTGAATGCAGAATCTCCTGATGAAGTGATTTTTACCAGTGGTACCACCGCAGCCGTGAACCTGGCCGCTCAATCCTGGGCTTTACATCAGCTGAATCCTGGAGACAGGATCCTGGTCACGGAGATGGAGCATCATTCCAACCTGGTTCCCTGGCAACAACTCAGCAAGATGAATGGGCTGGAGCTTGATTACTGGTCCATAGACTCGGAGGGACGACTCGACCTGAAAGCGCTTGATCAACATCTCAGCCGCAAAGTGAAGCTTTTGTCTCTAACCGCAATTTCTAATGTTCTTGGTACGATCAACCCGATTCCAGAAATTGTGGAAAGGGCGCATTCTCAAGGTGCTGCCGTGTTTGTTGACGCGGCTCAGGCGATAGCTAGAATGTCAATCGATGTTCAGGAATGGGATTGTGACTTCCTGGCATTCTCGGGTCACAAACTATACGGTCCAACCGGGATAGGGGTGCTCTGGGTGGAAAAGAATCGTTTGCAGGAAATGGAGCCCTGGCAAACAGGTGGAGGGATGATTGCTAAAGTCGATCGGTTTGATTCCAGTTGGGCACATGGTTCCTCCAAATTTGAAGCAGGTACTCCACCCGTTGCCCAGGCTGCAGGGTTGAAGGCTGCAATCGACTTCATCGATGACCTGGGTTTTGATTCAATAAAAAACCATGAAGCAGAACTCACTAGGATCGCACTGGACCGATTGGACAAAGAGAGGGATGTGGAAATTTATGGACCCCTCAATGGGGAGTCACGTGCTGGGGTCATAGCATTCAATCTGCTTGGAGTTCACCCGCATGATGTGGCCCAGGTTCTCAATGAAAGCGGTATTGCAGTGAGAGCTGGACATCATTGTACCCAGGTGCTCCACTCCAGGCTTGGACAGCAATCCACGGTCAGGATGAGTGTGGGGGTGTATAACACGGAAGAAGAGATCCTGAGACTTGTATCATCCCTTCAGAATGTAAGAAATTTGCTTCAGTAAACCATGTCCAACGAAGCTATCTATAAGGGTGTGATCCTTGATCATGCACGGCATCCACGTAATCGGGGAACGATAGAAAATCCTGATTTTGAGGCAGCGGCTTATAATCCTCTTTGTGGTGACGAATTGCTTTTGCAACTCCGACTTAAAAAGGATTTGATTGAAGATTGCCGAACGACGGTCCGTGGATGTTCGGTATGTCAGGCATCGGCTTCCATGATGAGTGAGGAAGTCCGGGGAAAATCGATGGGACATGCTTCGGCATTATCCAAAGTTTTTCAAAACGGTCTTCTTGATCAAGACTCCGAAGATAACGGGGAGTTGGAGAACCTGCTCCCTCTGATGAACCTCAAGTCCCACAAAAGCCGCCTTAAATGTATTGCCCTGGCCTGGTATGCCTTCGATGAATGTGCAGAGAAATACCATCAACCTAAAACTGAACCCCCAACATCTTCCTGAATGACCTTCATGTTTCAAAAAGAAACCGAAAAAATACAAAAGATGCTGGAAGAACAGGATTATGTTGCTGATCCCAGCATTTTGATGTCTGTCTATCTGGCAAAAACCCTCCATAAACCTCTACTGATTGAGGGGCCTGCCGGGGTAGGAAAAACAGAAATTGCCAAAGTCATGGCGAAAGCGTTGAACACAGACCTGATCCGGCTTCAATGTTATGAAGGACTTGATGCAAACATGGCGCTTTACGAGTGGAATTACCAGCGTCAACTGCTTCACATCAAGCTTGATGAAAAAAGTGAAAAGACCCTGGAGGAAAAAGAAAACTCCATTTTCAGCGAGACCTTCCTACTCAAACGCCCTTTGCTGCAGGCATTGATGCATCCTCAACCTCCAGTACTGCTGATCGATGAACTCGATCGATCGGATGAGGAATTCGAGAGTTTCCTGCTCGAAATCCTGTCCGAATGGCAGATTACCATTCCTGAAATCGGAACCATCCGTGCTTCAGACCCGCCTTATGTGATTCTTACCAGCAACCGTACCCGTGAACTTTCCGACGCGGTACGGCGTCGCTGCTTCTACCTCTGGCTTGATTATCCGGAATTCGACAAGGAACTGGCCATCGTCCGGTCCAAAGTCCCGGGGATAGACGAAAGCCTCGGGCAGCAGATCTGCCTTTTCATGGAAATGATCCGAGAGGAGAAACTCGAAAAGGTCCCCGGTGTGGCTGAAACTTTGGACTGGGCTCGTGCGCTAGTCGCCCTGCATCAGGATCACCTCGATCAGGAGATGATCGAGGCGACCCTGGGGATTGTTTTCAAGGACAAAGGCGATGTCGAATTCGTGAAGCAATCCCTTTCAGGGTTCATGGAGCGGGTGGGGCTGCAAATGAAGGAACTTCCCTCTCGAAAGCAGGCCTCCGCCAACGCTGCATGACCCACCGACCGGAAGCATCGTCTGGGGGTGTCCGGCTTACTGTTTGATTTTGACCTCCATGGGCATCCCGGCTGCCGTCCACTCCAGCATGGAACCGTCGTACATTCTGGCATCCTTGTTTCCCAGAAGTTCGCTCATGACAAACCAATCCAGGGTTGACCAGTGGCCTGTGTTACAGAATGCGATCACGGACCCCTGATCGGGCACCCCCTGGCTTTTCATGATCTGCTGGAGTGCTGGTATATTTCGGAATGTCCCTTTGCCGTCGATGGTCAGCCAGTCCTGGGGAACATTCCGGGAACCTGGAATCGTCCCGGTTGCTTTAGCCTTAGGATGTCTGTTCAACCCCACATACTGATCATCGGTTCTGCTATCCACGAACAACTGTCCGTTGTCGAAAGCCTGCTTGACCTCGTCTTTACTGAGCACCCATTCTTTCTTCAATCGGGCATTGAAGGTTTTTTGCTGTGGAGAACGGGATTCGGTTTCCAGGGGATATTTCGGTTTTTTTGCTTTTTTGTAGGCAGCCATACCGCCATTCAGAATCGATACTTTATCATGCCCAAGCACCTTGAAAGTCCAGTAAACGCGTGTTGCTGTTCCCATTTTGCTTGAACTGGTGCCAAAGGGGATCAGCACCACATGGTCTTCATTATCGATCCCAAGGCCGCCGATGAGACTGCTGATCTGCTCTACAGGGGGAAGCATCCCTACAGTCCCTTCGGAGTTTTTTGTACGCCATCCATCTTTGCTGTAATTGGTGAAAATCGAACCAGGTACATGCCCCTTTTGATAGCTAGAAAGGGTTCTCAAATCGAGCATGACGATTCCCTTCTTATCTATTTGGCCTTTGACCCACTCGGCCTCCACCAGTGGGGTGAAGGCATGCACGGCACTTCCGAATAACAACATGCACAATGAAATGGTCCAGAATGAAACAAGTTTTTGCATGGTCCCTCCAAATTGAGATAGATTCATTAACCGAAAGAGATGAAATTTCATACTATCTCCAGTGTTTCATTCTGGGGTATCCGATAATTTACCAAGGAGTTTATAGGATTTGATTTGTAGGTGATCATTCAGTTAATAGAAGATGTGTCTCAATCAAATTTCAATGGGCGAACATGTCAAAAAATAAAAAGCCAATTCTTACGATCCTTGCAGTTGCAGTCATTATTGCAGCAGTTGGAACATACTCAATGATGCAGAAAGATCCGCCACAAACAGATACGAACACTTCCATGAACAAATCCTCTGGGAAAGATACATCCGAGTCTGAATCCGAATCTGAAGAAGTAAAGGTCCAGGCTGAGACAGATTCTTTGGTTGGAAAAACCGTTGAAACCTCAAGCGGGCTGAAATACCTTATCCTGCAAATAGGGGAAGGAAGCTCTCCTGTCGAACAAAGTCAGGTACGGGTGCACTATCGTGGCAGGCTTGAGGACGGTACGGAATTCGATAGTTCCTACAAGCGTGGACAGCCAGCGACTTTTCCAGTCAATGGTGTAATCCGAGGTTGGACAGAAGCATTGATGCTTATGAAGCCTGGAGACAAATGGGAACTGACCATTCCTCCAGAACTGGGGTATGGAGCTCGTGCCGTAGGAAATGTTATCCCACCGAACTCGACACTGATTTTCGAAGTGGAATTGTTGGAAATCCTCTAAGTCGCAAATATGTTTTCATCGGCATAATTTTTTCAGACTTGCAGTCTTTTCAGAATGTCGATGATGGATTGAAATATATCCTTGAGCATCTCATCCTCTATGGGTCCATCATTGAGAGTGGACAGACGCGCCATCAACTGTGATTCCCTGTCTGGGTCAAGAACTTGGATATTTTCTTTTTGTTTGATCTGTCCCACTTCAATTACCAACTCTGCACGACGGTTGAGTACCTTCAAAAGTTCTTCGTCAACCTCGTCGATATTTTCCCTCAACTGAAGAAAACGCTCTTTGATTTCTTGATTCATTGCTTTAATTACTGTGTAAAAAGCAAAGGATTGCATAGATGTACCGAAATTTCCATTAAAGACAATCTCCATCAAGGGATTCCAACAATCTGGAAAAACTTGTATCATAAAAGATAGTTTGATATAAAAACAGGTTATGCTTTTTCGTTAACGTCATCCATTTATGGGGAAGATGCGCAAACCTTTGATAGCTGGAAACTGGAAAATGAACGGTAGCATCGGACTGGCTGCAGATTTGCTGCAGGCGATGCAACCCGGTGTTGAAGAGAGTTCAGTGGAAGTTGTGATCTGTCCGCCCTTTTCTCTTCTTCAAAGTATGGGTGAGTGTTTTCGTGAAACATCAGTTTCCTTGGGAGCTCAAAATGTTCATCCTCAGATTTCGGGAGCATACACGGGTGAAACCTCTGCAGCCATGTTGAACGAGATGGAGGTGAAGTGGTGTATCGTTGGGCATTCTGAACGCCGAGCCCAATTTGCAGAAACAGATGCGCTCGTTCGCCAGAAAGTAGGTACGTTGCTTCAGCACGGAATTCAGCCAATTGTTTGTGTAGGTGAATCTCTTGAAGAACGTGAAGCCGGAAAGCATGAAAGTGTGGTTGTGGAGCAACTGAAAAACGGACTTTCAGGGTTGGCTGCTGATGATCAGTTACGCTGCACCATCGCCTATGAGCCTGTTTGGGCGATTGGAACTGGAAAGACTGCAACCTCGCAACAGGCGAATTCAATGCACCTCACCATCCGTCGTGAACTGGCGGAATTGGCCACCGAACAGGTCGCCTCAGAAATACGCATCCTATACGGAGGCAGCGTCAATGCTGCCAATGCCGCGGAATTGTTGGAACAATCTGAGATCGATGGAGCTCTGGTGGGGGGTGCAAGTTTGAAAACTGATCAATTCCCAGGCATCATTGCTGCCTCGAATGTATAAGACTTGAACCACCGATGTTTACACTACTGCTGATCATTCATATCATTGCTTGTATCCTAATCATTTTCTTTGTCTTGCTTCAGGCGGGCAGAGGGGCGGAGTTAGGTGCGGCCTTCGGAAGCGTGGGACAGGCGAATTCGGTTCGTGGGAAAATGACAGGAGTCGGCAAGATGACAGCAGTTGTTGCAGTCATCTTCATGGTCACATCATTGAGCCTGGCCTACCTCTCCTCCCAAGCGGCCAGGGATTCTGTGGTGCGTGAAATTGAAGCGGTCCCTTCCCTTCCCAGCACCTCCACAAACCAGCAGGCAGAACCGCAGTCCGTTCAGATTCCTGTTGAAGAAAAATCCGATGAACTGGAGCAGAAAGCGGCTCCTCCGATTGATTCTGGAGAATCCACCGACCAATAGAATTCACTTGTTTCCTGAGGGGCCATGAAAAATCTGTTGCTCCTCAGACACGCTAAGTCATCCTGGGACCATCCCGAAAATTCTGATTTCGAACGTCCACTTGCTCCTCGAGGGGAGAAAGTTCTCCCTGTGATGGGTAAGGTGCTGGAGGTTATGGAACCTTCCGTGGAAAAGGTTTTCAGTTCCCCTGCCGTAAGGGCTCTTGAAACGTCAAGAGGGGTGATCCGGGAAATTTCAAATCCTCCGGAACTGGTAGAATACCCCCCTCTTTATTTGGCAGAATTGCCGGTTTTTCTCCAACTGACCCACTCCCTGTCTCCTGAACTCGAGTGTGTAATGTTTGTCGGCCACAACCCTGGGATGGAGTCTTTCTGTGATTGGCTTTGCTTTGGTCAACAGTCGGGCAGCACCAGTCTTCGAACGGCCAACCTCGTGTGGCTTGAACTCGAAATCGAAGACTGGAAAGATACAACTCAGGGCTGCGCCGTTCTCCGCGCTTTATTGCCTTCAAGATTGATGAAAGCCCTCTTCTGAAGCCTACTCAGGTCCTTAGTGGATCAGGCTGAGCATGTCAAAGTTGAAAGTAATTCCAAGGTAGATGGCAATGCCGATGATGTCATTTGCCGTGGTAATGAAAGGCCCGGTGGCCAATGCGGGGTCGATGTTCATGCGTTTCATCAAGATTGGAATCGTGGAACCCACCAACGCCGCAAAGCAGACGACCAACAACAGGGCAGTACCGCTGGTCAGGGCCATGCTAAGGTTTTGACTCAAGTACCATGTCATTCCAACCAGGACTATAGAGCAGACCATACCATTCAAAAAACCCACGCGGAGTTCTTTGGAAAGCCGTACGATGAGGTCCGTCGTCTGAATTGCACCAGTGGCCAGTCCCCTCACGACAATCGATGAGGATTGAATGCCGATACTGCCTCCGAGAGCGGCAACCAGCGGAATAAAAAACGCAACTTCAGGAAGATTGATCAAGGAATTTTCGTAAGTGCTCATCAACAGTGCCGAAGCGAAGCCGCCGATGAGCCCAATGAGCAGCCAGGGAAGCCGGTCCCTCGAAGTTTTGATGACGGATGTTTCAGAGACTTCCTCATCTCCCGTGCCGGCAAAATGCCCGATGTCTTCATGATGCTCCTCTTCCATTACATCGACGAGATCATCGATGGTAATCCTGCCAATCAGCCGAAGATGTTTATCGATCACAGGGACCACGACTAAATCATATTCCTTCGCCAGGCGCAGGACCTCTTCCTGGTCAAGGTCCTGATCAACTGCCACCACTTCCGGATTCATCATGTTTTGGATCAGGGTGCGTTTGTCGGCAAGTAGCAGTTCGGTGACGCTGACGGTGCCGATCAGGTGGCGATATTCATCGACGACATAGGCGGTGTAGAACAGTTGAAACTGAGGCTGTTTCTTGACATAAGTCTGAATTTCACGGGTGGCCTGGCCAACGGTTTGGTCTTTGAGAATCGAGACCACAAAAGGTGTCATCAATCCTCCGGCGCTCTCCTCATCGTACTGAAGTAGTTGGGTCAGCGTATCTCGTTCTTTTTCTGGAAGAGTCTCAAGCAAAGCATCGGCCTGCTCTTCTTCCATTTTGGAGACAAAATCGGCAGCATCATCCCCAGGCATCTCCCCGATAAAACCTGAAAGCTGCTCCGGACTCATCTCCTCTACGATGCTCTCGAGCACCGAAGAGGAATCCTGGAGATTGGTTAAAACTTCGGAAGCTGTCTCACGGCCCAACATTTCAAGAACCGCAAGTTGATGCTTGAGTTTGAGTTGAAGGAGGATGTTGGAGATTTCTACAGGATTCAGGGTCTCAAGGAGACTTTTGAGAACCTGGGGGCGCTGGGTATTGACGAGCTTTTTGACCAGCTTCGAAAACTGTGGATCATGAGCTTTGGACATCAGACCTTGTTTTAGAAGTTGGTGGCCCTGAATCAGCCGTTGTTTATTTTGCCCTGGCCTTAAGCAAGGAAGGATGGATCAGTTCAAGGGTCGCCATTCGCTGATCAGGTCAATCAGTAAGCGAACTCCAACCCCTGTAGCTCCAGTTGCCGGGTGGTAATCTACGTACTTTACATTCCAGGCGGTGCCAGCGATGTCAAGATGGACCCAGGGAGTGTCTCCAACAAAATGCTCGAGAAATTTACCGCCGGTGATTGTTCCTGCGGAGGGTCCCCCGATGTTTTGAAGGTCGCCATATTTTCCCTTCAGTAATTCTCCGTATTCTGGAAAATTTGGTAGTTCCCAAACCCGGTCACCACTCTTTTCTCCTGCAAGGCTCACCCGTTCCATCAATTCTTTATGGTTGCTGAGGGCGCCTGAGGCATGATTCCCGAGAGCTACCACACACGCTCCTGTTAAGGTTGCAAGGTCAACCACAGCATCAGGTTTGTATTGCTCGATCGTGTAACTCAGGGCATCGCCAAGTATCAGCCGTCCTTCAGCGTCGGTGTTCAGGATTTCCACCTTTTTGCCATTGTAAGCAGTCACGATGTCTCCAGGACGTTGGGCATTACCTCCGGGCAGGTTTTCGGTTGCCGGAACGACACCGATGATATTCAGTTTTGGTCTCATCTGGGCAACTGCATTCATCGTTCCCAGTACTGCCGCCGAACCGCACATGTCAAATTTCATCTCATCCATCGTCTTGCCGGGTTTGAGGGAGATCCCTCCGGAATCAAATGTTACTCCTTTCCCGACCAAAGCAAGGGTCTCTTCTGCTTCAGGGTGCTTGTATTCCATAAAGATCAATTTGCCAGGACTGACCGAACCCTGTGAGACCCCGAGCAACATCCCCATGCCCAGTTTTTTCATCTCTTTCTCTTCGAGAACCTTGAATTCGAGCCCTTCGCTTTTGCAAATTTTTTTGGCTTCATCGGCCAGTTTCCCAGGATTCATATCATTTCCAGGGGTATTCCCCAAAGTCCTCGCCAAATTGGCCGAGACAGCTCTCAATGCACCATGCTTGACTGCATTAGAATTCGAAATAGAATCTTTATCGAGGATGCGGATTTTGATATATTTTGGGCCTTTGTTCACGCTGCTTTTGTAACTTTTAAAATCGTAGGCACCTAGCTGTAAACCCTCGCTAACCGATTGACCACATTCTTTACCACCTGCAGTGCTTAAAACATTGGTGAGCATTACACCGACAGATTTTAATTTACTCCCAGAAAGCAGCTTTCCTGCTGTGCCAGCTGCCCGCCTTAAAGTCTCAGCATTCAGTTCATCCCGCTTTCCAATCCCCACCAGCAATAGTTGCGAAGGTTTAGACGAACCTGTGATCAAACAAAGACTGGAACCAGTTTTCCCATTGAAAATCTCTTCTTTTATAGCACTGTTGATGAGTTTTTTTTGTGTCTCGGCAAGGGACGACAATCCTGCAGCACGGGTGTCGGATTTTTCCGGCAGAAAAACAATGAGGCTTTCGATAGCTTCATTTTCGAGGCCCTTAGTGCTGTAGCTAATTTTTAGATCCATGGTTTTCAGTTTTGAAATCCCGGCCTAGATTGTTGGAAATCCCAGAACCACTTGAGTATCAGAGAGTTCTAAGCAGGTGATATTTGAAGTTAAACCAAATATTACAGTATGCTGTAATCAAGACCACAAGCTTTAAGAATTCATTAAGCCTTGTACTGTCATAGGGTGTTTGAAAGTCCAGTTCTCAAATTTCTGTTTTTCGAATTTATTGTTCCCTACAACCAAGGGGGCTTGAGAAAGTGCAGGACACGGGTCAATCTCAAATTCTTCATAAACTAAAAATCTAGAGGATGATGCGTCTGCTATTTATGGGAACCCCGGAATGGGCTATCCCGACACTGCAAGCATTGGTTGATTCGGATCATGAAGTCTGTGGTGTATTGACTCAGCCTGATCGCCCTGCAGGAAGGAAAAAACAGATGCTGGCTTCTCCAGTCAAACAGTGGGCACAAGAGCATGGCTTGCCGATTTTTACTCCAGAAAAAGCAGGAAACAATGAATCGTTCCAGCTTTTGAAAACACTAGGAGCAGATTTGTACTTGGTTTGTGCATACGGCCAGATTTTGCCTCAATCCCTGCTCGAACTGCCAGATCGTGGATGTTTTAATCTTCATTTCTCAAAGCTTCCGCGCTGGAGAGGCGCCAGCCCGGTGCAGGCTGCGATTCTAGCAGGTGATTTAACGACCGGGGTTTCCCTTCAACGGATGGTCCTCAGGTTGGATGCTGGACCTTTGGTTGCAGAATCAGAGGATGAAGCAATCCGAATTGATGATAGCGCCGAAAGTCTTGGTAGCCGTCTCTCCCACAAGGGTGCTGAACTTACACGAAAAACACTACCCATTCTGCTCGAGGGAAACCAGAAGGGGGTGGAACAGGACGATAGCAGGGCGACTTATTGCAGGCTGATTCGAAAGGAACAGGGCCGTATCGACTGGATGCAGGAAGATGCGAAGGCGATTGACCGAAAATTGCGGGCCTTCAAACCCTGGCCTGGGATCTATTGTTTTGGTCCCGATGGGAAAAGACTTCAGTTGATGGAACTTGAGGTCATCGATGCAGAATTGGAACCGGGCTTGGTTGGAGACGGGCTGTTAGTTGGTACCCTCAGTGGTTGCCTCAGGATCTTGCGAATCCGCGAAGAAGGTAAAAAGGAGATGGATGCGGCTTCTTTCCTCAACGGCCATCCTGGATTTTGCGGATTTATGCTTCAGTGAATCACAAAGGTATTCGGGTGAATTGGATTCATCAATATCAACCTTTGATTTCCAGCCTTGGATAAGGGATTTCACGGGCAATCATAAAATCTGCTGGACCTGCGTTTTCCTCTCCTGAAACCTGTACTCCCAAAAGTTCATCGTGCAATGTCAGAGTTACCTTAAGCCCCAGTGCTTCCATGCTTAGCTCTGATTCCACCAGCAGTCGTCCACAGAGATCAAGTTCGCTAAAGTCTGTCAGTCTTCCGGTTAGGCTTAAGGCACCACCAGCTTCTTTCAGTGTGACTTCAGACCCTTGATTCTCTCTCAGAAAATGAAGCAGGGTGTCACGATTCACGGAAGCGCTGGAACTCATGATGACACTTCTTCCTGGGATCCTGTTTTGAATTGGTCCTCACGGATGGAACCGACTTCCAAAGCTAGTTGATTCAGCAGTTCAGGAAGCCCCTCCCGACTTACCGAAGAGACCAGGTGCACCTTTTCCCCAAATTGTTCGAGTTTCTTTTTGATCGGGTTCAGGCTCATGGGGTTTTCCACTGAGTCGATCTTGGTCAGACCGATGATTCTTGGCTTGTTGAGGAGATCCGCAGAAAATTCTCCGATTTCGTGAAGTAGCATCCTGTATTCCTCAAGTGGGGAATGTTCTGCAAATCCAGATACATCGAGGAGCATCAGCAGCATTGCCGTACGTTCGACATGCTTTAAGAAACGGTCTCCCAACCCCTTGCCCTGATGTGCACCCTCGATGATTCCAGGAATGTCGGCAACCACAAAAACATCTCCTGAAGAATGCCGGACCACCCCAAGTTGCGGAACAAGGGTGGTGAAGGGATAATCCGCGATTTTCGGACGAGCGTGGGAAACACTGCTGATGAAGGTTGACTTGCCTGCGTTCGGAAATCCAAGCAGTCCAACATCCGCCATCAGTTTCAGTTCAAGCTGGAGCCAGCATTCTTGGCCTTCTTCTCCAGGCTGATGATGTTCGGGAGCTCGATTGGTTGAGGTTTTAAAACGTGCATTACCACGACCCCCGCGCCCTCCCTGGAAGAGCAGGTATTCCTGGGTTTCAAGAACCTCGAGCAACACCTCTCCGGTTTCCTGATCTTTCAGCACGGTTCCTATCGGTACTGGGATCTTCAGGTCCGGACCATTTTTTCCATGACGGTCCTTTCCCATGCCGTTGCTTCCGTTACCGGCATGCTGGTGTTGCTGAAATGAGAGATCGAGAAGGGTGTTCCGGTTTTGATCACCGATGAAGTATATATCTCCACCTTTGCCACCATCTCCGCCGTCAGGACCTCCCATTGGGATGTATTTTTCACGTCTGAATGAGGTGCACCCTGAACCGCCCCGGCCCGAACGGATATGGATCTTGACCGAATCAACGAATTTCATGGGAAATGGTCTCTTTTCCGTGATATTGAGTTACCAGTTGAAGCATCACGTTATCCCGGACGAGGAACAAGAACAAGCAGTCGCCGGTTATCGTATTGGATTTTCATTTGCTCTTTGAAAATCCTGAGCTAGCATCATTGCTTTGATTTAATGTGGGAAGCTCAATGGAAAGTCAAATCACTGAAAACGTGGAGGTGCAGGCCGAATCCTTCTTCCTGGAGGAACATTCGAATCCGGAAGATAACCATTTTGTTTTTGCCTATAAAATCCGTATCAAAAATCACGGCAATCAAACCCTTCAGCTTCTAAGTCGTCACTGGGTCATCACTGACAGCAACGGAGAGGTGGAAGAGGTTCGAGGCGAAGGTGTGGTTGGTGAACAGCCGGTGCTTGAAGAGGGAGAAGAATTCGAATATACCAGTGGTTCCCATCTGAAAACTGAAATGGGAACGATGCATGGAAGCTATCAAATGGTTAATGATCAGGGAGAAAGCCTGGATGTTGAAATCCCCTGTTTCACTCTCTCCATTCCAGGAATTATCAATTAAATCAGATACTCGTGAAGTCTGGCAGGCTGCTTCTGATGGTGTTGGCGATGCTCAAGAATCCCTCTCTCCGCTGAGAAGATTCTCGAAAAAGCAGTCCGATTTTCCGTGAAGGTACCGGAGCATCAAATTGCAGATAGGTCATAGGGGGGTTGCTTCCCGAATTAGGAAAGACAGAGTAATAAGGCATCAGTGTGACTCCCATTCCTGCCGAAACCATATGCCTCAAGGTTTCAAGACTGGTTCCCTGGAATTCCGGATTTTCTGTTGCACCGGCCATCATGCAGACCTCCAGTGCCTGATCCCTCAAACAGTGTCCATCTTCAAGCAGCAGGATCCGTTCTTCGGACAAATCGGAAAGGGATACGCTGTCTTGGATGCTCAGTTCATGCCCTCTCGGCAAGGCAAGAAGGAAGGGCTCATCAAAGAGTTCGATTTCTGAAAGCCCGCTACTGGAAACAGGAAGAGCAAGGATAATCACATCCAGTTCCGCATCACTCAGTTTTTTCAGCAAAATGTGGGTTTGTTCCTCATAAAGGAATAGCTGAAGCCGAGGGTATTCCTGGACCATCGCCGGGATCATGAAAGGAAGCAGGTAGGGACCTAGGGTCGGAATGAGACCCATGCGCAGTTTGCCCTGCATCGGATCTTTAAAACTGACTGAAATTTCTTCAATCTGTTCCACTTCCTGAAGGATCAAACGAGCCCGACGAACCACTTCTTTTCCAACGGGCGTCAGCATGACTTTGCGTTTTGTCCGTTCCACCAGGAGCACCCCAAGGTAGTCTTCAAGCTTACGCAGCTGGCCGCTCAGGGTGGGCTGGGTTACATGACAACGCTCGGATGCTTTGCGAAAACTCCTCAGTTCATCCAGCGCAACAAGGTATTCAAAATCCCGAATATTCATAGCAGTTTTTTCATTAGGAATTCATAGATACCATAATCCATCCTTTTTGCAAAGCCGGGTTACGATTCCTCAAGGATCTGGGTCGAGATTGAAGCCATCCATTTCCTTATCCGTCGTACCACACAAACCCACGTTCTGGAACTCAGCTTTGATGAGGTTGGGCAGAACTCCTTTGAAATGAACGCCGTATCTGAATCCTACCAGGTATGGTATTCACATGTGCTCCACAGTGAGGTCTATTCAGATGCCTTTACCGAGTTTGCAGAAATACTCGGTGTTATTTGTGTCTTCTGACTGGAACTAGTTGTTGAATGTTTATTCCTCCTTGCATCCGGATGAGGAAATGCAATGAAACCATGACCAATCAAGAAGGTATTTGAGATGGATCAATTCAATTGTTCTGGCATACTTCGACAATCGTCTTCAGGTTGTTTACCGGGGTCTGAAGGGGGACGGCACATTCTGGTGCAATGATATCCACTCCGGCATCGATCACTCGTTGAACCTCAATACGAACTTCATCTGGGCTCTTCTGCAAGAGGGTCTGGGGGTTGTTGATGTTTCCAGCCAATCGGATCTTCCCTTTTGCTGCCTCAACCATTTTCTCAACAGGATTTGCTGATTCAAAATGGTACATGTCAAATCCCGTTTCACGAAAAAATTCGATTCGGTCCATGGACCTACCGCAGCAATGTAGAATCACTGGAGCAGGAATCTGGGGAACCAGTTCCTGGTGACGCCAGAGTAGGAAATCGCGATACATGGTGTTTCGAATCAGGTCTCCTGTTGCATGATCCGCCCAGACGATTGCATCTGCACCGGCCTCCAACTGAGCCTTAGCAAAGAGGATTGGTACTTGAGAAAGCAGATCGAGGGATTTACGCACCCGCTCAGGTTTCGCCAATGTGTCCATAAGGAATGCCTGCACATTGTAGACATGATACGAAAGAGTCCATGGGCCCATGACCTTGCCGAGGATCATGACCTTGTCGCCAAAATGTTTTTTTAGCATTCTTATGGCTTCAAGAGAACATTTGATATATTTGTCTTCAAAAAATGAATCAGGAAAACCATCTGGTAAACAGAGTTCGGCATTGGCGTCTTGCCATGGCGCAAACTGTGGGGTGGGAAGATTCCCTGGATCACTGAAATCTACAACACATCCCAGGGCTGTGGCTTCCTGAGCAATTCCGAAAATCGGCATGACACTGTCGAAGCCCATCAGGTCATGTGCACCAGCAGCAAGTTCGGCCATGGGTTCCGGTTCTGTATTCGCATCAGGAAAATGTTGGCCTACAAGGTCCATCAACTCAAAATTAATGACTGAGGTGATGCTTGCAGCACAAGGACGGTCGACTGCTTTCCCACTCAGAGCTGCCTCGAAACGCTGCTTTGAAGTCATCCGTTCGATAAGTTCTTTGTTATTCATTTAAATACTTTCCATTAGAGGTCACTGATTCAATGTATACGGGTTAAATTTGATAGGTTGTCTTAATGTTCTATTTGATGTGTTTTGACAATAGATTGATATTACATTTTTTCCAGGAATGGTCAGTTTAAACTAACCAGGTCATTCTTAGACTGTTGAAAATTCACATCAAACAATATGCATAGGTATTTGAATATTCTCCTATCAATTTTCTTGAGGTGGTCTTTCCCATTCTGAAGTTTTAAAAGTTCATCCTCTTGTTCTTCATACTTGGTCAAATCTTTAAACGAAGTTGTACACGATTAATTTTATAATTAAAAATAGCAGTGAAAAACCTTTGAGAAATGTTGATTATCTCAAATAACAAAATTTTCCATTTCTAAGGAACTACTGCCTGAAGGCTGGACGCGTTGCTTGCTGGAAAATGGAGGGTCCTGTTCAAAGTGTATAAACTAAAAATGACGGACTGGCAGATTTGGTATTCATAGGGGCAGCGGATTTCATCAAAGTCGGCTCCTCCAGCAAGTATGAATTTCTGGTGAAATTCAACCAGCCGATGGAAATCGAATCGTCCTTTACCTTGAAACGAAAGATCTCCTTTAACCGACTCATTTCAGTTCCACCCAGATCGCCCCTGAACCACCAAAACGTGGTGGAGCATCACGGAATTCCCTAAGGTAGGGATGCCCGTTTTTTTTCAACCATTGAACGACTGCGGTTTTCAATACAGGTCCATGATTTCCCGAATGCTGTCCCTTTCCGGTAATGATCAGCACGTGTCTTAACCCCTGAGCGTGACAGGTTTTAATGAAATTCTGGACGATCATGATTGCTTCCTCCCGGGTTTTTCCGTGGAGGTCAATTTGTTCGTCTGCACCACTCAGTTGTGAAAAAGGAGAATCGTGTTTTTCTTTATTATTTTTACCAAGGGTAATTTTGGGAAGTGGTTCCTTGTCAGGAACACGATCGATGTGATCGAAAACTTCCTGCATGTAGCGGTCTTCATGACCGGTTTCGAGGAAATCGATCTCGAGATCAGGTGGGGAAGGTTTCTTCCCACTCATGGGAGGTATTAAAAATAATAACGAGCGGTAAAACCATGGTAGAATGTTTGCTCGCTCAGAGTTGAATTGGAAGAATCAAATTTTGTGCTAGGGCCGTCTGATTCACGAATCAATCCGATTTCGATGCCTATCCCGATATTCGGACTCGTAGTTGGAAACATCTCACTTCCGCTGAAAACCCTCATCCGTGTTCCTTTTTTTGTACCTACCGTCATCAGACCACCTCCAGCACCATAATACAGATCGTATTCGCCTTCTTGGAGGAAAACCCTGTTGAATCGTGCTTCCACACTGAAAAGGTTAGAAGTCCCTTCACGATAACTGATCAAAAGTTCCAGCGCATCGGTTTGCGAGATCCAATTTTTGACCGAGATTTCTTCAACACTTCCGTTAGGTCGATAGAAAAGCCCGATCCCAAAACGTCGAGTCATGGTGCGCATGACATCATCAAATTCAATCAGGCGAATATCGGAGCGTTCCACCTTGAGTTGCTGGGAAGTAAGTTCTGAGTCGAGGTAAAGGATCTGCTCGTCCATGGCGCGGATACGTCCCTTGAGGGTTTCACCGCTGTTGAGTCTCAGTGTTTCTGCTCCAAGGCTATGGCACCACAAGAGAGAGAGGAGAATGATTATCTGGCGTTTGAACATGTTCGCGAACCGTGTTCTGATTGATATTCCACGTAAAGAGATCAAAGCAATGAATGCAAATGATGAACCTTGCTGAAAAACGTTTTGGATTCCATGGTTCTGCTGTTGGAATTAAGAACAGTGTTTTCTTGACATATCCGTCATATTCAAGAAAATCCATTCTTGGCAGAAAGCCAAAAAACTATACTCAAGTCCGTTGACTCATCCATCATCTGATGCCCTCTAACTTACAACAAGTTAATCATCCGGGTTTTTAAACCCGATTCAAGGAACAAACAAGATGTCCCAGATTCATGCCACGTCCATCATAGAAAACGGTGCCGTCATCGGCAAAAATGTTGAAATTGGTCCTTTCTGTCATATTGGTGCAAATGTCAGCATTGGAGATGGCTGCATATTGAAATCCCACGTAGTGCTCGATGGCTGGACTAGTCTTGGTGAGAAAAACATTATCTTTCCCTTTGCCTGTATCGGAGGAGAACCGCAGGACCTGAAGTATCGTCACGAAAAAACCCTGGTGACAATTGGATGCGAAAATATCATTCGAGAAGGAGTTTCGATCCACCGTGGAACCAAAGGCGGGGGTGGGCAAACTGCCATCGGTGATCACAACTTACTGATGGGTTACGTTCATATCGCGCATGACTGTCATATTGGCAATCATAACATCCTCTCGAATTACACAGGCCTCAGTGGCCACTGTACGCTGGATGACCATATTAATCTCGGAGGTCAAAATGGCATCGCCCAGTTTCTTCACATCGGTTCATATGTTTTTACCGGTGGAGGTTCCTTGATAGACCGTAACATTCCGCCTTACTCCACGGGTTTTGGAAACCGTTTTGAAGTGAAGGGGGTGAACATCGTCGGATTAAAAAGGAAAGGTTTTTCTAGAGAAGCCATCAGTGAAATCCTGGAAGCACATAGGCTTTATTTCCGAGCAGATTTAAAAAGTGATGAAGCCTTGAGAATCATTGAAGAAACCTACGGTGACAGGAGGGAAATCAGAGAATTTCTGGATTTTATGCAAAAAACCGAAGGCAGTGTCTGAAACAGAGGCAGAGTTTTCAATTCCAACTGATGGAGGGAATTTCATCCGATAGATCTTGGTGCAATGGGTAGAATACTGAATACCCTGGAAGAGCAGCTGAAAAATCAGCTTTCTGAAGGCGAAACACTCAAAACCTGGGGGGAATGGCAAAGCTGGCTGCAAGCCCAGGGATGTCCCTTTGAGCTGAACCGTCCTTCGCACCTTCCCCAAGAACGTCCTCTCAGTTACCAGAAGTTCCTGGAAGCCAGTGAATCCCAACTGAACCATCATCCGGAATGGCAGGCACGGCTCTGCACTCCTTCTTGGCTGCAAAAGCAAAGGATCAAACTGGTCCCAAAGGAGTTGAAAAAAAGCTCTGCCTCTCTTGCAGAAGGGCTGGACCTTGATTCACTTCAAACCGAACTCACCCGCCTGGTGGATCAGATCCACAATGTCCAACAGCAGATGGGACATCTCGAATCCGGAACAACTCCTTCCAAACCCCAGCTTGCCAGAGAAATTTCTGAGGCGGCTAGACCAGGGGCCCGATTTAATGCTGTTGCAGGACTGATGGGCAGACCCGATGCGACGTTGATGCTTCAACGCGAGCTGAATGTTGCAGCTAATCTAGAAAAGCCACTGAAAAAAAAAGAAGAAGACTTAACCCAGCCGGAAATTGTCCCCCTCAACGATGCCTACCTCACCTTCAACCGTTGGCTGGACCAACTTGAGGACATTCATTTGGAACTGGATTCTTTCTTCCAAAAACCCCTGAGGATTCCAAGCAGCCATGAAATTTCTTTTGTGCAGTTCTGTCACCGCCTTGAACGTGAATCAACCCAGCCTGAAGAACTCAGACAGGCTTTGGAGGCTTTCGAACGACTTCGACAAAACGGAGTTGACCTCAACCTTCCTGAAAAGGAGTTTGATCTAGAGGAATCAGATTCAGAAAATCCTACTTTTCAGCTTCCAGATGAAGATGTCTACAAAAACTTCGGGGATTGGGTCAGTTGGCTTCAGCAGGAAGGGGTCGATCCAGTGGAATTTACCAGTCAGGATCTGGGAAGCATGAGTAGCCACCAGATTTCATTTCCGCAGTTTTGTCGAAGGCTGGAACGCCGTCTGGACGATCCGGAAGGTTTCCGGAACAAGCTTGAAACCGCTTGAATCCTTCTAGGAGGACAGAGATTTTATTTGGAAACCCAAAACTCGATCCTCATTCGTTCATCAGAACCCAAGGACGTTTCTGGTATCCAAACGCTTTATCTCGAGGCTTTTGAAACGGACGAGGAAGCAACAATTTTTCAGGAATTGCGTCATTCGAACCTGGAATTGATCTCCTTAGTGGCGGAGGAAGAATGTCAGATCAGGGGACATATTTTGTTCAGCATGATCCTGATTCAGGTTTGAGAATAACGGGCTTGGCGCCAATGGCGGTCCTGCCGGGTTGGCAGAATCAAGGGATTGAATCCATGCTGGTTCAAAAAGGGCTGGAAGCGTGTAGACGTCAAAAATTTGAAGCTGTGGTAGTGCTTGGACATCCCCGATTTTATCCTCGATTTGGATTCATACCCTCGGTTGAATTTGGAATTCGCTCAGAAAATGGTGTCTCCCCTGAGGTGTTTATGATCCTCGAGCTAAAGCCTGGGGTTCTTTCAGGAAGTCCTGGGACGGTAAAATATCACGAAGTGTTCGACCGGATCTGAAAAGTGGGACAAAATTTTAGTAGGCTTCAATGAATTCCATCTTTAAAGCTTAAAACTGGCAGCTCGAAATGAATCACATTATCTTATAGAGTTAAAATTAATTTGCACCCTCAAGCTTGGGTGAATGAGAAGAAGGGTCCCTGGATACCAATCATTAAGAAAAACCAGTACAAAAAAAAGATGAAGGAACAGATAGAAGAACTAAGAAAAGCTGGTCTGGCAGGGCTGGAAGAGCTTTCCAAAACCGAGCAACTTTCGGAATGGTATCGAGATTTCCTTGGAAGAAAAGGGGAATTGACCCAACTACTGAAGAAACTGGGGGAACTCCCTGCCGATGAGCGCCCCACGGCAGGAAAGGAAGTGAATCAACTCAAACTCGAGCTTCAGGATGCCTTTGATTCAACTCAGGACCGTGTCAGACACCAGCAACTGAAGAAAGAACTGGATTCAGACGATCTTGATGTCACTCTTCCTGGAAGGCCCTGTAAGCCTGGACATCTCCATCTGACGACACAGACACTGCGCAAAATCTACCGGATTTTTCAGGAAATGGGATTCCAGGTTTATGAAGCACCGGATGTAGAAACCGATGAATACAATTTTCAATTGCTCAACATTCCGGAATACCATCCCGCCAGGGACATGTGGGACACCTTCTGGGTGAGTGATGAGGTGGTTTTGCGAACTCATACTTCGCCTGGCCAGATCCGAGCAATGCGTGAATATCACCCGGATCCGATCCGGGTCATCCTACCAGGCAAATGCTATCGTTACGAACAGATTACCCCGCGCTCTGAACATCAGTTTTTCCAGGTTGAAGGATTGGCCGTGGGACGCAACATTCGACTGACAGACTTGATTGGGGTGATGACTGAATTTGCAAAAAAAATGTACGGGCAGCAACGAGAAATCCGTATCCGTGGGAGCTATTTTCCTTTTACCGAACCGAGCATCGAAATCGACATGAGCTGCAACTGCGAAGGTTCCGGTTGCAGGCTTTGTAAGAAAACAGGATGGCTTGAAATCGCTGGAGCGGGAATGGTCCATCCTGTCGTGTTATCCAATGGAGGCTACGATCCTGAGCAGTGGAATGGGTTCGCCTTCGGCATGGGGGTCGAAAGGCCGGCGATGCTCAAGCATGGGATCGATGACATCCGTTACTTCTACAACAATGACCTGCGTTTCTTGAGGCAGTTCTGATGTCTTTGTTTTCCAGGTCGAACTGATGACCTCTTTAAGAACCTAAACACGATTTCCCCCTTTCTGTCATGCTCGACAGTTTCGATCCGAAAGAAAAGAAAGCAATTCTGCTTTTCATCGCGTTACTGATTCTGGGAGCAATTTACCTTTCCACCCATCGCATTGACTGGAGTCCCGACTCTTCCCAGCGACAGATCGAAGTAGATAGAAGACTTCCCTCAGTAGAAGAGGAACCCGCCAATTCAGGCCGTTATTTATAGAATCAAGGCAGACAGGACTCGGGGCAGGGGTGGTTTTTCTTGAATTCCCCCACCGATTCGATGCGTGATCCACGGACCGGGCTGGACTGATGCTCCTTCCCCACCATGTGCAGGGAAAGGACACGTCTCCTCTCTGGAATCAGATAGTTCCGTATCAGCCGTCGCAGGTCATCTACAGTAAGCTTTTCCAAGGCTTTGATCTCTTCACTGTTGTAATCAAAATGTGCCTCATGCTCGAAGGCGATGTTGTAAAGTCGCCCTGCTTCTCCTGAAAGGGAAGTGCTTTTTTGCAGTTTCGAGTTGATCACAGATTGTTTCAGGGTTTCCATTTCCTTTTCAGGCAATTCCGCCATTAAGTTTAAAAATCCAGGCAGGAAGTCATTGATCCGCTGTTCCAGGGTTGCCGCATCGTATTTGCCGGACTGAACCATAAAAATCATCCCCAGGGTCTTTTCCAGTTCGGTCATTCCGGAATTGACAATGTACCCCAATTGTTGCTGGGTCCGAAGATCATTATAAAACAGTGGCTGTAAGGCCGTATCGAGAACCATCAGTGAGACTCGGAGCTGAGGGTCATGCTGATCCAGCTGGACTTCGATGACTGCGGCAGAATTTTTAACGTTCATTTTTTCCACCAGAGAGTATGTTTTTCCGGGTTCGATCTGGATCACACTTTCCTGGTATATATCTTCGCGAGCGAGCTCTTTTCCTCCGAGATTTTTCAAAAGGGTAGAAACCGCTTCGCCTGCTTTATCCTTCCAGACGTTTCCAAAAATAAAGCCTTCGACGTAATGACGGTCATATAGCGCTGCAGCGAACTTTTTCAGATCACGCAGCCGGATTTTTGAAATTTCTTCGGCATATTCCCAGATGCTGTGTTTTTTTGCCTCAAGCATTAGGCTGCGATAATAGAAAGCCTGCTGGTAGGGCTGCTGAAAGCTGAAGTTTTTGTAACGCCTTAACCTTCTTTCCTTAAGAGATTCAAAGGTTTCCTGGTCGATTTTAATTTGTTTCAGCTTTTGGGTGACCGTCTTGACCAGTTCTGAAATGCGGTCTGAATAACCTCCAAAGCTGAGGCTGATGCCTTTTTTATCAACTCTGATGCTGTATTCCAGACCCGCCAGTTTGACAGGATAACCGAGTTCATTCAGTTGTTCGGTGATTGCATCAGTGTAGAGCTGCGAAAGCACGGCATTCTTAGGATTTTCATAAACCCGGGGGCTGTGAATACGGAACATCAATCTCGATTTTGGTGTTCGGAAACGAAAATCCTGCTGATACCAGATGCGGCTTTGTGAGTCATTGCGTAACAGAATTGGTTGGCCCAGCATGTGTTTGGCCAGAGTTTCCCGGAAGGCCCTTCTTTCGATTTCTTTTCCCTGAAATCCAACCGCTTTAAGCATCTCATCCAAATCCGCAAAGCTTTTTCCAGCCAGATCTTCCAGTTTTTGCATCAGTTTTCCATCCAGCCCCTCACGCTGGAGTCCCACCAGCGACTGGTAGCTCAGATTCAGCGTTCCCTGGAAAGGAAATACCTCCAGACTTTCTGGAAGAAACGGGTTGGGTTCAGGCAGAGTCAATTTCGGATGGGTTTTGGCCTTCTTCCATTTTTTGATCAGATTCGGTCGGTGTTCGAGGTAGGCGTATTCCGTGCCGTAATAGTTTTCTGTCTGATCCGTTTCCAGTTCACGTGCAGCAAGCAGGGCCAGCATGTTTTCTGGAATCAACCGAAAGAGCATGCTGTCAAAAAGCCGCGGACGGTAATCAGAAATCAGAAACGGGGAACTCTCGACACTGCGCAGGGGATAAATCTGCATCAGTAGGGAAAACATGTTGACGAGCCGTGTGCCTCCTGTTTTTTCAGCAAAACGGTAGTCGATTTCCGCCATCCTGCGTACTTCTTCATAGATGTCACGTGGGAGGCTTTTTTCACGAAGCAAGCGCAGGTATTGGAAGACCCTTTCGATCACATTTGTGTAACGTTTGAGGCCTTTCTGGGTGAGATGGATACTGATTTCGAAAGAGGTATAGGAAGAAGTCGAATCCCCTCCGCCTGCGGAAAGTCCACTGGCCAGTCCTTCCTGTTTCAGCAGGGAAAGAAGGCTTCCTCTTCCTTCATGCCCGATTAGGAACCCAAGCATGTTGAGGGGACGGCTTCGGTAGTATTTTTGGGTTGCAGGAAGAGGAAACACCAGTGTCAGAGTGCGGCTGTCCTTGACGGTTTTGATGCGCATCAGCCGAAATTGTTCTTTCTGGGTAAGGAAGGTTTCAGGAAGTTTCAATGCTGTCAGATGCCGATTCTTAACCTGATTGAAACGCCCTGCAACCCACTCCTGAAGGGTATCCAGATCCTGAGGGCCTGCGACTGCAAGGGTCATCCGGTTGCTTGAGTAATGCTTTTGGTAGAAGTTGAGCAGCACTTCCCGTGTGACTCCAGAGAGGGTTTCAAGATTGCCAGTGGCAAAATGCAGGGCAGGGTGCCCTGGATCATAGGCTTCACGTTTAACCTGGAAGATCCTGCGGAAGTCGTTGGAGATGTTTTTGGAGTGTTCTGAATCGACCGCCTTCATTTCACGCTGGACGAGTTCCGAGTTGAAGAGAGGACTGACGAAGAATTCAGAAAAACGGTCGAGGGCCTCGTCCAAGTGATCAGGAGCGATCTCAAAATGGTAGTTGGTTTTTTCCTCGGCAGTAAAGGCATTGCTGAAACCGTCATGAATGGAAACAAACTTCTGGTAACTTCCAGCATCAGGATATTTTTCCGTTCCCAAAAAAAGCATGTGTTCCAGAAAATGTGCGAGTCCCTGAACATCATGGGGATCATGAATCGAACCGGTACCTACCGTCATGGAAGCCGCTCCTCGTTGCAGGGCAGGGTCCGATATCAAAAAAACCTTCATCTGGTTGGGGAGAAGAAACCTGCGGTACTGACGTTGAGGGTGGCGGCTGTCCGTGTTGTCCAGGCTGGAAGCCATTGTCGTGGGGTGTCCAAAGCTCAGGAATACAATGGAAAGTAAAAAGAGATTCAGGATATTCATAGCCCTTCTTAAAAAGTCGGTTTTGATTTGCATGACAAGACTGTATTGGAGGATTCGGGTCGGTTCTGATTTTGATGAAGGATGCCGCTTAACTTGAAATACATCTTTAATCATGTTGGCTGATTCCAGAGTTTAAGAATCATTCATGAAAACGTAGCATGGACGCAGTCAGGATAAGCCTTTAGTAGACTGATGATTCATCCGAAAAAGTGCAAATCTTAAGCAGGTCATTATGCTTGTTGGATTATTTTCGAGTTGAGGGTCTTTCAAGAAGATTTACCCCTTTCTTAAATCTGGACCTAGGTAAATACAAATTTTTTGATTCTGATGAGAATATTATGTTGACTCTAAGACTGCAGGGGCTAACACTAGACCCTCTTTCAGGTAGATCCTGCAGTTCGAGAACCTGCTTGAATTGCCTCAATCAATGGACAAGAAGTAGGGTTACGATTTCTCCAAGCTTGGTCGCTTTTCATCTATGGCTGTTGAAAATCTGGTTTGCCTTTAAATGGAAAGCTTGGAATCCTGTAGCCTCCCAGGGATTACGGACAACGCATTAATCTCCTGGATTTGTTGCCCGTGGATCTCCAAAGCTTTTCCCAAAACGTTTTGGGAAAGGGGTTGTATTCTAATGTCCAATTGCATCCGTAATTGGAAAAAGTGTTGACCAACCCTTGTTTCTTACTTGGAATTTTCAAAAAATGACAATCAGTCTCAAAGAGCTTTCAAAACGGCTCAAACATTCTACTACGACGGTTTCTAGAGCGCTTGGTTTAGTAGAGGTCACGATCGGTTTAGTGCTTTACCCCAACCAACTGCAAAGGAAGGCTGCTGGTGCTTTAAACGATCGCTGTATTCCCTTTATTTAAAACAGTAAACATGGATTCAAAAGCTTACATCCGCTACGCAGATGAACTTTTCCGGACAATTGAAGACAAACTCGAAGAATTAGAGGATGAAGTCGATTACGATCGGACATCCGACAAACTGGAGGCTACCATCGAGTCTACGGGAAAGAAAATCGTTGTTAACACCCAACGTGCGATTCATGAGATCTGGCTTGCTGGAAATTCTCGAGGTTGGCACTTTCAATATGACGAGGATAACACCTGCTGGTTTGCCCTGGCCGAGAAGGTCGAGTTTTATTCCTGCCTTTCAGAACTTTTGAGTACCAATCTTGGACGTCGGGTTAATTTCAATTGAAGACTGAAAAAGAAACCACTTGTTTTCTCGAACAAGATCTTTTATAAAAATAGGTTTACTTAAAAACAATCTTTCCGTTCTGAAAGAGTCATGAAACGAACTTTTCAGCCGAACAATCGTCGCCGCAAGCGCAACCATGGTTTCCGTGCCCGGATGGCTACCCCCGGAGGGCGCAGGGTGATCAAGCGTAGGCGCGCAAAAGGACGCAAACGTCTTAGCGCCTGATGTCCGGGCGGAAATTTCCTGCTTCCGTCCGCATGCGCATTCGCAGCGATATCCGAGAAGTTTTCTCTCAGGGCAGTTATCGCCCGCTGGGTCCAATTGGGGCAAAGTATATCCGGACCTCCCACCAGGAAAGCCGTTTTCTCGTTACCGTCAAAAAAGCCGTGGGCCATGCCCCCTTTCGCAACCGGATTAAGAGGATTCTGCGTGAGGGACTACGGCATCATCGGGATCAATTCAGCATTCCTCATGATGTTTGTCTGATGGTGACACGGACACCAAAGTTTCCGTTGAAATTCGGGTATGTATCCGGGCTCATCAGACAACTGGCGGAAGACCTCAACCCCCAGCCGAATCGGGTGAAACCTTCGCTTCAGAATGCTTAAGCTCGTCCCCTCTTGGTTGGAACCCATTCAGGAAGACCATCAAGCTCGTGGAGAATACTGCTGATGGGTCTGGAAAACATCGAGCAACAATTTGCATCCCAAAAGCGTCATGATGCCAAGCCTTCGGGGGTTCCTCTTTCAATAGCGCTTTCATTGATTAAGGCATACCGTTACCTCATTTCTCCAATGACTCAGCCTTCTTGCCGTTTTTTCCCGAGTTGCTCTGAGTATGCACTAGAAGCCCTGCAGCAGCATGGGCTTATCCGTGGGGCGATGCTTGCAGGATCAAGGCTACTCAAATGTCACCCTTTTCATCCCGGCGGAGTCGATCCAGTTCCGGATCATCCAGCCTGTCACCGTTTACACTAACACCATGGATAAAAACACCCTGATCGCAATCGGTCTCTCGGCGGCGATCCTGATCGTCTGGAATGTCCTCTTTCCACCTCCACCTCCTCAGCAAGCACCTGAGCCAGTTGCAGAAGAAGAGCAGGTGGTGGTTTCACGTTCACAGGAATCCCATGAAGAAAGTGTTGAAACAGCGGAAACACTGCCTTCGTCATTGAATGGCGTTCCCAAGGTCAGCGAATCACTACTTTCCCGTGAAGTTGTGGTGGAGACCTCGAAATACGTGCTGGTTCTCGATACACGCGGGGCTATGGCGAAGAGTTTTAAGTTGAAGCAATTTAATCACACCAAACCGAGGCTGACACTGAGCACCTGGTTTCCTTTTCTAGAATCGATCTTAGGGCCGGATTTTAACAATACCGATCAAGGGGAGAACCTGGTGGAGATGTTTGGAGGACAGATTGAGGATGTCCGACCGTTCAAGATTGAATTTGAAGATTTTCCAAAGGCGAACCAGTTGCTTTCTGGAACCGTCTATTCCTCAGACCAGGAAGAAATCATGCTCCTTGAGGATGGTGAAACAGCAATCCTCAAGTTCACCTCACCCGTCGTGGAAGGCTTGCAGTTGATCAAAACCTTCCGTTTTGAGGCGAACAACTATCTGATTGGCTACAAGGTTGAAGTGATCAATCGCTCAGACCAGCCTCAGCCACTCAAGATCCGGCATTATTTTGGGGAAACCCGGATTGCTGATAGCCAGCGTTTTCAGCAGATTGCCCATGAAGGCCCGGTTTATTTCATGGATGAAAGCCTGGAGACAATCAGTTCTGATGATGTCAGCGCGGAGGAGTGGGAAGTCTCGCGGAACATGCACTGGCTTGGAGTAGAGGACCAGTATTTCATCAGCGCCGCCACTGCTTTGACTCCACTGCGCTATGGCTTTTTTGGATCGGAACAGCGTGTGCGGAAAGGGGAACGCTATTTTGTGCCCTATTACGGTGCGCGGTTGCCCAAAGTACAGTTGGAAAGTCAGCGGATGGTCGAATCGGAGTTCGAACTATTCATTGGTCCGAAACAGGAAGAAGAGTTGCTCAAGTTCGGACGAAACCTGAAGCAGTCCCATGACATGACGCTTGAGGTATTGGCAGCGCCGCTACTGGATCTGTTACGTTGGCTTTACAAGTACATCGGAAACTATGGAGTGGCTATCATCATCCTCACCATCATCGTCCGGCTGGTGCTTTTCCCGCTGACCCTGAAGGGAATGAAGAGCATGAAGCGCATGCAGCAGCTCGCTCCACGGATGAAGAAGCTTCAGGAAAAATATAAAAATAACAAGGAGAAGCTGAACCAGGAAATGATGGCCATGTACCGCAAGAACAAGGTTAATCCTCTGGGAGGGTGTCTGCCGATGCTGTTACAGTTGCCGGTGTTTTTCGCACTTTACAGTTCCCTCTCCAGTGCAGTGGAACTGCGTCATGCACCATTTTTGTTTTGGATCAATGACCTTTCCCAGCCCGACGGTCTGGGTATCACACCATTGCTGATGGGGGTCAGCATGTTTTTTCAGCAGAAGCTCACCCCCCAGAGTGCAATGATGGACCCGACCCAGGCCAAGATCATGCAGATGCTGCCGATCATCTTCACCTTCTTTACCTTCACCTTTCCGGCTGGGTTGACCATCTACTGGTTGACCAGCAACTGTCTTTCCATCCTGCAACAGCAGGTGATCAACCGGATCAAGACTCCGGAATTACAGGACTGAACCGAACCTGCTTGGCTGCAGGAAAATGTTTGAGGCCGGATGATGCTTCAGTTGCTTTATCCCTGGTGGATGTTGGCCCTCCCTCTTTGCGGGCTGCCCTGGTTCTGGCCAGTGATCCAACCTCCGCGTGGGGAACCTCTTCCTTTTTCGACACTGTTTCTCTTTCCTCGGGAAAATCTTAGCCGTCATTTTCAATGGTCCTCCAGGGAGTGGCCTCTCAAGCTACTGCGATCACTGATGATTCTGTTGCTGGTCCTGTTGTTTGCTAAACCGTATTTTGGAACCCTGGAACCCCATAGAGAGGTCCGTATCCTCGATGATACCCCGAGTGCAGGGCTTCACTTGAAAGCTGCCACAGAGAATATTCTGGACTGGGAGAACACATTCCAGATATCAGAATTGCTTCCGCAAGATCCCCTGGAGCCCATTTCCTTTCAGCAGGACTTTCCAGGATATGCAGCAGGGAGCCCTTCCCTTGCCACCCTCGCCTCGGTATTGATGGACCGTTTTCCAGAAGAGTCACGTCTTAAGCTGACTCTCGTTTCGGATTTCCAGCATACGCAATACTGGTTCTACCCAGCTGCGGTCCAGCCCGTCAACTGGAGTTTTGAACGTCCGGAAGGCCTGCAATCCTCCCCAAACCTGGCGATGCGAAATCCAAAAATCAAAACCGAAGGGCTTTTTGAACCAAGGCTATTTTTTAAAGTCTATGGAAACATGAAAGCCACAGGAGATCTGCGCATCACGGTTTTGCAGCAAGACCGAAAAGTCGGCGAAACACGGATCCAGTGGGAGGGAGAGACAATTCCTGTCAGTCTTTCCCTTTCGGATCAGTTTCGGCGATTGCAGCCTGTGAAGATTTTACTGGAAACCGAACTCCCACAAGCGGGTTTCGATGACTTGCTTTATTTCCAGGAATCTTCTCTCAACGATCTCTGGGTGGGAATCATGACTTCCGAAGGTCCGGAAGGAATGTTCCGTCATGGCCTGCATGCACTCAAATCCGCACTCAATGCTTCCGAAACCTTCTCTTTCCTGGTCCGAGATCTGGAACATCTCAAGGATCATGTTCCGGATGTGTTGATCCTGCTAGGGGATCATCCCCTCCGCTGGAAAGCACTTAAAGATGGCCCCCCTGCCCTCTTCATTCCAACCCGGCTTGGAGACTGGAAGGAGTATGCTCGGCAGTACCCAAGATCGGAAGGTTCAGAGACCCAGGATAATCAATCTTTGTGGCCCCAAGGACAGTGGCTGGTGGACTGGACTCAGGCCCCTTTTGCCGAAGACTGGCAAATCCGGAGAAATGAATTTGGGAATTTTGAGTCAGAAACCAGAGGGATCGTTCTTCTCGAAACCGGAATTTCCGATCCCTGGGGTTCCCTCTACCGCATCGATGAGTTTGCAGAACGCTTGCAGGGATGGCTTCAGCAATTGGAAAAACGCATGCACTCGCGTAGGTTGGGGAGTTTTTATTCCGGAACTCGAAAACTGAATTCAGCGATAGGATACTCCCGCTTGGGCTCAGGAAACTATCAGACTCCGGAGAATTCTTCATCCAAAACAAATTCATCTTCCAATTCTAAAAGGACCAAGTCGTTTTCCGTCAACCTTCCTCCCTTTGAAAGTGAAATGCGGTTGATGAGCGATGAGGAACTTCAGCGAATGCAGACCTTCTTCGATCAACGGCAGCCTCCTCTCCAACAAACCGAACTGGGGTCTGCGGAAAAAATCAAACAGTGGTTGCTCTGGATTGTCCTCCTCATTGCACTCGCTGAAATCAGCATGATCCTCCTCCGTCGAAACCCTGACAATCCTGCTTAACGATTGCATCTTAACCCCCTTTCTCCTATCATCAATTCCACTTTCCTCTGCCGTAGTGGCGGAATTGGTAGACGCGCTAGGTTCAGGGTCTAGTGTCCTTATGGACGTGGGGGTTCGACTCCCTTCTACGGCACCA
>PVBE011135187.1_pt1 | contig 42600 bp, 37 predicted proteins | sample 1631181 | NCBI WGS metagenome assembly PVBE01 (sample SAMN08397723, study PRJNA350692) | Marine metagenome, whole genome shotgun sequencing project. | isolation source: water | place: Pacific Ocean | collected 2012-04
ACAAAAAGGGCGACCACGACAAGAAGGAGTGGAAGAACAAAAAGGGCGACCACGATCGGGGAGACCAAATGCGCGATCGACTGGAACACGTTGTGAGATCCCTTGCCGAAAAGTTGGGAGAACTCATGCGCCACCTGCGGGAAAGGGGTGGAGACCGGGAGGATCGTCGGGATCGACCCGACCACAGGCACCGCGATTCCAAAATGCGCGGGTACTAAATCATAAAAAACAAAAGGGCGGAGAATTCAAACTCTCCGCCCTTTTTTCTTTTTTTGCCTGCTTTAGGAAATGACTTCGAGGTTTATTCCCACTTTGATGAAGGCTTCCAGGGCACGTTCGATATCAGATCGTTCGTGGGCCGCGCTCAATTGAACTCGAATCCGAGCCTTTCCTTTCGGGACGACCGGATAACTGAACCCAATAACATAGATCCCTTCCGACAGCATCGCCTGGGCAAATTTTCCTGCCAGCTTTGCGTCCAGGAGCATGATCGGAACGATCGGAGTTTCCCCCGGTTGAATTGTAAATCCCGCCTTCTGTATTTCATCCCGGAACCAGGCGGTGTTCGATTCCAATTTATCCCTGAGATCGGTTGTTTCTCCCAAAAGTTCGAATGCTTTCTGTGCCGCCCCCACGATCGGGGGAGGCACCGTATTGGAAAAAAGGTACGGACGGGATCTCTGCCGGAGGAATTCAACGATCTCCCGCCGACCACTCGTAAATCCACCCGAGGCCCCACCAAGGGCCTTCCCGAGAGTACTTGTGACAATGTCGACCCGATCCTGAACTCCAAAATGTTCGGGGGTTCCCCGACCGGTTTTTCCAATAAACCCGGTAGCATGAGAATCATCCACCATCACAAGAGCGTTATATTTCTCTGCCAGATCACAAATTTCACCCAACCTGGCCAGATCCCCATCCATGGAAAAGACCCCATCCGTTGCAATCATTCGAACACGCCGTTCCTGCGTATTTTTCAGGATTTCTTCCAACTCGGTCATATCTGAATGGGCATACCGGTGACGTTCCGCCTTACAAAGCCTCACCCCGTCGATAATGCTCGCATGGTTAAGTGCATCGCTGATGATGGCATCTTCCTTGGTCAACAAGGTTTCAAAGAGACCCGCATTCGCATCGAAACAACTGGAATAAAGAATCGTATCTTCCGTTCCCAGAAATTGGGCGATGGTCGCTTCCAGGGTTTTATGGATATCCTGGGTTCCACAGATAAAACGGACAGAGGACATTCCGTACCCGTGACTATCCAGAGCATCATGAGCCGCCTGAATAATGGCCGGATGAGAGGAGAGACCAAGATAGTTATTCGCACAGAAATTGAGAACCTCGCCCGAGCCTACCCGGATCGAAGATCCCTGTGGCCCAAGAATCACCCGCTCATCCTTGTAAAGTCCGGCCTCCCGGATATTTGAAATCTCTTTTTCCAGAATTGGTTTCACCGTATGTGTCATGTAGATCCCCCCGAGAGTTGTGGAATTGAATGAAGGAGAGGTATTAAATCCGCGTCGAATGGAGGGGTCAAGGAAAGATCGTCAGCGGGACATGGGATCCCATCCCTCCCCAGGCCATTCCGTTGGAGGAGTCGCCTGCCCTCGCTTTTTCCATAATTTCCGGTCCTGGGTCAGAACAAAAGTATGCTCCCCCGTATGACCGAGAAGAGAAGGGCAGGCCGCGATCACAAATTGGGATTCGGTCGCCTTCACCATCGAAAACAGATACCCCGAAAAGGGGATTCGATTTCCGCCGGGAGAGAGACCGGACGTTCCCCCAGGAAGAGGAGCACGATCGGCTTCGGCAAGTTCCCTGGGAAGCAACCTTACAGGCTGATCCTCTGAAAGAAACCGATAAAGCCCGGAAAGATCTCTTATCCAATACGTCCGTCGGCCATCCCCATAGGGATCCCCATTACGAAACTGTTCCTGGGCCCGTGCGATCTTGTCCAGGCTTTCCACGGCCTGTTTTTCGTTCTGAAGAAGATCCAATCGATCTCTGGAAAATGATCCTACGGCTCGGCAAATATCCCGTGTAGAGGAAACCTTCATCGAATCCAGAACCGTTGCCATGCCTCCATACATTCTTTTTACATGGGCAACATCCGATTCATCCCGAATACCAACGACGATGGAACAATGACCCCGATTATCCTTATCTACCTGGACGCTTACACCAAGCCCCGTATTTCCGCCCGAAAGAGGCCCCTGCAGGCCAAGAGAGATCCTCGCCATGATTCGTTTTTCTTCCAGAGAGGGGTCTTTTCCAAAGTAGATGAAATCCCCCGGGATCAGATTCTGCCAGGTCTCTTTTTGTCGTGGGGTAAGAGTCTGAGAAAATCTTTTCGCCCTTAGACTCTTCGCTTTCATAACCTCTTCGACGAGCCAGGAAGCGCCGTGAAGAACCCTTGTTGGGGTAATTTTCGCTGAGAAGGGATCTTTATTCAGAAGGGATCCCTTTTTTTCGTACCCTTGATTGAGTAGATCCATCTCGATCTTCTTTGTATCAAAGGTCCCTTCGTAAAGAGATACCGATTCGATTCCATTGCCAGCCCTGTAGAGGGTCGCGATCTCCGTCGTTCCGGGAAAGAGAATCTTTCCCTCCCGGAAAAATAGGGCCCCCTTCGTATTCCGATAGACAACGAAATCGCCTTCCGGAAGATCGTACAGGAGCGAGGGAAGTGGGGTCCGCTGAAAATAGGCCCATCCCAGGTAGAAAAAAGCCGCAAGAACGACCACCGCACCGAATCCCATGGAAAACTTTCGAACCTTCTTCTTGTCTTTCCGGACCGTTCGGCTTGGAAGAAAAGACCCTAAAACCTCCAAATTTCCAGGAGAAGATTTTCCTCCTGTTTCGGGATCCTCACTATACCGGGGAGCAAATATGGGACGTTTGCATTCGAAACATCGAACCCTCTTCCCGGCATGAGGAAGTTCCACCAGGATTCGGCAGCCACATTCAGAACAAGCAAATCGAATCGACATCCAACTTGAGAATACCCCCTTGAAAAAGGTTCCGGACACCTTTTTTTGATCCTACAATGCGCCAGTGAAATCAAAACGAATCCGCGGACACCTTCTTACCCCAACCGCAGAAGGGAAATGGGTCGACAAACGGGATGCAACTCTCGAAATTGATCCGCAAGGACGAATTACAAAGATTTCTTCCCGTCTTGAAGCGGATGAGGATTGGAGACCCCATTTTCTCCTTCCCGGATTTGTGGATACCCACGCCCACGTGCCACAACACCCGATGTGCGGAGTTCATGCTGATCATCTCTTGACCTGGCTTGAGAAATGGGTTTTTCCTCTCGAAGCAAAATTCAAGGGGGAAGGCGCCGATGATTTCTTCCGGGAATGTCTCCGAAATGGAACGACTTCAGGTGCATTTTATTCTTCTGCCTGGCCGTAGGCGGCCGATGCATGCCGAAAATCAATGAAGAAGCTTGGCATGAGAGGGTGGGTTGGAATGCCCCTTATGGACCTACAGGTATATCGGAATGATCTGAAAAAGCTCCCTCTTCGGAAACGGACCGCAAAAGTAATTCGAGAACTGGAAGAGGATGCCCGCAAAGACGGGGAGATCCGATCCGCCGTGACCCCCCGCTTCGCCCTTTCCTGTTCCGAGGAACTCCTGGAAGCGGCTGGAGCTCTCGACCTCCCGGTCCAGACCCACATATCAGAGCATCCGGAGGAAGTACGGGCGGTAAAGAAACGGGGAAAAGATTACCTTCATATATATGAGAATCCAGGACTGGTTCACTCCTCCACGATCCTCGCCCACGGAGTATGGTTATCCCGAAGCGAATGGGGCCGAATCCGTAAAACGGAAGCGACCGTCGCACACTGTCCCGCCGCAAATCTCTTTCTCGGAAGCGGTGTCATGGACTGGAAAGAGGGGCGAAAAGGAAATCTATCTCTCGGAACGGATGTCGGAGCCGGACCGAGCCATTCCCTCTATGATGTAATGAGAACGAGTTGGAGCGTCCACCAGGGAGCTCCCACTCCAAGGGAACTTCTGGAGATGGCCACTCTGGAAGGGGCCAAAGCAATCGAGGAACCGGTCGGTTCGCTTCAACCTGGATTTCGGGCCGACATTCAGGTTCTCGACAAAAATCGGATCCTCGCCTCTTCGGCCGATTCACTCGATGACCTCCTTTCCAGGATTGTTCACAGGGGAGGCACGCACGCTCTCCGTGCGGTCTATGTGGGGGGGAAGCGCCGGAGAGTCTGACAGATTCTCTTGCCACATCTTCTTCCTCTGCTATATTCGGATCATTCATGTCTCAATGGAATTCCATAGCCGAAAGGTCGATCGAAGGGACTCCGCCCACGCGCGAAGAAGCCCTGGAAGTTCTCCGTTGTCCAAAAGGAGAATTACTCGATCTGCTTCAAGCGGCCTATCGTGTCCGCAAACATCATCATGGGAAAACAGTCAAACTTCATATCCTTCTCAATGCCATGAGCGGAATGTGTCCGGAAGATTGCACCTTCTGCTCCCAGTCGATCGTGGCAAAAGGGGAGATCGAGCGATACCGACTCATGACGAAAGAAGAGATCGTCTCCGCCGCAAAAAAGGCAAAAGAGAACAAAGCGTGGAAGTTCTGTATTGTCACCTCAACAAGAGGGCCCAACGAAAAGCAACTGGACGTTATTTGCGATGCGGTCCGGGAAATCAAGGAAACGGTTGGAATCCGGATCTGTACGTCCCTTGGAATAGTAACGGATGATCAGGCCGTACAACTCAAAGAGGCGGGCGTAGATCGTTTCAACCATAACCTCGAAACGAGCCCGGACCATTATGAATCGATCTGCACAACGCACACCTACCAGGATCGAGTACAGACGGTAGAAAAAGTTCGCGCGGCCGGAATGGAAGCGTGCTCGGGGGGAATTCTCGGAATGGGAGAGAGCCACGAAGATATCGTTGAGTTCGCCTTTGCTACCCGGAAACTCGGGGTCGAATCGATTCCGGTTAATTTTCTCAATCCCCGGCCGGGAACGCCCCTGGAAGATCTCCATCTTCCAGAACCGGACCTCTGCCTGAAAACGCTCTGTCTCCTTCGCTTTGTCAATCCAGACAAGGATATTCGAGCGGCAGGAGGAAGGGAACTCGCTCTGCGCAGCATGCAACCGTTCGTTCTCTATCCCTGTAATTCCATGTTTACAGATGGATATCTCACAACCGATGGAAATAAACCGAATGAGGATCATCAAATGATTGAAGATATGGGTTTTGAAGTGGTGGTGGAATCATGAAGAACATTCATGCCGTACTGTTGGCCCTCCTCAACCTGGTTGCGATTGGGATCTCGGGGGGGGTCGCTCTGGGGATGGCCTGGAAAGAGTGGTGGCACCCGCTTCTCATGATTGGAGCCTCCGCCACGATCGCCAGTTCGCTCGTCCTTTGGTTTCTGGAAAAGCAGTATGGGGAAGAATCCGCCGAACGATCCAGAATTGCCTGGGCCGGAAACATCCTTTTTGTAGCCGGAATCGGACTCGCCATCGCGGTCCTTGCCGCAACGGGCTCCATTAACATTAATCTGTGAAGCGATCCCTTGAGGAGACCGCCCGCCGCTTCGATGAGATGGCGGAGGACTATGACGAAACCTCAACCGAATGGCTCATCCGAGCCCAACAAGTTGTTCTTGAGGTTGCCCACCCCAAAGCGGGGGAAAGCGCAATCGACCTCGGGACCGGCACAGGAGTACTCGCAGAAGGACTTGCCTCTCGCCTGAAAGAAGTTATCGCCATCGACATCAGCATCCGAATGCTGGAGAAGGTTGACTCCCGAAATATCCCCAATGTTCGAACCCTCATGGCCTCGTTTGAAGATTTCGAATCTAAAATTTCGGGAAAAGTGGACCTGGTTGTCTCCAACTTCGCCATGCACCATTTGGACCAAAAAGAAAAAGAGAACGCGATCAAATCAATTACTTCCGTACTGGCACACAAAGGTCGATTTGTTCTCGGAGACCTCATGATTTTCGAAGATACGACGCTCTACGATGGACTTTTTGATCCAGAAGTCGATGACCCTTCTCCCGTCTCATTTTTGGAAGAAACCCTGCGAAAACTCGGGTTTTCCGTGACCACGAAAAAACTTCACCCAATCGTCGGAGTAATTCTCGCGGAGCGTTGAGCCCGATTGACACCCCTGCTATAATCCGCGCCCATGCCGAAGAATCAACCTCTCCTGGGAGCTCACATGTCCGTCGCCGGGGGTCTCTACAAAGCGTGCGAGCGTGGACAGGAAGTCGGAATCAACGCACTTCAGATCTTTACGAAAAATGACCGACAGTGGAAGGCGAAGCCTCTCACCGATGAAATGACGGACGCCTTTAAATCGTCTGAGAAAGAGGCGGGGATCAAAGTCTCCTTTGCCCACGACACGTACCTGCACAATCTTGCCACCGTTGATGAAATTCTTCGAAATAAATCGATGGATGGATTCACCCATGAAATGGAACGGTGCGAAAGGCTTGGGCTGTCCTACCTGATCACCCATCCTGGAGCGCCCAAAGATGCCGGAGAAAAGAAGGGGTTGGAAAATATGATCCGATCCCTGGATGAGATCGACGAACGGACGAAGGGATTCAAAACCCAGGCTCTCCTGGAAACGACAGCGGGACAGGGAACCGTACTGGGATGGAACTTCGATCACCTCAAAATCATTCGGGAAGGGGTAAATAACCCCGAACGAATCGGTTTCTGTGTCGATACCTGCCACATCTTTGCCGCCGGATACGATATCCGCACGAAAAAAGGATGGGAGAAGACCTTCGAGGAGTGGGAAGAAAAATTGGGAATTGAAACGATCAAGGCGTTCCACGTAAACGATTCCAAGCAGGGACTCGGATCGAGAGTCGACCGGCATGAACATATCGGGCAGGGGCATATCGGGATCGAGGCCTTTCGTTGCCTGATGAACGATCCACGGTTCAAAGACGTTCCAAAGGTGCTCGAAACGCCAAAAGTGGGTAACATGGATGTGGAAAACCTCAAAAAGCTACGGAGCCTCGTGAAATGAAAGCGCTGATGAAAAAGGCCGCGGAAGCAGGTGCGGTCCTTACGGATGTTGACGTCCCTACCATCGGGGATGATGACGTACTCCTGAAGGTCCGGGCGACCTCTATTTGCGGAACCGATCGCCATATTTTTGAATGGAACAGTTGGGCTCAGTCGGTCATCAAGCCTCCTCTTGTTTTTGGTCACGAATTCAGTGGGGAAGTGGTCGAGAAGGGGAAGAATGTCTCTACACTCAACGAAGGAGATACCGTTGCCGTCGAGAGCCATGTTCCGTGCCAAACCTGCCCCCAATGCACCAATGGAACGATGCATATCTGTGATCATCTCCAAATATTTGGGGTCGACCGTCCTGGCTGTTTCGCAGAATACGTATCGGTCCCCGCCATCTGTGCCTGGAAGGTGCCCAACTCCATGCCTCCGGAGATCGCCTCCATCATGGAACCGATGGGAAATGCCGTTCACGCGGTGAGCGCTGGAGAAGTCGAAGGGCAGACAGTGGTGGTCATGGGATGCGGACCGACGGGCCTCTTCGCCACGGCGGTCGCAAAGGCGGAAGAAGCGGCGAAGGTGATCGCCGTCGATATCAATCCGAAACGACTCGAAATGGCGGACAGTGTGGGAGCCGATGAACTCCTTGACGGGGCGGATCCCCACCTGATCAAGAAAATCTTCGGAGAGACGAGTCTCGGGGGAGTCGACGTGGTCCTTGAGATGTCAGGCAGTTCCCACGCGATGGTAAACGGACTTCGTTGTCTGAAAAAGGGCGGCTCTTTGATCTCCTTCGGGATTCCAGGCAAACCGGTCGAATTGGATCTGGCGAACGACGTTATTCTTCCGGGAAGGAAGATTATCGGTGTCGTTGGGCGGTTGATGTTCGAAACGTGGGAAGAGATGCAGAGGCTTATGGACAGTGGGAAACTCGATCCAGCCCCGATCGTGACGCACAAATATTCTCTCGCAGAATGGGAGACCGCTTTCGATACCCTGAAATCAGGCGAAGCGGGAAAGGTGGTTCTCTTCCCATGATTGAATTGGGTGATTTCAAACTTCACGCGATCAGCGACGGCTTTTTCCGCCTTGACGGAGGGGCGATGTTCGGGATCGTTCCAAAACCGGTCTGGCAGAAGGTGACGGAGGTGGACGACCGCAACCGGATCCAGCTTTCGCTTACGACGCTGCTCATCCAGACCGGGAAACATAACGTTCTTGTGGATACCGGAATCGGCACAAAACATGATGAGAAATTCAACAAACTGTACGCGGTCGACCATTTCACAACCGTCCCTGAAAGTCTCAAGGAGGTCGGCCTTACCGTAGACGATATCGACACGGTGATCATTTCCCATCTCCATTTCGATCACGCCGGAGGGGCGACAGTACGAACGGAAGACCGGGAAGTAGTCCCTACGTTCCCAAATGCCCGCTACGTGATCCAGAAGGGGATGTGGAACGAAGCGATCGAACCAAACGCCCGGACGATGGGAAGCTACCACAAGGACGACTTCTTCCCGCTCCAGGAGGCGGGCGTAGTCGACTTTATGGAAGGGGACGGGGAAGTGGTCCCTGGTGTCCGCGTCGTTATCTCAGGGGGCCATGTAAAGAACCACCAGGTGATCTTCGCGGAGAGCGGGGGGAAGACCGCGATCTACTGGGCGGATCTCCTGCCGACGACCAATCACATCAAACCAGCGTGGGTGATGGGGTACGATCTCTTCCCGCACGAAACGACGGCGATCAAGTCGAAGTGGCTGGAGAGGGCGATCCAGGAGGATTGGGTCAACGTCTTCGAGCACGACCCGAACGTCGCGATGGGGAAGATCCGGTGGCAGGACCGTAAATTCCGCCTCGATCCGCTTGAAGAAGTCGCCAAACCGAGATCGTAAAGTCACCTATCGAGCAACAACTTCATCATCTCCTCGGTCGCCCCTCCGGTAATCCGAACGATCAATTCCCGGTCTGTATGATCCCCCCATTCATACGTGATCGCAGGAATCTTGAACTGTTCGTAAAACCAGCCCTTTGAAGTCCCCGTGGAAGGATCATGCCCCCCGCTTCGGCGAACTTTATATTCCGGGAACCGTTTTTCGACCGCACCCAACCAGTTCTTAGTGAAATCCTTGGGAAAAGTCGGATGGTTATCTTTCTGGGTGTAAAAGATATCATTTTTCGTCGAATGAAAATCGAGGAAGAGATACGGTTTCGCACCTGATCGTGAGGCGTATTTCAGGAAGAGGTCGCGCACCTGTCGTGTCTCCGGCTGCCGGAAATTCTTCCAGTCCCGGTTGAGATCCACCCCTCCCATATTGTGGCGCCAGTGACCCGCTTCGAGCCCATCTGGATTGACGAGGGGAACGACCAGCACAAGGAATTTTCCCCGAAATCGCTTTGACAAGTCCGAATCGTCACTCAGTTTTTCGACAAAGGCCATCAACCCGAAAGTCCCGGTCACTTCCGGGGGATGTTGACGACTGATGATAAAGACCAGGTTTCGAGATTTACGATTCCCGATTTCCAGCAAGATGAGCGGTTTTTTCTGAATAGACCTTCCGATCGTCGCTTTTCGAATAAAAGGCTTACGAGATATCTGGTCAATCCAGGAAGAGATCTTTTTGTTCCCGATCATATCCCGGGCGGCAACCCAGAGAACCTTCTTGTCGACATCGAGGGTCAATGTTGCCGTATTCTTCTTCTTATCATGGGAATACCGATCCTTTGGAAGGGGAGTCCATTTTTCTCCGTCCAGGCTGATTTTCGGCTGATACCGATGCTCCCCGCCCTCATAGGTCAATCGCACGGATATTGTTTTCGCCCGACTCGCCTTTACCTGAAATGCGTACCAGGGACTGTCATTAATGGGCGAATTTTCTGGACGGATAAGTACCTGAAAAGAATCGGGCCCAATCTGTGTACAGCCGTTCAACCGTGCACCCGGAAATTGATTGCTGAATCGAACTCCCGCTTTCCCAAAATGAAAAGTTCGCCTCTCCTGTAGCGAGACCTTGTCCTGATCTGCAGAAGCGGCCAGGGGGGAGAAGAGCAAAAACGATAAAAACAGGATCAAAGGAAGTCTTTTCATCCACCCATCAGACCATTTTTTGAAAAAATCTGAAACAGTTCCTTTGTCTTCCCGGAGGTGGTACTGAAGAGCCGGACTTTCCCGAAATTATATTGAAATGGGTCTGCAACAAATTCTGGAAGAATGCAAAGCAGAGAGTGGATGGAAATATTTACACCGATAGAGGGGATCTATATGCACACAAAAAGAAGAAGTAAAAAAGTACCCGTCACCAGGATATCAACCTTTCAAGAAGAGGAAGACACCGTTTATTGTAGAAAACCCACACGGATATTTAACCGGGGAGCATTTTTATCAAAAAGGGACGATTCCCTCACGAAAGAGCTTCCTCCGGATGAATTTCTGGCCGACTATTCGTCCGTAAGATAGGGAAACCTTACTGATCGTATTGAGCGAGCAGAGCCTTTACAGCCTTCTCCGCTTTTTCTTCCGGTAAGGTGTCGAGTTGACTTTGGAACTCGTGAAGAATCGCCTGAACATCTTCGTCCGATCCCGCGTCCTGGAGAATCCGGTGAACCCGCCAAGCGTTATGGATCCCGACGAGCCCTTCCGCAAAAAGAAACAAGGCTGTCGGAATACCGACCGCTGAGCCAACCCCGTATACGAGACCTTTCAGGAGAGGCTTTGCAACACGGGAAAGATCAGGTTGATTTCGGGCCTCTTGGAACTTCTCAAGGGGGAGAGGGGCCGCATCCACCCATCCCTGCCGCGCCATTTGCCGGTGATCGCGAGCCTGGCGATTTTCAAACCCTTTCTTCTCCGTCACAACCAATTGAGATCGATCATGCTCGATCTGATAAAGAGTGGGGTTATCTCCCAGGCCCCGGTATAGATCGGAAGAGGTCCCCCTGCGGTCGATCCTATAATAACCACAGAGCACTTCTGTATCCCTCTGCGGGAGATTGAGGGTAACGCAGGGAAGAACCAGGAACACCGTAGGGGTCGTCGGTTCAAAATCATGAAGATCGAGAACCGCTTTTCGTGCCTGGATTCGGGAATTCACGAGAGCGGCGGCCAAAGGGCGATAAGGCTCTTCGACATCCCTTTCAATCAAATGAAGCCGGTCCAGCTCTTCTGATCCAAAATCTTCCCGAAGAGATCGTGCGAAGGGTTCTTGTACACCACTTCGAACCGCCTTTAATCCTCCGCAATATGTCGAAAGGTGGTCATAACGAAGTGCTTTTCCATATTGCAGATCTCCGTCCTTCGATACATGTGAATTCATCTTTACGATCATCACTTTGAAATGGTCCGTGCCAGAATCGACCGCAAAATGATTCTCGGCGATTCGGATCGAACTCCACTCATAGTGACTTCCAAGAGTGGCCAATCGGAAAGGAGAATATTCTCCGAATTTTAATGCGGGGAGAAGACGACGGGCAACGCCTCGTTCAAAGGCGTGTGCACATTCCTGTTCCGATTCATCAGCACAAGTCTGAAGCAGGGCCCCCACACTCGAAGGCGCCTCCTCGTCCACCACCCGTCTCAAGCGGTGAGGAATCTCATCAAGGGAGATTTCCAGGCCCAGGAGATCCTGAAGGTGTTCCATAATTACCGACTTACCCGATCGAGGGCTTCTTTTGCCTTTTCTCGATCCAACCATACGGTGGGAGCCAGTTGCAGGGCCTTCATCAGGTCGAGTTTCGCTCCTTCCTTATCTCCTGTTTTTTCACGAAGAAGGCCTCTGGAATATAAGGAATTATACGCCTGGGGATTCAATTGGATGGAGGCCGAATAATCTGCGATCGCTTTTGAATTGTTTCCCTTTTTCTCCCATACCATGGCACGATTATAATAAGCCAGGAAAAAATCCGGAGCCACTTGGATACATTTCTCATACAACTTCAATCCTTCTTCTACATCGCCCCGGTTATAATAGATCGTACCCAGGTTATTCAGAGCTCGGTAGTAAGTAGGCTTTAGTTTCAGACAGGCGCGGTAATCCTCGAAAGCGCCATTCAAATTTCCGGTTAATTTACGAAGACGTCCCCGATTGTAGTACGCCACATATTCTTTTGGATCCAGTTTTAATACCTGATCGTAATCCTTGATGGCCTCAATCTGTTCCCCCATATTTTCATGTACAAGTCCAAGCTCAAACCAGGCGGTTGAATAATTTGGATGGATCTTAAGCGACCGGTGGAAATCCTTTACCGCTCCCGCGTAATCATTTTTTTCAGCCTTGATCGTTCCCCGGTTAAAATAGGCCCGGTAGTATTTTGGGTTCAGGATCAGGGACTGGTTGAAATCCTCCAGGGCCCCCTTCAAATCCCCAAGAGCTTGTCGAGAAATCCCCCGGTTATTATAGGCCGCAACATATTTGGGATTGGATTTGATCGCTTGATCATAATCGAGGATCGCCCCGTGATAATCTTCCAGAGTCCGCCATGAGTCTCCCCGGAGGTAGTACGATTCAGGATCGGTTGGTTTTAGCATGAGCGCCCGAGTAAGATCTGAAATCGCCAGAAGCGGCTTGCCCTGTCTATAGTAGTTAAATCCCCGGTTATACCACGCATTCGCCATCGCAGGACGAATCAGGAGGACACTACTCCAATCATCCACCGCAACGTTCAGTTTCCCGACCTTCTCCAGGAGAAGAGCCCGATAGAAGTACGCATTCACATAGGAAGGATCCACAGCCACCGTTCGACCGTAATCCGCAATCGCCTCTTCCACTTTCCCAAGCGCTTCCAGGGACAGAGCCCTGTTGTAATATCCCCAATGATAATTCCGATTGACCGAAACCGCTTTCGTATAATCGGTAATCGCTTTTCCATGATCTTTCAGATTGCTCCAGGCCACGCCCCGAAGATTATAGGCGGTTGCATCGTTCGGATTTATTTTAATCGTGGATGTATAATCTGAGATCGCACCCTCATTATCCTTCGATTGACGTTTTGCATCCCCACGAAGTCGATACGCCAACCAATAATTGGGAAAGATCTGAATCGCCTCCGTATAGGAATCGATCGCATCCTGATAAAGCCCCTTTTGATAAGAGGCATACCCTTTATTTAGAAGGTCTTTCGCATTCTGCGGAGGTTCCTCCTGCGCGGACAGGGAAGGAGGGCAGGAAAGGAGAACGGCCAGCAACATGATTCGATTCATTACATTCATAGGGACTCCTTGTGTTCTTAATCGATCCGGGGACTGATTCTAAAGTACGAATCATATGTCCGACAATATTATCTTCCTGCCTATTTCGGTATGATTTCACCAAAGAGGAAAAGGGAGTCCATCTTGACCCAAGAAACCCAACTGGAATGCCCGGCCTGCCTGGTCCGTTTCCACTTAAAGAAACATATTCCCGGGAAACGGATTCGATGCCGCAAATGCAGAAAAATCATGACCATACCGGGACTCCCGGGCGTAATGATCGAAGGAAAAGAAAAGAGCCTTGATCCCCAGCACCGGGCCGTCCTCGTAAAACCTTTCCGACTTCGAATTCTGATCTTCGCGGTGCCCCTTATTCTTGCCTCCGTCGGAGGAACGTCCGTCTTCCTTATTAATCAAGTGGACGTGCAGGAAAAATTAGAAATACAAGCTGAGAAAGAAGGTCCCATGACTTTCGACAAACTTCAAAGAGAGAATCGAATATCACCCTTTCCCCTCGCGATCGGCTCCCGATGGAAATACAAAGGGGAAGGGGAGCTTTCGGAAGATCGAAGAGTGATCTCTTCTCATTTGGCCCCCACAGCGGAACCTCAATTTGAGTATACCGTTACGGATCCCATCGCAAGTTGGCGAAAACTCTTGCGGGCGACCAACGAGGGGATCCTTCTCCTGGAAAAAATTGATCTTGAAGGAAATCAATTTATCTTTACCCCCCCCCTGATGATCGTTCCCAGGCCGATATATCTGGAAAGCCATTGGGAATACAAAGGGGTGATTTCAAAAGGAGACGAAGGGGAAGAATGGGATCTTACCTATACTGTGGAAGGACAGGAATCCATTACCACACCCGTGGGGACCTTCACCACCCTTCGAGTCGTTGTCTCCGGATACAAAGGAGAAACCCTTATAGAGGAACGAGTCTGGTATGCCCTCGGGACGGGTCCCATTCAAACACAAAAGAATCTCGGACAGAGGATCACAAAATTCACCCTTTCAGAATTGAGTCGTTCGAGAAAGTGATTTTATCCCCCTCGCGGGTGGAATTTCTTGTGGATCGATTTCAACCGGTCGGCATCCACCTCTGTATAGATTTGCGTCGTGGAGATCTTCGAATGACCGAGCATTTCCTGAACATACCGAAGGTCGGCCCCATTTTGAACCAGGTGAGTCGCAAAGGAATGTCTCAAAGTATGGGGGTGGATCCGGTCCCGTAACCCTGCCTTACGGGCCGCTTTTTGGACGATTCGCCAGAGTGTTTCCCGCGTGATCGGAAAGAGAAGCGGGCCGGGAGAATTGTACTCCGTTAATTTCTCAATAGCGCGTCGCCCGATCGGCACCACACGCTCTTTTCCCCCTTTCCCGAGACAACGAATATACCCGACTCCCGGATTGAAATCCTCAAGACGAAGCCCGGTCAATTCTGACGCACGAATCCCCGCCGCATAAAGCAGTTCGAGAATCGCTTGATCGCGCACACTCAAACCGGGCGCGTTCAAAAGGGATTCCACATCCTTTTGCGAAATCGGGTGGGGAAGGAGTCGAGGCAACTTCGGGGACACAAGATGTCGACGGAGATCATCCTGAAGGATTCCTTCCTTCAGGAGAAATTTCAAAAAGGATCGTAAAGAAGCCACCGCGCGGGAAACACTCGTTGCCGCGAGTCCGTCTGCGCCGAGTCGTGTGCTGAATAACCGAAGGGCTTCGGGGGTCATCTTCCCGTCCGAAAATCGACAAAATCGAAGGAGATCCCGTTGATAAGCAGAAATGGTATGGCGAGAGTAACCGTACTCTACCCGCATCACTTCGAGAAATTGGTCAATATGTTCTTCCACTACAGTAGATATCGACGCATTCCTCCTTATCCCTATAATAAGGAAATGAAATGTGACCCTTGTACTGGATCCGGAAAATCCCCATGCCCCGCGTGTAGAGGGGAGGGCGGTCGAAAATGTACGGAGTGTGAAGGGAAGAAATCGAATACCTGCTCCGCCTGCCATGGCCGTGGGAATCTCCCCTGCCACCCCTGTATGGGGGATGGGCAGAACGAGGGAAAAGAGTGCCCTACCTGTGAAGGGCAGGGGGAAGGAGAATGCACCCGTTGTGCCGGAGATGGAAAGGTGCCCTGTCCCCATTGCCGCGGGGAAGGAAGGGAAGCGTGCCCGGTCTGCAGGGGCGAAGCCCGAATCCATTGTATCGTCTGTGATGGGCAGGGAGAACACGCCTGACCCTCTTGTACCTGGGGAACCGATTCACTATAATCCGCCCCTTCATAAGATCTCTACAGGGAGCCATACTGCATGAATGTCGCAACCACCACGGAACGGGTCACCCATGCGTACGATAAGATTCGAAAAAATGCGGATATCCTGCGAAAACGATTCAGCCGGCCTCTCACCCTGGCTGAAAAGATTTTGGCGGGCCATCTCGACAATATCGAAACCCAGGATTGGGATCCGGGAAAGTCGATCCTCGCTCTTCGGGTAGACCGGGTTGCGATGCAGGATGCCACCGCCCAGATGGCCCTGTTACAATTCGCACAAGCACAGATTCCTCGGGTTGCGGTCCCCTCCACGGTTCATTGCGATCACCTGCTCCAGGCATACGTGGGTGCGGATAAGGACAAGGAGAACGCGCTCACCGTAAACCGTGAGGTATATGACTTCCTCCACTCGGCCGCAAACAAGTTTGGAATCGGATTCTGGAAGCCCGGGTCGGGAATTATCCACCAGGTAGTTCTCGAAAATTACGCCTTCCCCGGAGGGTTGATGATCGGAACCGATTCCCATACTCCCAATGCCGGGGGACTGGGGATGATCGCCATTGGGGTGGGAGGCGCGGACGCGGTCGACGCGATGGCGGGACTGCCGTGGGAAGTGAAACATCCAAAAAGAATCGGCGTAAAACTGACGGGGAAATTGACAGGATGGGCCGCTCCGAAAGATGTCATCCTCCGGGTCTGCCAGCAATTGACCGTAAAGGGGGGAACAAACCATATCGTCGAATATTTTGGTCCCGGGGTCTCTTCGATCAGTTGTACGGGGAAGGGGACTATCTGCAACATGGGTGCCGAACATGGAGCCACCACATCGGTCTTCCCCTATGACGAAAGAATGGGCACCTACCTCCGTGCGACCGGAAGGGCGGACCTCGCCGAACTTGCGGAAAAGAACCGGGACCTTCTCACCCCGGACGAAGGAGCGGAAGAGCATTACGATCGAATAATCGAACTCGACCTGTCGACTTTAGAGCCCCACATTACCGGCCCCCGAACGCCCGATCTCGCAAGGCCGATCTCCAAAATGAAAGCCGAAGTGGAATCAGAAGGATATCCGAATGAGTTAAGCGCCGCCCTGATCGGTAGCTGCACAAACTCTTCTTACGAAGATCTGGCACGAGTCATCGATGTGGCCGAACAAGCGAAAGCGGCCGGGATCAAAGTCCAAACCCAGTTGCTGATCTCCCCCGGATCGGAACAGATCACAGCAACGATCGATCGGGATGGATTCTCAAAAACACTCGAAGAGGTTGGAGCGACGATCCTGACCAATGCATGTGGTCCCTGTATCGGGCAATGGCGCCGAGACAACATTACAAAGGGGGACAAGAACTCGATTCTCAACACCTTCAATCGAAACTTCCCTGGAAGAAATGACGGGAATCCGGATACGCTCTCTTTTATTGCCAGTCCTGAAATCGCAATGGCCCTTGGACTGGCGGGGAATCTCTCCTTCAACCCGATGGAGGACGAACTCGAATCCAGAGACGGAAAGAAATTCCGTCTTGCCCCCCCCAAAGAAGCGGCAGAAGTACCCCAGAACGGATTTGTCACAGCAGAAGAGGGATATGCCGCCCCCGGGGAAGATGGAGACAAGGTGGAGTTGACCGTGGCCGAAGACAGCAAACGGTTACAACTCCTCGCCCCTTTTGCAGCGTGGGACGGAAATAATTTTGACCGATGCCCTTTGCTTCTGAAAGCGAAAGGGAAGTGTACCACGGACCATATCTCTCCCGCAGGAGTATGGCTTGCGTATCGGGGACATCTCGACAAGATCAGCGATAACATGTTCCTCGGAGCGATCGACGCCTTCACCGGGGAAAGGACCGTCGAACCGTCAAAAAGAGCGCGAGCGTTCAAGGCGGAAGGGCGCCGGTGGATCGTGGTGGGGGATGAGAACTACGGGGAGGGAAGCAGCCGGGAACATGCCGCCATGTCCCCCCGATTCCTGGGGGCCGCGGCGGTGATTGTGCGGAGTTTCGCCCGAATCCATGAAACGAACCTGAAGAAACAAGGAATCCTACCTCTCACCTTTGCGGAAGTCGCCGATTACGAAAAAGTACGCCAGGATGACGAAATTTCCGTCCGGGGATTGGGCAATCTGAGTCCCGGAGCATCGGTTGAATGCGTTCTTCACCATTCGGATGGAACGGAAAACGAAATCCAGCTGAAACATACGTTGACCGAAGACCAGATCAACTGGTTCAAGGCGGGTTCAGCACTCAATATTCTGAAAAAGGGCGGAGACTAGGATATATCGGGTCACCCCTTTTATGCCGAAAACCCCTCTCTTGTCCCATAAAAACCGCACTTGACTCCCCATATGGGTTCCGCTAGGATATCGCGCTGTTGTAGTCACATCTGTTGTATGCCAAGGAACGGAGAGGGTAGCAAGGACTTCATGTCTGACGAAACCAAACAAGACATTCCGGCCAAAGATGTAGCCGAAAAAAAAGGCCAGGGCGACGATCGTATCGACGTCCGGGGCATGATCAAACAGGCGTCTACCCGCATCCGGGTCGATCAACTTGTCAAAAAGGGAACCAAGTATCTCTCTCTTCTCTCCAAACGAAAAATCGATGAACTGGTCAATCAATCGGTCCAGAACACCATCCAAAAACACCGTTCGGTCACTTCCGGAGTGGCTCCAGAAACCCTCGAAAAAGAATCGAAAGAAGAGTTCAACGAACTCCTGACCGAATTCAAGAAGGCCTCTGAAGCGAAGAACCAACTCGCCGAAACAAAGGAATCCCTCGATATCGAGCTGACCGAACTTCGGGATGAACTCGATAAGCAGAAGGGGGTCTCCGAAGGAAAGTTGACCGAAGATGCCGAAATGGCCCTCGTTCTTGGATTCAAAGAATTCGAGATTGAACTCGAAAAGCTGGTGGTAGGGGTCTTCGACCGCCGGAAACTGATCCTCGAAAACAGCGATACTCCCGAAGCGGTTGCTGAAATGGGCGAGATCAAGAACCGGATCCAGGCGATGATCTCCAGGCTCGTTGGCCTGGAACGGGAACGGTTCATGATGGAGGGGGGCTACTCCCGCGACCGTGAGATCGCCCTCATGGAACGCCGGATTGCCAAGCTCCACGAACAGATCGCCTCGATGGAAAAGGCCCTGAAAACAATCACCAATTCAAAAGTATACTCCAATACGCAAATTCAGAACGTTCTTCGACAGTTCGGGCTGTACGAGGAAGACCAGAACTTCGAGAAAAAGAAGGAGATGGTCAAGGTCCTCCTGACCCAGAACCTCGACCTGATCAAACAATTCAACAAAATCGAACCAAAAAATCCGGAAACTGTAGAAAATTCAACGTCTGTATAGAAGTTAATTCCTGAATACTAGGGAGGAAAAACAATGTCCGTTGAGGAAGCCAAAGTGGAACAAGAACAAGTGGAGCAGAACCAGGAACCGATCACGCCCGAAATTAAATCGAAAGAGGGCATTCTTCTGGTCGGAATGGATCTGGGCTGTTACAAAACATCCATCGCAGCGACGAATGGTGTTCGTGAACACGTTCACAGTATCGTCGGCTGGCCCAAAGACCCTGTCTCCCGCAAGTTGATCGGGAAAGACGTGGTCATTGGTGACGAGGCCTACAAGCATCGCCTCGCGCTCGAAACGATCCGTCCTTTTGAGAAGGGCGCTCTTAAATTCACCGAAGCGACCGAAGCGGGCGTTCCGGCCGACAAGGTGGCTCGATACAAGGAAGCGGCGCTCGAACTGGTCAAACATACCGTTCGACTCTGCCGTCCTCCCAAAGGAACCCTCGTTCATGGCGTGATCGGGGCCCCGGCCACAGCCTCTATCCTGAATAAAAAGCAGTTGATTGATGCGTGCAAAGGCACTTTCGACTCTGTCATGATTGTTTCCGAACCTTTCGCTGTCGCCTACGGGATGGACAAGTTGGAAGACGCCCTTGTTGTCGACATTGGTGCCGGAACAACCGACCTCTGCCGTATGCACGGAGCGATCCCCTCGGAAGAGGACCAGATCACCCTTACCATCGCAGGGGATTATGTAGATAACTATGCGGCAGAACTTATCAACAAGGCACACTCGGGAGCCAAGTTCACCGTGAACATGGTCCGGGATGCGAAAGAACGATACAGCTTTGTGCATGACGTTAATGACAAGGCGATCGTTACCTGGCCGAATGAAAATGGTCACCCGACCGAATTCGATATCACCGACGAACTCCGCGAAGCGTGCCGTCAGCTCGTTCCGCCAATCGTCCAGGGCCTGAGAAAACTCGTCAGCACCTTTGATGCCGAGTTCCAGACCCGTATGCTCCAAAACATCATCCTCGCTGGTGGAGGAAGCCAACTCCGAGGTCTCGACCGACTCCTCGAAGATGATCTCAAGCAGTACGGGGGAGGCCGGGTAACCCGCGTCCTCGAACCTGTATTCGCTGGATCCAACGGAGCTCTCAAACTCGCCGCCGACATGCCGGACGAGTATTGGGACGAAGTTAAATAAAGTAGCCTCAACACACCCCGGTGGGGAAGGTTCCCCACCGGGGCATTTTTTTGCTGGGTCTGGGGAGACACACATCCATGATTACGATTCTACTCGCCCTTTTCTGCCTCCAGGAACCGGTCCAGATCCCCCTTCCAGAAGGGATCCGGCACAGTCCAACACTTTCTCCTGATGGAAAATGGATCTACTATTTCGAATCGCTGGGGAAGAAGCCGGAAAATTTCCGGAAATGGGCCCGGAACGAAGCTCTCTTCCGGACCAGTGCCGACGGAAGGAACATCCAAAAGATTATTGAGGTGGGGGATACCCGCGGAAGATTACATTGGTCCCCTGATGGAACAAGATTATACGTAACCAGACGAGTGGCAGACACCAATGGAGACGGAGAGATCGGGTTCGGAGATGGGATGTCCCTTTCTTCCGCAGCCCCAGACGGAAAAGATCCAAAAAACCTTCGAGCAGCAGCCCCGGACAGCCTGACCATATATTATGTAGTCTCGAAAGGGACTTTTATCATCGGGGTAAGAGATAGCTACCAGGGGACCAACCCTAAAATCATCCTTTTCTCGACAGAGAAAGAAGAGAAAGAACTCGCGAAGGGATGGACCTACTATCCGATCGATTCCAAAACCGGAATGATTCGAACCCTGAAAGTGGATCAAAACGCAGATGGAAAAATAGGGTTTCGAGATTTGGGAACTTTATCCTTTTTGAACATCGAATCGGGTGAAATCAAACCGTTTGAACCGACCCATGTCTTGCGGGGCCCAATTCCAACAGAGGGAGGATTGCTCTTTTCCCAACTTCAAGGGAAAGAGGGGAAAACCCCTCAATGGAAAGATAATTGTTCCCTCATCCAATCAGATACGAGAGGAAATAATCCAACACCGCTCACAGAACCGGATTCGATCTGGATTCCGATTAAAGCGCTTTCGGGATCGATTCTCCTGCACAGAACCCGGGGGTCACAGACAGAGATTGGCCTGTTAAATAGAGCCAAAGAGTGGCAACCCCTCTGGAGCGCTCCGGAAGGGAAACAGATCGGATTCCCTTGGATAAGCCCGGACCAGAAGATGATTCTGTTCGCCGTTCTGGAAGACGGGAATAAGGACGGAAACCTCGTTCCGGGGGAGGATCCATCCATTCTGCTCAAATTGAGCCTGAAATAGGAAACGCAACATAACAGATATTATCGGACCTTCTATATGGTTCATTTTTAACCGAACCTTTCCCGAAACCAAGATGTCTTATCGAAAACGTTTATAGGAGACAAATATGCGATTTGCCGGATCAGCTCTTGCGATGTTCTTCTTTCTCTGCAGCACTGTCGTTGCGGACGAAAACGAAGAACTCTCCAAGGCTACGAAAAAAACCAGCGCCCTGGAATCTTACAGTTTCACGATGTACATCGAGATCGAAGGATCTCCGATGCCGATGGATCCATTCGAATTCGAAGGAAAGAATCAGGGAGACATTCTCTACCTTTCCGGGGACCTGATGGGACAGGATTTCGAAATGTTCAAAAAGGGGGATTCCGTCGTCGGCCTCAATCCGGATGGCGAATGGGAAATTGCCCCTGAAGAGAACGGAATGGGCGGTGAGGTGAGCGCGGGAATGATGAAAGCCCCCCACGAAGAACTCGACAAAATCGAGGGAAAACTGGAAAAGGTCACCAAAGCGGACGAAAAACAGGAAGTGCACGGAAAGGCATGCGATGTTTTCTCCGGCACCCTGAATACAGATACGGCCAAAGATATGCTTGGGAACAACCAACTGGCGATGATGGATGCGGACATATCGGGTATCGCCAAACTTTGGGTCAATGAAGATGGCCTCATCGTCAAGATCAAAATGGATATCGATATCGCCATGGATTTCCAGGGGAATGAAATGGAAATGACAATTGTCCGGACTACCACCCTATCGAAACTTGGGAAAACCAAAATTGAGATTCCTGAGGAAGTTCAAGAAATCTTGGACGAAGAAGGGGATAATTCTGAGCCCTCAGAACGGAAAAAGGGTGACCAAAAGAAAGATGACGAGGACTATTAAAACTTCGCAGCCTTTATACGGGTCCGGTCTCCAAACCGGGCCCGTTTTTTTTATTGCGCCCGGGGATGCGCGGCTTCATACACATCTTTCAGTCGATGTGTCGTTACATGTGTATAGATCTGAGTGGTTGTCAAATTGGCATGCCCCAAAAGCTCCTGGACAGATCGTAAATCCGCCCCCCGGTCCAGAAGGTGCGTTGCAAAAGAATGCCGAAGCATATGAGGGGTCACCCTTTTCGACATCCCCGCCTTCCCCGCCAATTTTATTAGAATCCTTCTTACGCTTCGCACATCGAGCCGGGTTCCATTCTTATTCAGAAAAAGAGACTCACTCTCTTTCCCCAAACGTGTTAAACAATCCAATCGCAATGGTGCATACGCTTCAATCGCCTGAATCGCCGCATTCCCAACGGGAGAAATCCGTTCCCGATTCCCCTTCCCTCGGATTCGTAAATAGGCGCTATCGAAATGGAGATCTTCCATATCAAGAGCCATCGCTTCCGAAACCCGAAGTCCCCCGCCATACAATGTTTCTAAAAGGGCCCGGTCCCGCCCCACCGTTAAGGGGTTCCCCTCAATAACTTTGAAAAGACTTTCCACCTCTTCTTCTTGCAGGAAATCCGGGAGTCTTCTTGGTAATTTTGGTGTCCGAATATTTTGAAGCGGATTCTTGTCCATTCGACTGAGACGAACCTGGTGATCGTAAAAAGAACGGAGACACGCCAATGCCCGGGCAATGGAAGAGAATTCATATCCCCGATCATGAAGAAAGGCCAGATACCGTCGGACAAGATTCAGGTCAACTGTCGAAGAGAGAACCTCTTCTCCCCCGATATAATCGATAAATCGATCAAGATCCCCTCCATAAGCACGAATTGTGTGCGGAGAAAGTTGCCGCCCCAATCTGAGGTGCTCGAGAAACTCAGTTTTGGAAGAACCCATACCGAATCGCCCTTTCAATCAACAGATTAATCGCCTGATTGGAAACAAATTGCATCCACCGATCCTGAACGGCCAGAAATTCATTTTCGTCTCGATAAGCGGTATCCCGATCTTCCATGGATTCTGAATAGAGTTTCACCTCATCCCGAACATTTTTGGAGTGCGCATCCCACATTCTCTGAAAAGCATCGACGAGATATCCGGCCCTCCCTGGAGACATTTGATACGGCCCGATCCGCCAACTGGCCGACTGAATCATTTCATCAATTTTCCCTGCGGACATTCTTTGCGCACGAGTTCGAAGAAATTGGACTTGAAGGGCGGTGCGAGGCGGGTCGTATGAATCGTGATCGGTCACCGCCACGGCAATAATTCCATCGGCTTGCATTCGACGACCCACCTTGACCGCATCATCCACCGTCCGAATAACCTCCCCCTCCACCAAAGAAGCTTGAACCAGGACTGGTCGAATCACATCAAAACCGGGGAATTTGATCAATTCAGAGGCAAAGTTATCGGAAAAGGTATCGAGATCAATGTTGGGGCTACGGGTCATGTTTATAAAAGGAAGAACAATCACCTTTTGAATCCTCGTGTACGGATTCTCAGGATGTGCCCGGTATTTCGTTGAATCGAAACTGCACGACGTCATTCCCACCACCAGGGTGAGCAGGATCCACCTCATTTTCCCCCCTCTTCGATCAGTCTACCAGCGGTCGAGGCCGGACACTGAAAATATTCTGAATGCCCTCTCGTTTTGAAACAAACAAGAGCCGATCAGCACTCCACGCAGGCCACCATTCAGGAGAAAGATCATCCGTAATTCGGGTATCGTACCGGCCATCCGACATCACCACCCAAAGATCATCCGCCTCCCCGGCCTGTCCATAAGCAACGGACTCAGGACTACGCTTTACCGTCGCATAGGAGATCCATTTCCCATCCGGAGCCCAACGTGGATTTACGGCAGACCATTCCCGGTGGCGGTCCGCAACAAGTTCCCGAAGTCCTGACCCATCCGGTCGAACGATCCAGATCGACCCTTTCATTCCATTTTGGGACTGGCTTTGAAAGGCGATCCATTGATCCGCAGAATCCGGATGCGGAGACCAATCAGGATAGAGGCCCGCGCCCAGAAACGTTGGGATCCCGGTTGCAACATCGACAATAACAAGACGCCAATATCCACGTTCGCTTTTGGATGAATACACCAACTTCTTTCCATCGGGAGACCAACTGGGAGCAATTTCGTCCCTGGGGCCAGAGGTAACGGTCAACCAGGAAGCAGGCGCATCCAAACGCAGTACATATATATCCCAGTTCCCAGATACATTGGAACTAAAGGCAACCTTCTTTCCATTGGGAGATATTCTGGGAAAAATGTTTTCCGCCCGATTATTGGTCAATTGCGTCGGAACCACCCCATCCGTCTCTCGTAAAAAGATCTGAGGGGTAACACTCGTTTCCGTGGAGGAATAGACAAAAAAGGTGCCATCCAGAGAGCTACAGGGATGAGTCGCCTTTCCCGGAGGCGATATTCGCGTATGTTGAATTAATCCCTCCCAAGCGGGCATCATAACCGTCTCCGGTATGACTTCGGAATCAATCCCTTTTGTCACCTCGCCTCCCCCTTCTCCACGAACAGGCGGATGGGAGTGACAAGCCACCAATACCAACGAAAAAAGGCCGACAACTACAGGACAAGTCTGTTTCATGAATGATCCCCTCGCTACTTAGTTATATTATCGGCTATTGTTTCCAAATTCTTTCGACACCAGAAAGAAAGAAACTATAATGCCGCGCATGAAAACCGATATCGCCATCCTGATGGGAAGTGACTCCGATTTTGATCAAGTCAAAACCGCCCTTCCCGTCCTGGAAGAACTTGGAATTGGATATAAAGTCCGGGTCCTCTCTGCTCATCGAACTCCGAAGGAACTTCATGATTTCGTTGAGAACAGTTCCGCAAAGGTATTTATTGCCGCCGCGGGAGGAGCCGCCCATCTTGCTGGTGTCATTGCCTCCATGACCACCCGTCCCGTTCTGGGGATCCCGATCGGAGGAACCAGTCTAAGCGGTCTCGATTCGTTACTTTCCACGGTGCAGATGCCCGGAGGAATTCCCGTAGCCACATTTGCCGTAGGAAAAGCGGGAGCAAAGAATGCCGCGATCTTTGCCGCACAGATCCTCGCCTCATCCGATGAGGCTCTGGCAGAGAAACTTCGTTCCCAACGTACCGAGATGGCAAAAAAGGTCCTCGAAAAAGATCAGGCATTACAGGATAGGATTCAGAATGGCTGACGACCGCCTCCTTCCAATCTTGGGAAGGATCACCCGAACTCTCGCTTCCAAAAAGCCATTTGATACAACCCTGAAACTCGTTGCGAGGGAAATTGCCCGCCTCCTTAGAGCCAACCAATGCTCCATAATGCTTTTGGATGACCAGAAGCAGGAATTATTATTCAAACAAAGCTACGGCTTAACGAGAGAAGAACTCCTTCAAATACGATTCAGACTCGGGGAAGGCGTGGCGGGGTGGGTTGTTCAGAATAAAACGACCGCCCGGGTGGATGAAGTTACTAAAGACCCTCGATTCAAAGCCTTCCCGCTTCAAAAATCCAAAATTGCATCCATCTTGTGCGTCCCTCTTCATTCCGAGGATCAGGCCATTGGGGTCATCTCCCTCAGTAGCCCGAATGAAAGCGCATTTTCCCATGCAGACCAGATTCTCCTGGAACACCTTTCGATCCATACCGCCACAGAAATTCAGATCCACCGGCAATACGAGCTTTCTGTAACCGACCCCCTCACCCACATGTATAACGAGGCGTATTTCCACAAGAAAATCAAATCTGAAGTAGAGCGGGCTTGGCGATATCGAGACCAACTCGGTCTCTGCCTTATTCAAAATGAAACCACCGACAGGGAAAAGATCATCACGAATGCGGAAAATATTAGAAATGTACTCCGCAAATCGGATTTATCCGCAAAACTAACCAATGGAAATATGGCGATCCTTTTTCCGGATACGGACCGGGACGCCTTAATCCAGATTGCTTCACGAATCCAGGACACCAATCCGGGAGCGAGCATCGGACTCGCCCTTTACCCGGAAGACGGAACCGATGGTGATGAACTGATGAGTAAAGCGGACCAATGCCTTGAAAATGCAATCGCAAGAGGAGGTAACCGATTTGAAGTGGATCTATAAAAAAGACTACGCTTGGATATCGATATTCTGACCCAGGCCCATAGAGGCCAAAATCTCTTCCATGGCTTCCGTTTGAACCTGTAACGCCTTATCAAGAAGCCGCATGGCAGCCCCCTGTAGATTCACAGCCTGTGAAGAAGCGGTTACAGAAGCAGCAACAGATGATATTTCACTCATAATAATCCGTAACAGTATCGGCCAAACCAGCAGAATAACTTTAGAGGTACTTTCCCCCCCTCTTGAAGAGCCTCGTACAAACGGGAATAGTGGCTTCTGAACAGAGGTTTCCGTATAATTTCGCGGAAAGTTAAGACGTGGATAATTCTCAACCCAATGAAGCCAGCGGCGTAGCGGTCCTGGGGGAAATGGCGGTAAAGCAACGCCTTGTCACCCCGGACCAACTGAAAATCTGTCTTGCGGAACAATCCGCCCTGCGAAAAGCGGGAAGGAACGTTCCTTTGGGACAAATTTTTATCAAACGCCATCTCCTCACAGCAGAGCAGGTCCGTGAGATCCTCCTTGGACAGAAAGGAATCTCCAATTCATCCCATCTCGTAAATGGGAAATACGCATTGATAAGAAAACTGGGTCAAGGCGGTGCCGGAGAAGTCTATCTGGCTCGAGATACGTCACTCGATCGCCCCGTGGCGATCAAAATTCTCCGTGAGGAAATGACCCCCAATAAGAGAGCGGTCGAACGTTTTGTAAGAGAAGCAAAGGTCCTCGCACGCATCCGCCACCCCCATATTGTCAGTGTTCACGAAACCGGACGGTACCAGGATCGACACTACTTCGTTATGGATTATGTCGACGGAAAACCGCTCGACATTTTTATTAAAAAAGGAAACACCCCTCTTCGGAAAAGAATTGAACTCCTCACAAAAATAGCGGAAGCGGTTGGAGAGGTGCATCGACACGGGGTGGTTCACCGGGATCTGAAACCTTCCAACGTCCTCATCAGCGAAGATGGAAATCCATTTCTTCTCGACTTTGGACTTGCCAGAGATGGATCCCGCGTCACAAAATTGACCGTAAGCGGGACAATTCTAGGGACCCCTTTTTATATGGCCCCCGAACAGGTGGAAGGAAAAGAGGTTGATAGTCATACGGATGTATATGCCCTGGGGGTTCTTTTATACGAAGCGACAACGGGGAGACTCCCCTTCCGTGCGGATAACGATTTTGAACTGTACCGAAAAATCAGCTCCCATGAAGCACCAACACCCAGCACGATTAATAGAAGAGTTCCTCGAGACCTTGAAATCATTTGTCTCAAGGCAATGGATAAAGATCCCCAACGTCGATATTCCAATGCCAGTGAACTCGCCGAGGACCTTCAACGATATCTGGATGGGCAACCCATCGTGGGACGTAGATTATCCATTCCAATCCGGGTCTTCCGGAAAATTCAGGAACATAAAATCCTGGGGGCGGGAATGGCGGGATCCTTGCTTGTGGGATTGGTGGCTCTCGTATTTCTCCTCACAGCTCATTTGCAGGATTCCTCCCGGATACAAAAGGATCTTAACCTGGGGGACAAACATTTCTCTCAAGGTCGACTTTTAGAGGCGAAAGAAGCCTACAATAGAGTTCGAGGCCTTGATTCCGAAAACCGTGCCGCCGAGGCTGGCCTGGCCAAAATTAACGAAAGGCAAAACCATATCGAAAGCCGCCTTTCAGAAGCGGCCCGGATCCTTGATCGAGATCCCATTCGAGCCAGAGAAATCTACCTTGCAGTCCTCAGCCTTGACCGGAATAACAGCAGTTCGAGAGAGGGGATCAAAATTGCAAATCTACGGGAAAATACGATGGCGGCCCGGAAACGACATTCTGAATTTCTTTCGGCCATGCACGAGAGAATCTTAAAATTTGAATCCGCCTATACCCTTCCCCCGGAAAACTATCTCATCCGTGATCGATCGAAGCCGATGAAGAATTACCTTCTGGAATTGAAAAATATTCTTCCGAAACTGGATGAAGACCAAAATTCAGAAGCCTTATATCTTATTGGAAAAATACAGGCTCATCTGGGAGATTCCAGGAAGGCTCTTACCTCGCTTACGGAAGCGATCGAGATTTCCCCACAAGGACGCTACTATTATCAAAGGGGATTGCTGGCTCTGGCTCGATATCGAAATGAATTCATGAGGGGGTCGGCCCGTTTCCTCCCGATGGAACGAAGAGCCAGCCTTCTTGAGGAATTAAAACCCTTGCGCCATCAAGCCCATGAAGACTTTGAAAAAGCGATTGAGACGGGTTCCGTGGAACTCTGGCAGGAAAAGTTAGCACAAGCGGTTCTTTATTATACATCCCACCAATATTCCAAAGCCCGCCAGGAAGGCGAACTCGTTATCCAGAGCCATCCCAATGCAGAAGTACTGAAACTTCTGGGGCAAATCGCTCTCGACCAATCCATTAACGACCCCACCCGATTCAAAGATGCGATCAATTGGTTCAAAGAAGCAACCAACATCTACCGCAGCGATTATGAAGCCTATGCTGGACTGGGGACCTCCTACTATTATCAGGCGCTCGACCGCCCCAAACTAACCTTCAATACCGACAACATCGACCGGGCCATTGAACAATATAACGTCGCCATTCGCCTTCGGGTCGATCCAGCCCTTCTTGTTTCCCGTGGAAAAGCATTTGGGACAAAAGCGGAATGGCTTACGATGACGGGAAACGATTCGGAAGACGCAAATAATCTGGCCTTCCTCGATATCCTTGCTGCAAAAGATCTTGACCCAAAAGATCCTCTCATTCACAACTGGTTGGCGATCACTCTTTTACAAAATGCAACCGGGCTGATTTTCCAACCAAATGGAAGTGAAAATATGTCGAAGGCTTCGAAAAAGGTTGCGGATGCGCTCTTCGCAATAAATGAAGCCATACGAATTGATCCAAACCACGCAAGTTTCTACCAGCATCGGGGGGTAGCTTATGGCCTTCAAAGCTTCCTGGATATCTACCGGGAAGAAGACCCCGGAATGGCCATTGAAAAATCCCAGGCCGATATCGCCAAAGCGATAAAACTGGGGAACAATAACGCAACGATCCATGAAGCGAAGGCATTAACTCATTTGTGGAAATGCATTGCCCTCATCCCTGATTTCAATCCCATGACCGGAAGGATGGAAGCCCTCGAGGAACTGGATCGTGCCATCGAATCCTGCACGGAAGCACTTCTCTTCCCCGCCCGGGACCCATCCATTGCCAAAACCCATACGATGAGGGGAACGCTTAGATCCGTGAAAGGGCTTTACGCATTCTTCCTCGGCAGAAGTGATGAATGCATCAAGATGATGAAAGCCGCCTCCGATGATTTTGGGGCTGCCGGTAACCTCGTAGAAGCGTATCAGATCTATGATAGTGAAGCGTTCGTCAGTATTCGAAAGGCTATGGAACTTCAACTTCAGAAAAAAGATCCGACGGAAGAATATCAGAAAGCAAGAAAAGGGCTGACAGAACTCCTCACCGGAACCCTTCCGAATGACAAAAATGCCTTCGTCCTCAAAAGTTTCTGCCTTCTCTACCGGGGTTTCGCAAATTTCCACCTGAAACTTCCAGAAGAGGCTATTGAAGATTGGAACAACTTGATTCGGCGAGTCCCCCCCTTCAAAACCTTCCTAAAGGGATGGATCCGGATGGCGGAAAAACAAATAGAAAACCGCCAACGCTAAAGCCTCGCAGCAGCCACAAATCGACGAACCACCTCCGTCATCATCGGCTCTGTTGATTTCGCCGTGGAGATAACATCCTCTACCGTAAGTGGCTCCAGGGCATCTGGAATACAGATGTCTGTGATAATGGACAGCCCGAGAATACGCATCCCCAGATGTACGCCCACAATCACTTCGGGAACCGTTGACATCCCTACCGCTTCTGCCCCCGCGGCACGAAGATACCGATATTCCGCCCGGGTTTCCAGGCAGGGACCGGTCAAGGCAACATAGGACCCTCGATGGAGGCGAATTCCGGCGCTCAAGGCCACCTTCTCCGCTAATTCCAGGAAAGCCTTATCATACGGCTGAGACATATCGGGAAACCGGGGTCCCATAGAATCATCATTGGGCCCAATAAGAGGATTATCACCCATCAGGTTGATGTGATCATCGATAAGCATAATATCCCCACACTGGAACTGGGGATCCAGCCCCCCCGCGGCATTGGAAACGACGAGTGATTTGGCCCCCAATGCGGACATAACCCGAATCGGGAACGTAATTTCCTGCATGGAATACCCCTCGTAATAATGGAGGCGGCCTTCCATGGCAATCACAGGACGTTTTTCCAGTAATCCATAAACAAGGTCCCCACTATGGCTGATCACAGTGGAGGGGGCAAAGTGAGGGATTTCAGCGTATGGAAATTTCTGAAGAATCTCCATTCGGTCGGTCAATCCCCCCAAGCCCGTTCCCAATACAATGGCAAATTCCGGAGGACGATCGAGAGCCAGATATTGAACCGCTGCAGCGATCTTTTCGCGTAAAATCATAAGTCCTCCAGACGAGCCTGAACCCTCTCCAAGGGGGAGGAAAGGGCAACCACCTTATAAGGGGAAGAGGTTCCCGAATGAAGTCGGACGGGCACCCCAAACCACTCTTGAACCACGTTTACCATCTCTTTGTTCGCCTTTCCTTTCTCTGCCGGAGCCACCACACAGACTTTCACTCGATCTTCCATGGGAACCATACGAACATGCGAAGACCCGGGAACCACTTTCACGGAAAGAAAAACCTCTCCATTTCTTTCCGATATTGCCCCCATGAAAGTGTCCTGAAATGATAGGAAACGGGAAGAAAGATGTCCAACAAGCCTATCGAAGAGTCCAACCAAACCGGGCCGCAAGATTCTGACAAGAGGTAATTCGCTCCTGGGTATAACTTTTCCCACTCGGATTCTTGTTTCTCCAATTGTCCGGATAAAGGTCTTCCAGTTTCCGAAACCCTTCCTGGGCCTTGTCGAGTATTTTCAGTCGATACCAGATCTCAGAAATTGCGGCCTGTGCCTCTCCCGATTTCACCTTCCCATATTCCGGGTGATTTTCAGACAGGAAAAGGTAATACCCAAGAGCCCCCGCAGGATCATCCAATTCCCGGTACCGAGATTCGGCAATCTCCCAGAATAGCCTGGGATCATCTGGTGTAATCAGAAGTCTTCGCCCGGCCCTTCTTAGTTCTTCCCGGATACGACCGAGCCCCCCATCGACCCATTTCTCGAAGACCGATCCGAAAGTTTCCTGTACAGATTTCTTCTGGCTCTCATGAGAAGCTTCCAGAAGCCTCTCGGCCTCTTCCAGAGCAGATTGCGCCCTCATGGAATCACGGAAAAGCATGTAATTCCGTACCATTCCAAACTGGATATAAAGCCATCGACCCCAGGTTTCCTGAGTTGATTTTTCCTTCCCGGAAGCTTTGATAATTTTCCGTGCCTCTTTCCAATACTCATTCGACCTGGAATATTTTCCATAGGCCGCATACACATCTCCCAGGTGGAAATACTGCTCCACAGGATTCAGTTTAAGATTTTTACTTTCGCGAATCCGGGAGGTAACCTGGTTGAAACGAACCTGGAGATCCTTCCCGGTCAAAGTAAGCGCCCGATCCACATGTGCCAATCGAACCTCGAAACGCGATTTCCGATCCTGCTCGGTCGATTTCACTCCAATTTCATTGAGAACATTCTGGATATATTCTTGTGCCTCACGGAAAACCCGGGTTCCTCCGAAATTCCGCCGGAGCACATCAACCTCAGATTGTGCATTTGAATAATCCTTCTCCTCCATAAACCGACGAACCCGATCGACCCTCTTTTTGGCTTCGATCTCTTCCGATTCAGTATAGTTACCTGCGGCAATCATTTTCAGATACGTATCCACATAAGATCGAAGAGTCTTGTCTTTCTGATACTCTTCCATCATCTGGACAGATTGAAGTTCTTTGCGCGCCTGCTCATACAAGCCGAATTCCATACAATAGGCCGCTAAATTGCACGACAGCTGAGAGGCAGGTTTTTTGTAACCCGCCCGAACAAAGGCATAGAATTCCAGGGGAAGGAACTGATTAAATTTAAAAGTAATCACTCCCGAAGAAGGCAGTCGTACAGAAATGGAGGTCTTCTTCAAGCTGTGGATCCGGCCTTCAGTCTTCATCCGGGGAAAAGAGAATGATTTCCGAAAGGTACCCAGGTCGAAATCAGTCCGGATCGCATCAATAAGGAGAACCAACCTCCCAATCAGTTGAAGTTTTTCCTGGAGGAGCCCCTCATAGGGAGGTTTCGTAATCTCCCCACTTTGCGAACGAAGTTGCTTCAATGCATCCCGGAACTGATACTGAAGCACATATTCATGGGCCTTTTGACAAGCGGCGCGGAAGGCCAGGAGAACCCTCGCCTTAACCGCTTTTTGCTCTGAACGCACCCTTTCGGCTTCGCCATAAGCCCAATCGCCCTGAGCCTTGGTCACATTATTGTGCAGAGAGCGTGCCTGATTCACAACATCCCCCAAGGACTTCTCAATAATCGGTTGGAGAAGAGAAAGAGCCTTCTCGAACTCTTTCGAGGAGGAGGGTGAATCTTCGAGGACTTTCTTCACTTTCTTCTCTATCTGGTAGTATTCCCCCAGTGCGATCGTTCGAAGTTTTTTGATATAACTATTGATCTCATATTCAAGGAGAAGGGAGTGATATCTCTCCTCCGGAACACCACATTCCTCCACGGGACATTGCAGTTCACCGCGAATGACATTGTCTTGAAAAATCCTCATTTTCGAGTCGGCATCCCGATATTCCTGGCGATCCTCCAGTAATGCAATTTCAGAAAGCAGTTTCTGGTAGGCGATCCGCCACTTCCCCGCTTCCGTTTTCCACCGAAGCAGGTGACTTTCTCTCTTCCCGGCAACCGTAAAAGCCCACGTCCCCTTCACCTCCGGCTGCAGAGAAAAGTCGGTATACGCCTGGATACTCTGGTCGACGACCAGAAGATCTCCCGGTTTATTCTGAAGGCTCCGCCAATTCACAACAATATTTTTTTCCAGATCGGCCAAAAGGGCTCGTGCATTCAATTCACGAAGATCAAGTTGAAGATCCGCCTTCAGTTTCCGGGCTTCCTCTACGATCTTTACGATGGAGAGTTCTTGAGAATCCCCAAAATTATCGATTACCACCTGATACTCATGGATGCCCTTACGCAAAGAATTTTCATCCGTACGATCGAGTTCGAAAAGTCCGTACCTTTTCGCCGTCTGCATGATGGAAAGCGCCAGTTCATGATTAGGACGTTCCTCAGGTTCGACCAGAAGTTCCGGCTCTGATTGAAAAAGTCCCGAGGCACCAATCACAGCCCCAACCACGACAAGGATAAGAAGAGAGAGGGTGGAAATAAGGAGTAAACGATTTCCAACAAGGCCCGGCACAGGTCCGGAGGAAGAAGAGACCTCCCCTTCCCCGAACAATTGTTTCTGTATTTTCTCAAGGTCGGTACAGACTTCGGCCGTGGTTTCAAATCTTTGCTGAGGATCCCGAGCCATCATGCGATGAACAAGATCGGAAAGCTCTCTTGGAATATCAGGAGCTACCTCGTGAAGGAGTTTTGGATCCTCTTTCACCTTTTTGGAAACAAGGTCACGAATCCCAGGGGCCTGGTAAGGGGTCGTTCCCGCAAGCATACGGTAGGCTGTGGAACCAAGAGAATAGATATCACTTCGAAAATCAGCCGGACGACCCAGAACCTGCTCTGGAGCAATATAGTGAGGGGTCCCGAAGACAACATGTTCTTCACTCGGCCCCACCTTCTCATCCACCCGCCGGGCCAAGCCAAGATCCGCAATCTTAATCTGCCCCTCTTCCGAGAACATCAGATTATCAGGCTTGATATCCCGATGAACAAACCCCTTCGAATGAGCATATTCCAGTCCCCGGGAGGCATCCAAAATCATTTGAATGGCCCGGTCTGGCTCAATCTTCCGATCCTGGTTTAGAAGGTCCTGAAGGCTACCCCCGGAAACATACTCCATGGAGAAGTAGTAAACCGTCCCATGCCGCTTCACATCATAGACCTGTACAATGTGGGGATGATTCAATTTTGCTGACGCACGTGCTTCATGGACAAAGAGATTAATAAATTCCTTATCGGTCCCATTTTCTTCCGACAGGACCTTCAGAGCCACTTCCCGTTGGAGATCTACCTGCTCCGCTTTATAGACGATCCCCATCCCGCCCCGCCCAATACGCTCTACAATTCGGTACCCCCCCATACGGTGCCCGGCGAGAGCTCCCACCGAGGTATCATCGGTGAGAAAACTGATCCGCGTATCCCCGACTTTGATCAAATCGCCCGAAGTGAGCTTTGATTCTTTTACCAGTTGACCGTTCAGTAACGTTCCATTCATTGATTCCAGATCGATCAACCAGAATTCCCCATCCCGGATTTCAATTTGGAAGTGAATTCGAGACGCCATGGTATCGCGAAGGGCAAAGGTAGCCGTTTGATCCCGTCCAAGAGAGATCGACGCCTCTTCCGGAATGGTGATAGACCGGCCTTTATCAGGACCGTTTTCGATAAATAGTCTGGCCAAAAGGATGCCCCCGCTTTGATTCAGTGAAAATTATACGGTGGCGGGGGGCAGATCTCTATCGAAAAAGAGCCCCTCCAATACGAACACAGGTAGATCCCTCTTCAATCGCTGGTTCGAAATCACCAGACATTCCCATGGAAAGTGAAGTGAGATGAAACTTGTCAGCCCATTCCCGCAAAGTACGGAAACAGGGTCTAGGATCGACCCCCATGGGAGCCATCGTCATCAACCCCATGATATTGATATGAGGGGCCTCTTCTTGAATTCGATTCAAAATCTCCCCTGTTTCTTCCGGCAAAAAGCCCCCTTTTGAAGATTCCCCGCTTACATTGATCTGAAGATAGCAAGAAAGATGAATCCCCCGACGACCGAGTTCCTTCTCAAGCGCTTCCACAAGCGAAATTCGATCCAGGGAGTGCAGAACGTCGACCCAATCGAGGAGCTTTTTAATCTTGTTCGTTTGCACATGCCCGACCATATGCCAGCGGAGAGAGAGGTCAGATTCAAGCCGACGGGAAAGGCCTTCCAAAACACGATTTTCGCCAACCTCAGAAATATCCAGATTCCGGATTTGCTTCATGGATTCGCGAGACAGACTCTTGGTAATGGGGAGGATGGAAACAGAATCGGGATCCCGCCCGGAACGTTCACAAAGAAAGGAAACCCTCTGCCGAATCCGGGTAAGGTTCGCCGCCCATTCTTCTGGAGTGGTACTCATTCCTGGAAAAGATCGGCCGGTTCCACGTACGAATTCTTGAGAAGTTCCTGGAGAAGTTTCTTTCGGTTCGCCTGCCGTCTCCGATTTTCCAATTCGCTCCGGATCTTCAGTTGGGCGGTTTCAAAAGAATCGGCCGGTTTATTTACCCGGTCAAGAAGATAAAAGATATTCCAACTATTCCCATCCAGAAGAACGGGACTGTAGGTCTTGGCAGGAAGTTCGCCAGAAAGGTACCGGGAGATCTTCTCTGAAAAATATGAGTTTTTCTTCTGAAGCCTCCGGAGAACAAAAGGATCCGCGCCGTTTGCGCCCCCCCCCCGTATATCGGAATAATACATCGCGGTCATATACCGATCGGAGGAATCGAGAAGCCTCCGCCGCACGGAATCCGCAAGGATTTTTCGAGCTTCTTTTTCCACAGGAGAGCGAAATTGGAAGGCAATCCGGAAGACATCTACGTGCCGCAGTTCCATAAACTTTTCATGATTCGCATTGTAATAATCACGGATTTCATTGGGGGAAATCGTTTCTACAAGAAGGATCGATTGGCCGTACATTCCCTCCTGTATCAACTTGCGGTACAATCTACTTTCCAACAATTCCTTCCGACTCTGCTCCCGATGTTGCGTCACCGTGAGATTTCGATACCGAAGGTACTGCTCAAAGACTTCCTTCCCGCCAAAAGCGCGAACCACTCGAGAGACCGCCTGATCAATTTCCTCCTCACTTACCTCGATCTTCCGTCGATTCGCTTCCTGGAGGAACAATCGCTCTTCCGCTTCCTGGCGCAGGGCGGCACGCAGGAATTCAGGGGTTAAATTCTGAGAAGAAAGACCCCGGTATTTCTGCCGTAGTTCCTCCCAGGTGATCACTTCATCGTTTACCCGGGCCGCTTTCCCCACCTGTTGATCCTGCGGTTGGAAAAGCAGGGGAACAAATATTAAAAATAATGATAAATTCATCGGTGATCATGATAGGGAGGAAGAATCCCTGTGTCAACGCGACTATTCCTTCGTGAAATATTCTGCCAGAAGGTCTCGATTCCGGGCATACAAGATCGAAATGGCCACCATGCACCCCCCGACGGCCATCGTCGTTGCAATTTTCACCGGCATAATAAAGGACCCAAAATCAAAGAGAAAAAGCTTTCCGATGCAGATGGCGAGAACAAGAAGACTCGACCAACGACACATCCGATCTCGAAGGAGGAAGCCATATATCGCCAACGCTACGGAAAGGAGTGCCCATGATCCGGTCAACCAGGTCCCTTCCACCGATCGGGCCAAGACCAGGAAAAGAATAGAGACCAGAGATAGGGTCATCCCAGCCCGGACGAGATTCCAAACCAGGGGAAAGCCTTCCTCCCGAGATAAAAGCCCTTTACGGATCCACATGTGGAGAACCAGGAACGATATCGCAATGGGAATTCCTACAACCGCAGTCCCTCCCATTCCTGAAAAGGGGATTTGCGGTTGGGAGATCGATCCATAATAGACCACCGTAGCCAGGCTGGTAACGGTCCCTTCCAAAAGAGTACGGCCCGATCGGGAATACATTCCACAAACGATCCAGATTATGGAAACGAGACCCCACGTAAAAGGCGTCCCCACGGCTCCCAACTCAAACCGAAGAAGGGAGAGAACCCCAACCAGGAATCCAACAGAAAGAATGGATCCCAAGTGAAACGGGGACTCCCCAATACGATTCCGATTGTAGAACCAGATTCCAAGAACAGGAACAATAGAGAGAAGCCGTTTGGAGATCCCATAAACAGATCCATCCGCATTCAAATTTACGACAGAAACAAACCCAAAAGCACAGAGGCAGAAGAGAAACCCTTGCCCCTGCAAATGAGAAGAAGAGAATTTTTTTCCCGCTTCCACAAGAAGGAGTGCCGCCCCGGAAAGTAACAAGGCCGTCCCAAGAGAGGGCGAATACACAATAAAGGTGGTGGCAAGAGCCACCGCGCCCATCCATGGAAAAAATAAAAGGGCCGTCCGCTTCTCGTCTTTATTCTTATCAGAAAGCCCAAAACTGATGGAAGCATGTCCAAACAAGAGAAGAGCCCCGACAAGAGCAGGGATCGCCTTTACGGAAATCTCCCAATTTCCCAGAGGGATCATCTGAGCGCCCGTCCCGGCCAGGAACCAGGTCTTAAAGCAGGCGCATAGGAGCAGGAGATGCGCAAGAAAACGAGGCAGAAAATGACGCCGTTTCATCCCGTAGAGAAGGATCCCCAACGCAAGTCCCATCCAGGAAAGAGCCTCCCATGGGGGTGAAAACAACTTCGCCCCCGTCCAGGTAAGAAGAATCACCGTCCCAACCATGAATACCCCGTAGGTTCCGGTTGATTTGCGTCGCAGAGAAAATTCAGATTGAATGGCATAGAGCACACCACAGGAAGCGAACAACCACCAATATTGTTCAAAACCGAAGAGATTCAGAAACCGGAGTCCACATCCAACAAATCCAACCATGTTGATGAGACTAAAAAAGGCAGACAGGATTTCTTCCCGTTCGTTGTTTCCTTTGTAGAGAAATGGAATCGCAGACATCATCCCCCATAGCAAAAGAAGAAAAAGGCCGCTTCGAGTCGGAGAACTTCCGGAGGAGAGGAAGACCAGAAGGTAAAGAATGGTAACGCCCATGGTCCCCAGATGAATCCAGCGAAGTTTCCATACAAGAAGAACAAAGGAGACCGCGATGGGGAGAAGCGCTAATTTCCCGGTACTCTTAACCTCAAATAGGAAGAAGGTAAGGAACAGAAGCCCGTATGCCAGAGCCCCAACCCATTCCTTCCGGAAACGAAGGGCATGGAGAATCGATCCGGTCCCGATCCCCAGGACAAGAAAAAAGCCGAGAGTCGCACTGGAAATAACGCGAGCCGCTTCCAGGTGATGAGCTGCATATCCCGTCGCATAGGTGACCGCCCAGCCCCCCGCTACGAGACACCCCCCCGGAATAAGATATTTGGCTCGATTCAAAAGAAAAGCGCCGAAAACGATCATCCCGATTCCGGTTCCCCCGGCAAGAAAGACCTTTCCGGCCGCACCCAGTTTTGTGAAGGAGTACCAGAGAAGAAGACTTACCCCAACAACCAGAATAAGAATTCCGAGCCCACTCAAAATTCGCTCGCCAACCACCCGCTCAAGGGCCCCCGCTTCCAGTTTTGCCGCCGGTTGGGGCTCATCAGGAGCTTTTGAGAGGGTGGGAACAGGTGGCTTCTCCAGGGCCACAACAGGAGGAGGAGGTTCGGGAGTCGGACTTTTTAGAGAACTATCCGTGGGAATCTCTTGGACCGGCTCCCCTGTATTAACGAACGCTTTGCAATGAATACATTTATTTGCAGCTCGTTTAATCGGTTCCCCGCAAAGAGGACACGGGACTCGTTCCTCCTCAGAATCCACAGGGACCGATACCACGGGAGCCTTATCCGGAGTTCTCCCCCCCTGTGTAAGAATCTGAGATTTCAAAATTTCGAGATTCTTTTCCACCCGGCTTAAACGGTAATTTGCCCTTAGGGATAGAATAAGAGCGACCAAGGGAACCCCCAAAATGAGGACCGCCACCAGGATCCCTATCAATTCCCACATCAGGGAGTCTCTCCCAAAGGGAACCTTTCTTCCTCAAAGGCTTTTGTAGAGAAGCAAAAAAGGGGTCCCGCAAGGATTGCAATGACCACTACGGAACGCATCGAAAGCTCCTATCTAGACAAAAAATTCAAAGGGACATCTGGAGGGAGACAACACAAGTTCCAAAGCCGGGTTCCCCTATACTCTATTTCCCGAGGAATATGGTTTCAATTCATCCCCCCCCTTCCCTCCAGGAAAAGAAATCAGGGAAGGACCTTCATCAGAATCCGCTTCGGTTTTCCATTTCGAAGAATTCGGATTTCCACTTTCGCCCCCGGTTTCATCCCCATGCGAAACCAGGATTGAAAATGCTGGGATGAAATAAAGTCCTTTTTCTTCCCCACGGAGTAAACAATATCCCCTCTTTTCAGACCCGCCTGGATCGCATTTTGACCGTCTTTCTTGTTTTCCCCCCAGTTGACGATATAGGTAATGCGAATCGCCCAACTGTTTTTGGGGAGTTTCCACTTTGCCAATTCGTTCGGTTTGAGCATGGGCCCCCCGAATCCAGGTGCCGGGCGATAAGACCATATGGTCGGCCTCCAGGAAACCACTTTGGAATCGGAAACCTTCCACCCCTTACGCAAACGAAGCTTCAATTCCTTCCGTTTCCCCTTTCGTTCTACCACCACCCGCAGGGTGGTCGCATTCGGGGAAGCATTTTCCAGTACCCATTGGATATCGGCATGCGAGCGAACCCGTTGATCTTCCAAGTAAATGATTCGGTCTTTCGATCGAATCCTGGATCGATACGCCGCGGAGGAAGAGGCTACCTTTCGAATAAGAGAAGGATCTTCCACCTCCATGAGAAGACCGACTTGATCCGGAAGGGGATATTTCCAGATTTCAGACCGGGACCAGGTCCCCAACGCTTGCTCATCTTTCCGAAAAGAATCATAGACCATGTGGCAATGGAAACAGTCGATCTTGTCTTTCTTCAATCGGGTGGCCATCGAGGGGATCTCCTCGATCGGCAGAATCGGTTTTCGAGGAGGAGGAGAGGGATTCTTCAGGTACTCCAGATGATCTTCCAAACTATCGACCAAAAGCTGAGAGAGCGCCTTCATGGAAAGTCGTGAGGAAGCCTCCTCGGCCGCTCGTGTTCCATACCGATGGTAAACGGTTCCATCGACATTCATGAGAAGAGCGGAAAAAGTAAGGTCATAATCAAAACGATAGGTGTTGGTATCAATCCCTGCCATGTTTGTCACACGAACACAGACATACCCTTCGGCCGCTTTTACGAATTCATCCGGAGGACGGACAACCTGCCCGTCAAAGACCTTGCAGTCTACTCAGACCTCTCAGCGGAAAACGATCAGAAGAGGTTTTCCGGACTCTGTCGCCTCCACCCGGGCTTTCGCCAGATCCGTTTTCCAGGAAAAGCCCTCCACCTCCTGGGCCTCTTTCGCGCGAAGAGTCGGAAAAGAAGAAAAGGTGAAGAGAAGCACCCCTGCAGATAAAATGACCTTCAAGACCATGACCATCCTCCTAATGGGATCTTACCGAATCCCTTCAAGGGATCCAAAAGGATCCATCGCCTCTGCTGCGATTTGGATCCGACCCCAGAAAACCGCCCACTCCCCATTATCGGAATCAAAAACCTTTTGAAATAATTCTGTTCTTCCGTACCGGCGACGCCCCATGATGGTGCTGTTATTCAAAGGAATTTTCAGGAACCAATCGTAACGGATCGAGTGCAATTCGTTCCTCCAGGAAAGAAAATCATCTTTTGCCCGGCGAAAAATCTCCTCACGGCCCCGGAGAGGGTGCGCGGGAGAACTCCGGTAATAAGAGTCGAGTTCAATATAAAGGGCCTGGATGAAATCATCAAACCGTCCCTCATCCGCAAACCGTTCAATCGCACGCTGATAAGGTTTTGAATTTTCTCCATATCTTCTGCGGAAATAGTCAAGAGAGGCCTGACGACCAATAAAACTGGCCAGAGATTCGTTGAAATCCCCCCGTCCAGATACATAGACATGGCCGTGTGTCATTTCGTGCAGGATTAAATCAGCGAGAGATTCCCGAGTATCCTCAAACATGGTCGAAAGAATCGGATCCGAAAACCACCCCAAAGTACTGTACGCCCCGACAGAACCGACCGAAACATCGTACCCGGCGGCCTCCAATTCCTCCGCTTGAGCGAGGGCATCCTTTCGATTAAAAAACCCTTTATAAGGAACCTTTCCGACAATCGGAAACCACCACGTATACGGTTCGAAGCGGTCCTTCCGGCAAGCGGTCACAACCCAGGAAACCGGAGCCCCCCCCGTATCATATACGGTGGTAAAGTTATCGGTCGATTTCAGACCGATCTCATCCTCCCCGAATCGTTTTACATCCTGGATGAATAGGACGGTTTCTTTGAATTCCGGGGAAGCCTCCCCTGCCAGATAGTCTTCCACCGATTCTCGGGTGAAAAGGATGTCCATCTGCCCCATGCCCTGACGGGCGATGTAACAGCCCCCCAGAAGACATACGCCACAAACAAGAATCCCCCATTTGAGGAGGATAAGAAAGAAGACGAAAGATTTCCGCATCGAATTTAATCGAAGGTCACGGTGAAATCGATGGAACCTCCATGGCAGCGATCGCAAAGAACCTGCACATATTCACCGTTTCTTTTATCTTTGCGCGTCCCTTCGCCCCGACACCGTGAACATTTCTTTTCCTCCTTTTTGATGACCTTAACGTTCCCGGAATTGAGAGCATATTCCGCCGTTAAGAAATATTTTCTTTTCGTGGTGCTCGCACTCGTCCACCATTCATCGGAGGTCTTCAAAGTCTCTGGAGGATCCTGTTTTTTCTGGGTCTGCCCTTTTCCCCGCTGCTTCCCTCCAAACTTCCGGGCGAAATCCTCTACCGGATCGTCCTCTCCACCATCAACTCCACCCCCCCCCTGATAATCAATCTCGCCGCCATTTCCTCCCGGTTGATATAACCAACTTGCGTCACTCATGCTGACTTTCTGCTTCTTCTCACTCCGGACTTCCCACGCGGCAAGAAGATCTTCCGGGGAGCAGTTAAATTGCTCGCTCAATTTGTCCTGGATTTCCTGATCCAGGGAAGAAACCTTGTTGCGAGCTTCCGCACATCGGTATTTTTTCTTGGCATATTCTGAGAGAAGACTTTTTCGAAGGGATCGCCATGCATCCGGAATTTTCTGCGCGAGATATGCACTCCGGTTTTTCTCGCAGGCATCTTTTTCTTTTTCAATTTGCTCTGCGAGATTCGGATTGGCCAAGGCCAGATCCGTATCCCCATAATTCTCGCGAAAGAGGTCCGCGGCGGAGATCGCTTCGTCAAATTTCCCTTTCTGGGCAAGCTTTAAAAGATCGGCAAGAGCAAGTTGCGCTTCTGTTTCCAGAATATATTTATCTACTTTTGCAATTCGACTTTCGATCTCCAGTTTTCTTGTGGGATCCAACAGAAGGGCACTCTGCCATAGAGACTTTGCTTTGGGATACAATTCGAGAAGAA
>PVBE010598592.1_pt1 | contig 42597 bp, 45 predicted proteins | sample 1631181 | NCBI WGS metagenome assembly PVBE01 (sample SAMN08397723, study PRJNA350692) | Marine metagenome, whole genome shotgun sequencing project. | isolation source: water | place: Pacific Ocean | collected 2012-04
AGGGGTCGGGCACAAAGCGAAGGCTGTACTGCGATGGGACGTGCCGCGGTGGTGCGGCTCGTGATCGAAAGCGTGCCAGTGACATGAACAAGGGGGCGAACGATGAGTAAGCGACGCGACGCGGGTAGCGGTGGGATAGAGCGAACCCCGGCTGGCACCTACAAAGTCGTCCTTGACGCTGCCCGCCCCGACCCGGTCACGGGCAAGCGAAATCGATACCGCAAGACGTTCAAAACCCTGAGAGAGGCGCAGCAGGCCGTTCGCGAAGTGCTGTCCAATCGTGATCACGGCCTGGACGTGAAACCTGAAACAGTGACGACCGGCGAGTGGCTCAAGGGCTGGCTCGTCAGACACCTCGCGAATGGGTCGATCTCCCCGGCAACACATGATCGCTACGAGACCATCGTCCGCGTTCACCTCACACCGAGGCTTGGTCACATTCGTCTCCAGGACCTCCGACGGGATCATGTTGCTGACATGGCCGCCGACTGGACACTCGGCGACAAGGCGATCGCGGCTGCATCTGCCCGAAAGAACCTCACCGTGCTCCGGACCGCACTCAGCGACGCACTGCGAAGCGACCTCATCGTGCGGAACCCAGCCGAACACGTGAAGTCGCCACTCCCTCCCAGCGACCTAGAGAAGCGTGCCCTAACCCAGATCGAAATTGCTGAGCTGCTTAGGACCGCTAGCGGAACCCGCTTCGATGCCCCAATCGGACTCACAGTCAGTACCGGCCTCCGTCGAGGTGAGCTGCTGGCGCTGCGCTGGGCGGATCTCGATCTCAAGGACGGTCGCCTGCATGTGCGGCGGGCTCTGAGCTTCGTCGCTGGCCGACCCAGCTTCCATGAGCCCAAGAGCAAGGGTCGAAGAACGATCACGCTGTCGTCCGAGACGGTCAGGTTGATGCGCCGTCATCGCATCGCCCAGAACGAGCGCCGCCTGGCATCTCCTGTTGAGTGGCCAGAAGACGAGATGGTCTTCACATCGTCGGTCGGAACCGTCTGGAGCTTCCGCAACTTCCTTCGTGACTATCGAGTCGTGCTCGTGGCAACCAACATCTCCGATACCGCGTCGGTGAATTGGCACACGCTCAGGCACACCGCGGCCTCGCAGTGGATCGCTGCTGGCGCATCGGTCTTCGAGGTAGCCCGCCGGCTTGGGCACTCAACCACCGCAACAACGGAGCGGGTCTACGCGCACCTACTGCCCCGACAGGACGCGACCGCGGCGCAGGCTCTCGATCACCTGATCGCCACCTAGCCAGGCGGGGACAACGCGGGGACAGACTGTTCAGGACTCTGAGTGAAACCACGTGACGGCATGGGGGCCGCCACCGGCGATCCGTGTTCAGCGAGTGACAGCGTTGGAAGGCGTTGGACGGCGGCTGGACACTGCCAGTGTGGCGCTCTCCCAGCTGAGCTACAGGCCCACGGACATCGAGTATAGATTCCGATTGGCACTCTGGGCGAGGCATTAGGCAACGCCATCGATACGCGGGGGACCCGGCGAGGCGGAGAACATGGTCGAGGCCGTAGCCGGGTAGAGTTCCTCGCATGACCGAGCGTGAAACAGGGGAACCGAACATGCCCTACGAACATGGTGTGCTGCCGACAGGCATCCGCTCGCGTTTAGTGAGCGACATCAACGGTCTGACGACGCACATCCTCGAAGCCGGCTTCGAGACCGCAGACCGGCCCTGCGTGCTGCTGCTGCATGGCTTCCCCGAACTCGCGTACAGCTGGCGGAAGGTCATGGGGCCGCTCGCGGACGCCGGCTACCACGTCGTCGCACCCGACCAGCGAGGCTACGGGCAAACCACCGGCTGGGACCCGAACTACGACGGCGACCTGCGCTCGTTCCGCCTGTTCAACCTGACGAAGGACATGCTCACACTCATCTCCGCGCTCGGATACGAGTCTGTCGCAGCCGTGGTCGGCCACGACTGGGGCTCGGCGGTCGCAGCGACGAGCGCACTGGTGAGACCCGACGTCTTCCGTTCCGTGGTGATGATGAGTGGCCCGTTCACAGGACCGCCTCCGCTACCCTTCAACACGGCCAACGAACCGCGCCCCGAGTCCGCCGAGGGCCTCGCACGCCCGAGCCTCGACGAGGAATTGGCCGCGCTGGACGTGCCTCGCAAGAACTATCACCAGTACTACTCGACACGCCCGGCAAACGACGAGATGCACGGTTGTCCGCAGGGTGTGCACGACTTCCTGCGCGCCTACTATCACCATAAGAGCGCCGACTGGAAACAGAACAGGCCTTTCCCACTGGCCGGAAGAATCGCCGCCGAAATGGCGAAGATGCCGACCTACTACATGATGGAGCTGGACAGAACGATGCCCGAAACTGTCGCGGCGGAGATGCCGTCGGCCGAGGCTATCGCCACCTGCTCGTGGCTGACCGACGACGAGCTACGCGTCTACGCGGGGGAGTACGAGCGGAACGGCTTCCAGGGTGGCCTCCAGTGGTACCGCTGCGCGTCGAGCGGTATCAACGGCGCCGACTTCGCGCTGTTCTCCGGTCGCACGATCGACGTGCCGGCCAGCTTCATCGCAGGGAAGAGCGACTGGGGCGTCTACCAGGCCCCGGGCAACCTCGAACAGATGCAGGATCACGCCTGCACGGACTGGCGCGGTACGCACCTGCTCGATCGCGCGGGCCACTGGGTGCAGCAGGAACAGCCGAAAGCGGTCAGCGAGCGGTTGCTGGCCTTCCTCCGCGAGCAGTAGCTGCCCCTGGCGGAAGTGCGTGGGAGTCGAACCCGCCCCCAAAGGGTCCGGTTACTTCGATATCAGCCAGACGATGTCGGTCGGTGCGAGCGACGTCGGCGTGTTCAAGAACGGCGGCGCGCCGACCACGAATACGAGCCACGACTGTAAGGCCACATCCAACTTCCAGACCGTTCGCAATTCGAACGGCTGCGCCGCGATCAGAGCGGCGAGGTCCGAAGTACCCGACTGGATCGCCGTGAAGCCGCCGGGCTGCAGCGATACAGTGACGTTCGGCGTGCCGGCGGTCGACGACCCACCGGGCGGCTGCTCCACTTCGAGTGCCACCGCCGCGACGGGAGCAAAGGCCCCGAGTCCTCCGAGCTGCGCAATCATGTCCGTGAGTGCCGTGGTCTCGATTGCGTTCCCGTAGCTCATGCTCAGGCCGCCCGTGGTAAACGAGCCGGACCCGCCGAACGGCCCCTGCACCGCGAACGGGCCGCGCTCGCTGGCGGTGAAGGCACCGGCGCCGGTATACGTCCCGCCAACGACGAAGGGGTCTACGTCTGGAGCGCTCACCGTAGCGCTGAACGGCCCGCTGGCCTCGAAGCTCCCGCTCTGCGCCAGAAGGTTCGCCCCCGAGACCGTGACCGAGGCTGTGAAGGAGACGTCAGCCTGATACGTACCCGCTCGGTCGAGAAACTCCTGTCCGGGGGCGCTGATCGCTGCACCGTAGTCACCACTGTGACTCACGGAACCAGCGACCTCGAAGCTGCTCAGCAGGATCGATGGCACCTGCGCATGAGCAGCGCTACCCGTCCCCAATGCCACAGCGGCGGACAGCAATACCAGATAGGGGGCCGTTGAATGAATCATCCATTCGAGTGTCCTGCGATCCGATGGCTGCCGGGAGGGGCGTTCGTCCCAGCCTCAGAGCGGAAAAGGACTCTGACCGGCTACCTCCGCACGAGCGGCGGGGTGTCCGCCGCTCGCCCAATAGCGAGGCGAAGCTACTAGTCGACGGTGATGCGAGGGAAGTTCGGCGGGCGGCGCTCCATGAAGGAGGCGATGCCCTCCGTGAAGTCCGGCAGCGCAACCGTCTCCTCCTGCAGATCGTTTGTCTCGATGAAGGCCTCGCCCAGCGAGACGTTGAGGTGCCGGTACACCTGCCGCTTCATGTACATCAGCGAGGACGGCGAAGATGTCTTGCCCAGATCGCGGATGTAGCCCTGCGCCTCCTCCATCAGCTGCTCGGCCGGCACGACGCGGCTGACGAGCCCGAGGCTGAGTGCTTCGGGCGGCTCAATGCGGCGAGAGCTGAAGAATAGGTCGAAGGCTTTCGCCGGGCCGATCAGGCGGGGCAGCACCCAGCTCATGCCGTGCTCCGCGACGAGCCCGCGAGGTGCAAACGATGTCGTGAACATCGCCGAATCCGACATGAACCGCATGTCGCAGAACATCGAGAGCGAGAAACCGAGCCCCGCGCAGGGCCCGTTCACCGCGACGATGATCGGCTTGCGCACCGTCATCAGGTAGCCGAACCCCCAGCGGTAGTCCGGTCCCATCTCCTGGTCACCGGGGTCGATCTTCTCGACTTCAGTCTCCTGCCGCATTCCCGCGGACGTGCCGGCGGCCTCGATGTCCTGCAGCGAGCCCATGTCGACGCCCGCGCAGAAGCCCCGGCCCGCGCCGGTGAGCACAATGCCCACGACCTGCTCGCTGGCCTCCGCCGTCGCCATCGCGTGGCGCAGCTCCTGCATCGTTCGGTCGGTGAGCGCGTTCAGCTTGTCGGGCCGGTTGAGCGTAATCGTCGCCACCGGGTCATCGATCTGGAGCTCAATCTCTTCGTACGTCGTCATCTCGTCCGCCTCTCCCTCGTGGCCGCGCGTCTCGGATCGCGGCCGGGCTAGCGATAGAACTCCGGTGCGCGCTTCTCCAGGAAGGCGTTGACCGCCTCCGCGTGCTCGGGCAGCCGGCGGGCGATTCGGTCGCGCACCTGCTCACGCTCCATCACCGCATCGAGGTCCGGGTCGAGCGGGGCCTTCGCCAGCAGCTCCTTCACGAACATCATCACGGAGGGCGGGTTGCCTGCCAGCTCATCGGCCTTCGCGATCGCCACGTCGAGCAGCTGATCGGCGGGGGTGGTGGAGACCGTCAGCCCCATGCGCAGCGCCTCATCGGCCCCCACCATGCGGCCCGTGAGGCACATGTCGGTCGCGTTGCCAAGCCCGACGATCTGCGCGAGCAGTCGCGTCGAGCCGAGCTCGGGCACGAGCCCCACCTTGATGAAGCGGATCGAAGCCTGTGCCTCCTCCGCCATGATGCGGATGTCAGCGGGCAGCACCATCGTCAGGCCAACGCCGATCGCGTAGCCGTTGATCGCCGCAACTGACGGCTTCGACCGCCGCAGCAGCGTCGTCCACGGCGTGCTGAAGCTCGTCGCCACCCGCCCGGTCGGCGCGTCGTCGACGGTTTCGAGGCGGTCGCTGAAGCCACCCATGTCGGCACCCGCGCAGAACGCACGTCCCTCCCCCGTGAAGAGAATCGCGCCGATGTCGTCGTCCGCGTTCCACGCCTCAACCTGATCGACCAGCTCCGCGTGCATCCGATCCGTCCACGCGTTCAGTTTCTCTGGACGGCTGAGCGTGATGATCCCCACGTGGCCGCGCGTCTCGGTCTTGATCTGTTCGTATGCCATTGCTGTTCACCTCCTCGGCACGGCGATGATAGCGCGCCAGTCGCTCCAGGGAGGGGGAGTACCTCGATACCGTCAGTCGATCGGCGCGAAACAGCCCGGCTGAGCGACAGTTCTCTGATCGAAAGCTGACTGTCTGACTCTCAGGGCAGCATCTCTTAGGTTGTCCAAGTGTCAGCGAACTTAAGTCGCGCACTCCACGAGCCGATGCTGACATTGCAGCTAATTCCGTAGACGAGGAGGGTCGCAGATGCCTGTCAACCACGCGCCAGCCATCACGACTGATGATCCGACCCTTCTTCACGCCGTCCGGCAGGGCACCGTCACCTCGATCTCACCTCGGGCGAAGGAGCTGGTCGCGCACTTCGATGGCCGTCTCTTCGGTCGCGCACCCGCGCTTGAGGAGCGGTTCGCGAACGTGATCACTCAACAGCAGCACGCCAAGATATGGTCCGTCGTCAACTTGATGGCGAACATCGAGCCCGGCGGCACGAGGTACCAGGAGCGCTTTTCGCAACTCGCGCTCGACCACGTTGACCGCAATCTTCAGGCCGAGCAATACCGCATCTTCGGCGAGGCGCTCGTCGAGTCCCTCCGCTACTTCGAGGGGCCGCGCTGGTCCGACGAGAAGCAAGAGGCGTGGGAATCAGTGATCGAGCACGCGGCCGGGCTGATCTCCGCCAGGGACAGCGCCGCCGCCTAACGCGTCAGGCCCGGCGCGCCATCTTCCAGCCAGATCGCCCGCGCCTGATCACTGCCGTAGCAAGTATAGCTGCCCACGAGCCCGTGCCAGCGCATGTTCGAGACGAACTCGCGCTGCACACCCCTCGTGTGCGCCTCCGGCCACCAGACGTCCCACACCTGATCGTGGACGTGATCCCAGATCGACTGCCACAGCTCTTTGCGCACCTCCGGGTCGGTCTCTGCTCGCTGCGAGTCAAGCAACGAGTCGAGTAGCGCGTCCCCCACGCCGTTGTAGTTGAGCGCGCCCCGCGAGTGCCACCACGGGTAGATCCACTGGTCCATCCCGTACCCCGGCGGCCCCCACACGATCCCGATCGCGGAAGGGAAATCCCGGTTGGAGAGATGATCGACATATTGCTGCTGCTCTAGCTCGCGGTAGTTGATGCGCACCTCTGGCAGGTGCTCATTGATGCTGGGAACGACCTGCAACGGGAACGACTCTGTCAGGTAATAGCTGAGCAACTCGAACTCCAGCGGGCGGGCGGCGCTGTACCCGGCTGCCTGCATAAGCGCGGACGCCCGCGCCGGGTCGTGCTGATACCACTGCCCGTTCGCCGCCCCGGTCGGGTACTCGTCGAAGAGGAAGGGCCACGGGATCGGCGAGTTCGAGAACGGCCCCTCGGCGTGCTCGTTGTCGCCGGCGTTGCGGGCGCGGTCGTACTCGTTGCGGTCGAAGGCCAGCGAGATCGCGCGCCGCACCCGCTCGTCTTGGAAGACGGGGTTGGTGAGCTGGAAGTGCCAGCCGTTGACGTTCGCGCCGCGCGAGCGGGGAAACGTGAACCCCTCGGCCGTCCCGCCCGCGCGCTCCAGCAGCGACTGCATCTCCACGTCGTCGAGCACATCTGCGTCGAAGAAATCGCCATCGAGGAACCGTTGCTGCGCGGCGGCCCGATCGTCCTCGACGCTGACGATCACCTCATCGAGGTACGGCAGGCCGGGTTCGAAGTAGCGCGGGTTGCGGCGGAAGACAGCCCGATTGCCGCGATCCCACTCTTCGAGGATGAAGGGACCGGTGCCCACGGCCTGCGACTCCATCGCGCGTTCGTCATCGATCAGCTCCAGCGGCGTGAGATACGACCACGACGCGATGTTGGCCGGGAAGTCGACGACCGGACGTGAGAGCCGCACGGTCACGGTGCGCGTGTCGGGTGTCACCACCTCGATCACCGGCGCGTAGACATCGCGCTGACTGCCGCCCGCGCGATAACGCTCGAGCGAGAGCCGCACGTCCTCGGCCGTGAACACGCGCCCATAGGTGGGAGCGACGCTGTGTGCCCGCACACCTTCGCGCAAGTAGAACGTGAACTCCGTCGCGGTCTCGTTCGAGACCCATGACTCAGCGAGGTCCGGCTCGATCTTCACCCTGAACGGGTCAACGTTCGCTCCGGTGCGTGCGCGAAGCAGCTTGCTCTGCGTGTAGCTCAGCGGATGGTAGGTCGCGCATGAGAGCGCGCGGTTGATGTCCAGGTGCTGCGGTTCAAGGTAGCGCATGCGCAGCGTCCCGCCACGCTTCGCGCTGGCAGCCGGGTTCAGCTCCCTCGGCCGAGGCGCGATCGGACCAGCGAAGGAACGGGCAACCGGGGTCGGGCTAGGCGCGACCGCCGCCGTCGCAACGGCCGGCTGCGGGGCGTCGTCGCTGCAGCCGACGAGCGCGGCACCGGTCAGCCCGGCCACCGCCAGCGCTCCGGCGCGCAGTGCCGACCGGCGGCTGATCCGGCCATCTCGCCGAAGCGCTGAGTAATCGAGCAGGCGACCCAGTGTTCTCTCCAGCCGATTTTCCGCAGACGCAGGATACGGCGTCGCTCGCTACGCGCCCGCCACTGGTGGAGCAGCCGCCGCTAGTTGCCGAGCAGCGCCCGCCCGCCCTCGTAGCCGGAGATCGACTCCCAGAGCGATTCGGCAAGCAACGGGCCGGGCCCAAGCTGGTTGGAGGCCGTAGTCAGAAGTGCCATCAGCAACACCCAGGCGGCGAACCCGGCGAGGTTCGCCAGTATCGCCACGCCCACCGGCGCCCCGGTCGCGCGCTCCACTGCCTCCTGCGTCACCAGCAACCAGCCGCCCAGCGCGACGAGACCGACGCCAAAGGAGATCGCCGGGACCGCCATGAAGATGCCCAGCATCAGCGGGAAGGTCGCAAAACCGGCGGCGCGCACCAGCTGTTCCACAGGCGTGATCACACCGGTCAATCGCTGCACCAGCGCGTAGACGACCAGCAGCCAGACGAGCCAGAGCAGTACCCCGGCCAGCGTCCCCAGCAGCACGGTTTTGAATAGCACCGAGTCCGCGTTCCCGAACCCCGAGAACACCCACCACAGCCAGCCGCCTCCGCCCAGCATTGCCATCGAGGCCGTGGCCACCACCAACGCCCAGACGGTCGCGCTGCTGTCGTGGCGCACGTCATCGAGGACGGCAAGGTCGAGTGCGACGAGGCGACGGAGGCGGGCAAGGGTGGCGGTCAGCGACATCCTCCGACCGGGGAGTGACGTCAGTCTACTCGATCGATTGGTCAGCGACTCCGCCTACGCGAGCGGACGTTTGGTCGGGATGCCCGGACGTCGCGGGTAGCGGCCATCCAGCTCACCGGTCCGCCGCACCAGCAGTACGAGCTGTGGATGCGCCTGCGGCGGCAACGAGAGCGAAAGCGGCTGCTCCGCCACGCCTCCCAGCGCCTCGACGGCCGCTCCCGCATCCGCCTGCTCGCGACGCGCACGGCTGCCCTTCGGCGTGGCCAGCACACCACCTTGTCGCAGCAGCGGCAGCGTGTACTCCACGAGCACCGCCAGCGGCGCGACCGCCCGCGCGACGGCAAGGTCGAAGCTCGTGCGCAGCGCAGGGTCGCGCCCCGCCTCCTCCGCGCGCGCGCGCACCACCGTCGCCCGTTCGAAGCCGAGTTCCGCGACGACCAGCTCCAGGAACTGACAGCGACGCTCGTGCGACTCCACCATCGTGAGCGCCAGCGAAGGGTCGGCGATCAGCATCGGCACACCCGGCAACCCGCCGCCGCTCCCGACATCGACGACGCTCGCGCCCGCCATCGCGAGCCCGACGTCGCTCAGCATCTTCGCCAGCGCCAGCGACTCGCCGAAGTGACGAAGCTGGATTGCGTCCGGGTCGGTCACAGAGGTCAGGCCCGCCCGCGGCGACCACTCGATCAGCAGCTCGAGGTAGCGCGCGAACCGTTCCCGCGCACGCTGATCGAGCGCGATCTCGAGCCGTGCGGCCTCGGCATCGAGCGAGGTCAGTTCCGGGAGCTCGCTCATGCCGTCGCCATGCCGGCCATGCATCCGCTCGTGCCACGATCACGCAGTTCTTGACGCTCGATCATTGACATCCATACCCGTCGATCAGCAGACTGAAAATGATTCAGATCCAACATCCCATATCATCCGCATGCTGCAAGCACAGTGACGCTGAGTGGAGGTCTCCGCCATGGCGGAGTCTATGAGCGCGATCGAGGCGGTAGACCACTTCCTCGCAAGCGTCGATCCCGACAAGGCCCGTGACGAACGACCCGAGATCGATCGGTTCGTCGCGTCGATCGGCGCCGACCTGCTGATGAGCGATCTCAGCGGCACGCAGATCGCCGCGTTCGCGGAGGCGGAGGGCGAGAGCGGCGAGACGCTGGAGCCGGTACGCGCCTTCCTCGCCTACAGCGCACGCATGGCGTTCACCTCCAGCAACCTCGTCGGGCACCTGCACATCGGCGAGAGCGCCGCCGGCTTCACGCTCGACTCGCCCGACGCCTACGGCGTCACGATCGAGGGCCTCGCGCTGATGGAGACGCAGATCGAGGAGCTGAAGGGCCGCCGCCCGGAGATCGCGGAGATGCTGCGCATCGCGATGGCCGACAAGGACTTCCGCGAGAACGCGCCGCTGGACGCCGCGCGCGATGAGCAGGCACACCTCGAAGCGCGCATCCGCGAGATCGAGGATCAGCTCCGCCGCGCCGTGATCATCGACGAAACGTCGAAGGCCGGTCTGGCAAACGTCGGCTCAACGGTGAGCATCCGCAACCTCGAAGCCGAGACCGAGATGACCTTCAAGCTCGTCAGTCCTGCCGAGGTCGACCCCGCAAGCGGCAAGATCTCGACCGAGTCGCCCTTCGGTGCAGCCGTGATCAACCACGGCGCGGGCGACGAGGTCAGCGTCGAGACGCCGGGCGGCCTGATCCGGTTGCGAGTGATCGAGGTCGAAGGCTAGTGCTTCCCGCTCCCTGACCATCGCCTCAGCAATAGCGATCCGGGCAGCAGCGATCCGGCGGGCGAGGAGCCTTTCGCGATGACCTCGACCGGTATCGGCGGTGCAGCGATCGAGGTGCGCGGACTGCGCAAATCGTATGGCGCGACGGAGGCCGTGCGCGGCATCGATCTGACGGTCAGCCATGGCGAGATCTTCGCCCTGCTCGGCCCCAACGGCGCGGGCAAGACGACGACAGTCGAGATCCTCGAGGGCCATCGCGACCGCGACGGCGGCGATGTCACCGTGCTAGGGCACGACCCGTCGCACCACGAGCGTGCGTTCCATCAGCGCATCGGCATCGTGCTACAGGAGACCGGGGTCGAGCCCTACCTCCGCGTCGAAGAGACGGTCGAACTCTTTCGTGGCTACTACCCGCATCCCCGCCCACTCGATGAGGTACTGGAGGTGGTCGGCCTCCTTGAACAGCGAGCAACCCGTGTGCGCCGTCTCTCCGGCGGACAGCAGCGGCGGCTTGATGTCGCGATCGGGCTCTGCGGCGACCCGGAGCTGCTCTTCCTCGACGAGCCGACGACGGGGTTCGACCCTTCCGCCCGCCGCGACGCGTGGCAAATGATCGAAAACCTGCGCTCGCTCGGCAAGACCGCGCTGCTCACCACGCACTACATGGACGAGGCACAGCAGCTCGCCGGTCGCGTCGCGATCCTCGCGCGTGGCGAAATCGTCGCCGAGGGTACGCCTGCCGAGCTGATCAGCCGCGACGAGACGACGACGATCAGCTTCCGCCCGCCCCCCGACAGCGAGGGCCTGCTCGCCGACATGCCCGAAGCGCACGCCTCGGACGGCCTGGCGACCGTGCGCACTACGACCCCCACGGAGGTGCTCTACGAGCTGACGAGCAGAGCGCATGAGCGCAGCATCGAGCTCGCCGACCTCACGGTCTCCCGCCCCTCGTTAGAGGACGTCTACCTCGCGCTCACAAGCACCGGTTCGGTCGAGGAGGCGGTGGAGTGAACGACCTCGCGTTGGCACTGAGGCAGGTGCGTTACGAGAACCGCGCCTTCTGGCGCAACCCCGCCGCCGCCTTCTTCACTTTCTTTTTCCCGCTGATCTTCCTCGTGATCTTCAATCTGCTCTTCGGCAACGATGAGCTGACCGTGCCGGGCGGCACAACCAACGTCTCGACGTTCTACGTCGCCGGCATCGCCGCGCTCTCGGTCGTCTACACCGGCTACACCGGCCTCGCCATGCTCGTCTCGCTGGCTCGCGAGCAGGGGCTGCTGAAACGCGTGCGGGGCACACCACTGCCCCCTTGGGCCTTCCTCTTCGGCAGGCTCGTACACATGACGCTGACGATGGTGCTGCTGGTCGCGATCGTGGTCGCGATGGGCGCGCTATTCTACGGCGTCGACGTGCCCACGAAGACGATGCCGGCCTTCATCCTCGCCCTCGTCGTTGGCGCGGCCGCCTTCTCCAGCCTCGGTCTGGCGATCACCGCCGTGATCCCAAACGCCGAGGCCGCCCCCGCCATCGTGCAGGCATCGACGCTCCCGCTGCTCTTCATCTCGGACGTCTTCATCCCGGCAGGCAACGCACCCGACTGGCTCGCGACGATCGCCGATATCTTCCCGGTCAAACACCTCTCCGAGGCGCTGCAAACGTCCTGCAACCCCTTCGAGACGGGCTACGGCTTCGAGCCGATGCACCTCGCCGTGATCGCCGTATGGGGCGTCGGCGGCCTGCTGGTCTCGCTGCGCTACTTCAGCTGGGAGCCGCAGCGGTAGCGGCGAAGCCCGAGCCCAATCGCGCGAGCAAGGTGGCGCGGGGGCTTCGCCCTGGCAAATCTAAGGGCAGGTGGGTGGGTTCCACCCAGAACAAACAGCTCGGCGCAGCCGCGTCCGCTATCCCAGGATCAGCTGATCCGCAGCCATTGCCCCGAACAGCACCGCGAGATAGAGGATCGAGTAGCGGAAGAGCGCCCTCGCACCATCGATACCCTCACTCCGGCGCAGCCTGAAGGCGAACCAGAGGAAGGCCGCACCACCGACGAGGGCGACCGCGACGTAGATAGCACGCAGGTCCGCCGCCGCACCGAAAATGATCGTCACCGTCACCAGCAACCAGCTGTAGAGCAGAATCTGGCGCTTCGTCTCTTCGACACCCCGCACCACCGGCAACATCGGCACACCCGCCGCCTCATAGTCATCGGAGGTGAACAGCGCGAGCGCCCAGAAGTGCGGCGGCGTCCAGTAGAAGACGACGAGGAACAGCAGCAGCGAGTCGATCTCCAACGTGCCCGTGACGGCCGCCCAGCCGATCAGCGGCGGCGCAGCGCCGGCCGCACCACCGATCACGATGTTCTGCACCGTCGAGCGCTTGAGGTAGAGCGTGTACACGACCGCGTAGAAGGCGAGCGCGCCGATCGCGAGCGCGGCAGCGAGGGTGTTGACCAGCACCACCAGCCAGACCGCCGCCACGACGCCAAGCAGCACGCCGAAAATCGCCGCGTTGCGCGGCGCGACCGCGCCGGAGGGCAGCGGACGGTGGCGCGTGCGCTCCATGCGGGCATCGATGTCGGTCTCGGCGAACTGGTTGAGCGCGTTCGCCCCACCCGCAGCCAGCGAGCCGCCGACCAGTGTTGCGACGACGAGCCAGGTCGAAGGCCACCCACGTTCCGCCACGACCATCGCGGGCACCGTGGTGATCAACAGGAGCCAGATAATGTTCGGCTTCGTCAGCGCGAGGTAGTTCCTGAAGATCGCGACGATGCCGCTCTCGACGGCCGGAGTCGCGACCGCTGCGTCAGGCACCGGTGCCACTCGTCTCCGCCGCCGCTCGCGTAGCGACCTCGTCGCTCGCGACGCGCTCATAGCGCCCGGCGACCACGATCACCACGAGCAACGCCCAGATCGCGCTCCCGACCGCCAGGTGACCGACCCGTGCCGCGTCAGAGAAGTCGCTCCAGATATTCAGCCCGCCGATCACGATCTGCGCGCCGTAGAGCGCCAGCACGGCGTACACCGCGCGCTGCAACATGAGCGACGGGGTCCGCTGGTTCGAGGCAACGAGGCCCAGGAAGCCGATCGCCAGCAGCCCGCCCAGCACCGTGAAGCGATGCAGCCAGTGGATGTGTTGCAGTCGCTCGCCGTTCACGAACGGCGCCTGCGCCTCCGGGCAGCCCGGCCAGCCCGTGCAAGCGAAGCCCGCGTCCGTACCGACGACGTACGCCCCGATCACCATCACAACGGCCGTCACAGTGGCAGCGATCATCGCCACCCGCTGCAGCGAGGCGCGCTCGACCGACTCGATGCGACGGCGGGCCGGGCCCTGCACAACGAACGCGGCGATCAGCGAGACGACCGCGAAGAGGATCAGCGCAGTCGAGAGGTGGATCGCGACCACCTCCGCCGGCAGCTCACGTTCCACGGTCACCTTGCCGAGCCACGCCTGCAGCGCGAGCAGCGGCAGCGAGACGAGGGCGAGCGTCACCAGCGGGCGATCATCGCGCCTCAGCCGCCACGTGAACGCCGCGGTCGTCACGATCAGCAGCCCCACGACAGAGGCCAGCGTGCGGTGCAAGTACTCGATGATCGCCTCGCGCTCCATCGGCGGGATCAGCCCGCCCTGGCAGAGCGGCCAGTCGGGGCAGCCGAGGCCGGAACCGGTCGTGCGCACCAGCGCACCGACCGCGATCAGCGCCAGCGTCGCGACCGCCGTCACGACAGCCAGGGTCTCGTAGCCGGTGAGGCGAGTGGGCATCGCTAGCTGTCCTCGCTCGTCATCGAAGCGGACGCCCGCTCGTCCAGCCGCTCTTGCAGTCGCTCAAGCTGGCGGGAGAGCGCGCGGATGCGCCCCTGCAGCGTCAGCAGGTAGACGAAGATGGCGCCCCAGAAGACCGCGAAGCCGGCAAACAGGAACTCCAGGAAGTCCATCTACGCCCCCTCGAAGCGGTCGAGCTCCGCGCCCAGCGCATCGGCCCGTGCCGCCATCGCCTCGGTTTCGGTACGCAGCACGATCAGCCAGACCGCAAGCAGCGAGACCGCGACGGTGCCAACCAACAGCACGAGCGCCATCTCACCCGGCAAGTCGCGTCCCGGAAGAATCGGCTGCGGGTGCAGTGTGCGCCACCACTCCACGGCAAAGTGGACAAGCGGGACGTCGAGGAAGCCGATGATCGCGAAGACCGCCATGTAGCGTGCGGCCTGCTCATCGGCGCGGCTCGAGAGACTGCGAGCCAACAGGTAGGCGATGAAGATCAGCAGCAGCACCAGCGTGCTTGTCAGCCGCGCGTCCCACGTCCAGTACACGCCCCAGATCGGCTTCCCCCAGATCGCACCCGTCGCGAGGTTGAGCGCGATGAAGAGCACGCCGACGCTTGCTGCCGACCGTGCCACCGGGTCGTAACGCATGTCGCGCGTCCACAGCAGCAGGATCGAGGCGACGAACGTGACGGAGAACGCGAGATAGGCTGCCAGCACCGCTGGCACGTGAATGTAGAGCAGGCGCTGCACTTCGCCCTCGACCGCCTCGCGGGGGGCCGCCAGCACCGCACCGAGCAGCAGCGCCATGATCCCGACGCCGGTCGCGGGCGGCAGCACCTGCCAGCGCCACCCGTAGGCGCGCGAGGCGGCAGCGAGCGCGAGCGTCATCGTTCGGCCACCAGCGGGAAGAGCAGCACGCTGCCCAGCGTCGACCAGAGTGCGACGACAGACAGCAGCAGCAGCCACGGCGCATCGCCGACCGGGTCGCCCAGCGCCCCCCCGGTCGCCCGCACGGCCGCGATCAGTAGCGGCACCAGCAGCGGCAGCGCCAGCACCGGCAACAGCACGGCACGCGCCCGCACCCGCGCCCCCAACGTGGAGAGCAGCGTGGAGAGAGAGACATAGCCCAGAGTGCCGATGATCACGATCAGTACCAACTCGAACGTCAGCAGTGGAACGTCGAACAGGATAGTGCCGATCACCAGTACGGCCACCTCGATCACCAGCAACGCGACGCAGTTGCCCACGACCTTCGCCACGTAGAGCGCCGTGCGTGAGACCGGTGCCAGCAGCATCGCGTCGAAGGTCCCCTGCTCCGCTTCCTGCGCGAACGTCTGGCCGCTGGCGACGATGCCCGCAAAGAGGATCGTCACCCACAGCACGCCGGGCAACAAAGGACGCACGTCCGCGACCGCAAGGTCGAGCGCGAACGAGTACATCAGCATGCTGATCAGTGCGAAGGCAGCAGCCGAGGCCCAGCCACCACGCTGGCGCCAGAGCAGGCGCAAGTCCTTCTCAATCACCCACAGCGTCGGCCTCACGACCCGCTCCTCATCGCACAACCCTCAGCGAGGGATCCGGGGCGTCGCGCTCGTCGCGCGGTTGCTCGGTAGTGTCCTCCACGACCCGTCCGCGTTCGAGCACGATCGTGCCGTCCGCCCATGATGCGACCCGCTCGCGGCGATGCGTCGCGGCGAGGACGGTGATCGCTTCGTCCTCGCTGCGCAGCGTCAGCTCATCGAGCAGCGCCAGACCCTGCTCGTCGAGGCCGGTCTCGGGCTCGTCGAGCAGCAGCACCTCCGGGCTGTGAACCACCGCGCGCGCGATCGCCAGCCGCTGGTGCGCCCCGCGCGAGAGCACCTCCGCGGGCTCATCGCGCCGCAGCCAGAGCCCGACGGCGCGGAGCAACTGCTCGATGCGCTCACCGGGCTCGCGCACCCTGTAGAGGCGCGCGAAGAGCGAGAGGTTTTCGAGCGCGCTCAGCTCCTCGTAGACCATCGGTGAGTGCATCATCACACCGAGCTGCCGCCGCAGCGCGATCGGCGCCGCCGCGACATCGAAGCCGCCGATGCGCGCCTCGCCGGCCGAGGGGGCGGCGAGCGTCGAGAGCACCGACAGCAACGTGGACTTGCCGGCCGCGTTCGCGCCCAGGAGTGCGGTGCGGGAGCCGGGCGGGAGGTGGAAGTTCACCTCGTCGATCGCCACGACACCCCCAAAGCGCTTCGTCAGCCCGCGTACCTCGATCATGTGGCGTCGCCGTCGCTGTCAGCAGGGTGAGGGCTGGAGCAGCGACACAGTGCCGCGAACGCGGCGACCAGCAGTGCAAGCGCCAGCCCGGCGCCGGCGATCGCGCCGGAGCGCTCGGTCAGCGGGTTCGGCGAATTGCGGCCCGAGAGCTCGCGCAGCTCCGCAACGGCGCTCTCCCCCGATCGCAGTTCGCCGGTGCGCTCGACGACGATCATCTGCTCCTCCTCGAAGTCCCGCGTCTCGCCTTGCGTGCTCTCGCCCAGCGGGCGGAGGTCACCGACGAATGACTGCGGGACGAGCAGTTCGATCGTGCCCGAGTCGAGCGGCGCCGTCACACGCAGACGATACGAGTCCTCCGCGCGATCGTAGCCGACGAGGTAGCGGGTGACGACCGAGGTGATGCCCGGCGGGAACACGATCGAGACGGCGAGCCTGCCACCCTCAAACGTGAACTTCCCCGCGTCACCATCTCCGCCGGCGTCGGTCGTGGCATCCGGCACGGGCAACCGCAAGGTGACGCCCAGCGCATCACCGACGTAGGTGCGGTCCGACGGGTTGAGTACCCGGTCTTCGCGCTGCAGCGCGATCAGGCTCTGCGTACGATCCAGTGCCACCACCGTCACGGTCGTCGATTCGATACGCAGACCCGGCGACTCGAACGTCGCCTCGTAGACGGCAATCGTCGCCTCGGCACTCGGCAACTCCGTAGACAGCAACAACGGCTGATCGGCGAAGTAGCTCGCGCCGTCGTAGTCGACGCGCAGCAGGTAGGTGAGCATCGCATCGGCGGCGACGCGGAAGACGAAGCGCCCGTCCTGCGCAACCGTCCGTGTCGCCGTCAGCCCGCCATCGTCGGTCAGCGTGATCAGCTCCACCTCCAGCGACTCGGGCAACGCGACGCCGGCAGTGCCGATTACCACCTCGCCGCTGATCGTGCCGTCGAGCTCCTGCGCCGGCGCAGCCTCCGTCGCGAGTAGCGAAGCAGCGAGGGCGACGACCAGCGCAGCGAGCGGCGCGCCCGAGCGCCTCACCCGCGGCCGTCCTCGCGCAGTTGCTCCGTCACGACGCGTAACCTCGGCGCCAGTGCCTGCCGCCCCTCGCGGCGGTCCTGTGCGGAGATGCGGCCCGCCGCTGCGTCGTCATCGAACTCGCGCAGTTCGGCGAGCAGTCGGGCGCGCTCGGCTACCAGCTCCGCCCCGCCATCGTCCGGCGGGCCGTCAGCGGCCCACAGCGGCGGCGCGATCAGCAACGCCGCAACCAACACGACGACGGCGAGCAGCAGCCACTCCATCAGCGGCCGTCCGGCTTGTCGTCGGTCAGTTGCTCGTCGAGCCACTGCTCGCCGGCGGCGTCGAGCGCCGTGCCCGCCGCCGCTTCAGCCGTCCGACGCATGCCCCACAGGCCCGAGCCGCCAAGCAGCGCCACGAGCAGCAACGATCCCCCGACCCAGCCGAAGAGCACCAGGTTGAAGCCCGACTTCGGCAGGTCGGCCAGCACGCGGTCGCCGTATCGGGTGGAGAAGAACAGCAAGATCGTGTCCGCCGAATCCCCCGCCGCCAGCCGCTCGCGAATCAGCGAGCGCATATCGACGCAGATCGCCAGCTCGCAGACATCGAGGCGCTTGTTCGTGCACTGCGGGCAGAGCAACTGGCGCTCGATCTGCTGCGCCTGCGCTTCGACGTCTTGCGCCTCGGCTCTCCCGCCGCCGAGCGCGAAGCCGGCGACGATCGCCGCGACCATCAACGTCGCGAGCGCGAAGAGCGCACGTCGCCGCATCATCAGTTCACTGCTGCGCACGTCGTTAGGCTCGCTGCGCCGCGCCACCGGGCAGCTCGACGGCGACACGGGCCGCCGCGCGCACCGGCGCGAAGGAGATCAGACCGCCGACGGTGTAGACGGCCGCCCCGACCCAGAGCCAGATCATCAGCGGATTGACGAAGGCCTGGAACTCGGCGACGCCCTGGTCGTCCCAGCCCTGAGCAAAGACATAGACATCCTCCCGCCAGCCGCTATCCACGGCCACGAGCGCCGTCGGCTGTGCCGAGAAGTTGACGAAGCTGCGCCGTCCGGGCGCTAGTTCCGCAACGAACCGATCACCCTCGCGCACCGTCAGCGCCGCCACCGTCTCCGAGGAGATTCCGTTCGAGTCGCCCTCGATCAGCCTCATGCCGCCGTAGTCCACCGTGTAGCGGCCCAGCGCGAACGACTCGCCGGGTCCGACGGCCGCACGCACGTGTGTCTGGTAGACGGAGGAGCCGACCGCTGCGATCGCCATCACCGCGACGCCGATGTGCACCAGATAGCCGCCGTACCGCCGCCGGTCCCGGTCGAACAACCCGCCGAACGCCGCAACCCACGAGAGCGCGCCCGCATCACCCCTCGCTCGCTGCGCCCCGCGAGTGCCGAGCGCGTACTCGCGCAGCGTCACCGCGATCGTGAAGACGGCGGCGGCCACCGTCGCGACCGCGAACCCATCGCGCATCCCGAGCAGGGCAAGCGCGCCCGTCACCGCCACGGTCACCGCCAGCGGCACACGTAGCCGTCCCAGCAGCGTCTCGCTCCCAACGCGCCGCCACGGGAACAGCACGCCAACGCCAATCAGCGCGACCAGCACGACCAGCATTGGTCCCACGACGTCATTGTAGAACGGCGGGCCAACGGTGATGCGGGAATCGCGGATCAGCTCCGAGAACACCGGGAAGAGCGTGCCGCCGAGCACGACCAGCGCGATCGCCGTCAGTACGTAGTTGTTGAGAAAGAGCACCGTCTCACGCGAGATCAGCGAGTCGAAGTCGTGCTCCGCCCGCATCCTCGGCGACCGCCACGCCAGCAGCCCGACCGACACCGCCAGCGTCAGCCCGACCACCGCGAGGAAGTACGGCCCGACTCCCGACTGCGCGAAGGAGTGCACCGAGGCGACCAGCCCGCTGCGCACGTTGAACGTCCCGAAGACCGCCAGCGCGAAGGTCGCAAGTACCAGCGCGAGGCTCCACGACTTCAGCATCCCTCGCCGCTCCTGCACCATCGCCGAGTGCAAGAAGGCGGTCAGTGGCAGCAGCGGGAGCAGCGCGGAGTTCTCGACCGGGTCCCAGCCCCAGTAGCCACCCCAGCCGAGTACCGTGTACGCCCACCACGCACCGAGGAAGTTGCCGACGCTGAGGGTCAGCCACGAGAGCAGCGCCCAGTGCCGCACGGCACGCAGCCACGCCGTATCGACGCGCCCGGACGCCAGCGCCGCCACCGCCAGCACGAATGGGACGGCAGTGCTCGTCAGCCCCGCCAGCAGCGCGGGCGGGTGGATCAGCATCCCCTTGTCGATGAGCAACGGGTTGAGGCCCAGCCCGTCCGGCCGCACGAACTCGCTCACCTCAAACGGCGAGGCGAGGAAGACGAGCGCGAAGAGAAAGACTGCCAGCACGCCCCCGCTGGCCGCCGTCGCGTGCGCCGCCCCCCACGGGATCCGTGGCACCGTCAGCACCGTGAACGCCGCCAGGAAGAGCGCCATCGTCCACGTCCAGAACAGCATCGACCCGGCCTGGCTGCTGTAGAACGCCGCCCACTTCATCGGCGGCAACATGTCGAGCGAGGAGACGGACGCGACGTAGGCGAGCGAGAAATCGTCTCGCAGCAGCGCCGTCGCCAGCGTCGCCGTCGCCACTGTCGTCAGCAGCGCCGTCACCATGATCGCCCGCCGTGCCGCGCGCATCAGCGCCGGGCTCCCGCGTCGATGCCCGACCACGGACCCGCCAGTTGCGAAGAGGGCGGTGGCGAGCGCGGTCAGCAACGACGCCGCACCGAGCGTAGCGAGCACGTTCATCGGGTCGTCATCGTTCGGTCACTCAGAGGCGGGCACGAAGGCCCGCGTATCCTCGGGGTCGGTCACGAACTCGTTCTCGTGCTTGATGATCACGGAGCTGGCGTCGATGCCCCCTCCCGGCCCGCTGACGCCTTCCACGATCACCAGCGCGTTCGGGCCAAACAGGCTCGGGTACCCGCCGTCGTAGGCAACCTCAACCGTGGTGCCCTCGTAGCCAAGCATCGTGAACGAGATCGGACGCCCGTCCACCTCGACGATCGACTCGCCAACGACGCGACCGGCGACGCGCCAGCGCGTGTCATCGCCCGTCGACTGCTCCTGATACTCCTCGGGCGTGACGTAGTACGAGAGCGATGCCCCGGCCGAGACGACGACGAGCACCGAGACCGCAGCCGTCGCGACGAGCAGCAGCGCGACGAGTCGCGACCGCCGGCTGGCGAAGAGACCGCCCATGACCGCTCTCCTTCTCAATCGTCAGCGAGCGCCGTAAGCATCTCGCGAAAGACCGATTCCGTCAGTTCGCCGATGAACTTTCGATTGACCAGCAACCCGGGCCGGATGAAAAACGCCTCCGGCAGACCGTAGACGCCATAGGCCAGATAGATGTCGCGCGAGTCCATCACCCGTGGGAGCGAGAGGTCGAACTGCTCGACGAACGTACGAACATCTTCCTCTGAGTCAAGGTTCGCGACCAGCGGGAACGAGAGGTCGAAGCGTTCGATGAACTCTCGGGCATCTCCTTCTGAGTCGAGGATGTTCACCCCCACGAACGTGTAGCCCGCCGCCTCGAACTCCGGCCACAGCCGTTCGATCAGCGGCGCCTCGCGGAAGCACGGAGCGCACCACGATGCCCAGAAGTAGATGAACAGCGGCGCATCCGTGTACTCCGAGAGCGCGAACGTGCCGCCGTCGAACGTCGGCAACGTGAAGTCCGCAGCCGCCTCGAATCCGGCATCCACCTCGCCGAGCGGCGAGTCGCCAACACCACGGGCGAGCCCGAGCGCCAGCACCCCCGCGAGGGCGAGCGCCGCGACGCCAGCCACTATCACGAGCACACGCCCGCGCAACCAGGTTGAGATCCCAAGCATCTGGCACTGAGGCTACCGGCGCTGCGGCGCGACGATCAACGGTCGCGGGGTGGCTATCGCTCTCGCATTGCGACTGGATCGGCGGCGTTATATCCGCAGTTTCGCCCCTTGACCCTGACCACCTCCGATGGTCGAATGGCTCCCGATGGCACGTTGGATCTGTTCCCATACGGCAGAGCAGCGCCATCGAGGGGACCCACCGAGTGCACTTCACCCGCCGCTTCGCGCGGCGCGCACTGCTTGCGCTTCCACTGCTCGCTCTCGCCGCCGCTGCGTGCTCGGCGCCGCAGACGACGACCGACCCACAGTCAGACTTCGCGGACGCCGTGCAGAACGTCTACCTGATCGTCACGATTCTGGCGATGATCGTCTTCGTCGCAATCATGGTGCTGGTGGTGGTGATTGCGGTTTCCTTCCGCGAGCGCCCCGGCCGCGAAGCGCGCCAGTTCCACAGCAACACGCGACTGGAGATCGTCTGGACGATCATCCCGGTGGCGATTGTGGCGATCATCGCCGTGCCGACCTTCTTCGCAATCGCAGACACGACCGACCCCCCACCAGCCGGCGCAGTGAAGATCGAGCTCACCGGCCACCAGTGGTGGTTTGAGTTCGACTACACGGAACTCGGCCTCGTCACGGCGAACGAGATCCACATTCCCGCCGGCGTGCCCGTCTCCTTCAACCTGATCTCCGACGACGTGATCCACTCCTTCTGGGTTCCGCAGCTCGCCGGCAAGGTCGACCTGCTCCCGGGCCACGAGAACAACCTCTGGTTCACGCCGCATCTCACTGCCGCTCGCGACGAGGCCTATCTCGGCCAGTGCGCCGAATTCTGCGGACTGGCGCACGCCAACATGCGCTTCCGTGTCTTCGTCGACACTCCTGCGGACTTCGATGCGTGGGTCGCCGCTCAGAAGGCCGACCAGGCACCGACGACCAATGCGGCGGCCACTGCCGGGGAGCAACTCTTCCTTGCCAGCGCGTGCGTCAGCTGCCACTCGGTTCAGGGCACGACCGCCGCTGGCGTCGTCGGGCCGAACCTCTCGCACCTCGCCACTCGGGAGACGATCGCGGCCGGCATCATGCCGAACGACCGCGAGAGCCTGATCCGCTGGATCTCCAACCCGGACGAAGAGAAGCCGGGCGTCGTCCTGATGCCCGCGTTCGAAGACTCAATGACGCAGGAGCAGATCGCGTCCCTTGCGGACTATCTGCTGAGCCTGCAGTAGCGCGACCGGCGGAGGCATCGGCATGGCAGCAGCTGTAGAAACCCTCGCTCCCCCGGCGACGCAATCGGGCGTCTGGTCGTGGATCACGACCGTCGACCACAAGCGCATCGGGACGCTCTACGCGATTACGGGCTTCACCTTCTTCCTCGTCGGCGGCTTCGAGGCGCTGCTGATCCGCTCGCAGCTCGCAGTACCGGGCGGCACGGTGATCGACGCGGAGCTATTCAACCAGCTCTTCGGCATCCACGCACTGACGATGATCTTCCTCGCCGTGATGCCGATGGGTGCCGGTTTCTTCAACTACCTCATTCCGCTGATGATCGGTGCCCGTGACGTCGCCTTCCCGCGGCTGAACGCGCTCTCCTACTGGCTCTTCCTCGGTGGTGCCCTGCTGCTAACGAGCAGCTTCATCTTTGGCGGCGCCCCGGACTCCGGCTGGTTCGCCTACGCGCCGCTCACCTCCGAGACCTTCTCGCCGGGCCGCAACATGGACTTCTACGTACTCTCGATCTTGATGCTCGGTGTCTCGTCGATGGCGGCGGCGCTGAACTTCTTCGTCACGATCATCAACATGCGAGCGCCCGGCATGACGATGATACGGCTGCCGGTCTTCGCCTGGATGACCCTGATCATCTCCGCCCTGCTGATTCTCGCGTTGCCGCCGCTCACGGTGGCGCTGCTGCAACTGCTCTTCGACCGTCACTACGAGACGAACTTCCTGATCACCGGCGGCGGCGGCGACCCGCTGCTTTGGCAACACCTCTTCTGGGTCTTTGGCCACCCGGAGGTTTACGTGCTGATCCTGCCGGCGATGGGCATCGTCTCCGAGACGCTGCCGGTCTTCTCCCGCAAGCCGCTCTTCGGCTACCGCGCAATCGTCTTCTCCGGCATGGCGATCGCCGTCCTGGGCTGGACCGTCTGGGCGCACCACATGTACACGACCGGACTGGGGCCGGTGCAGAAGTCGATCTTTGCGGGCGCGACGATGCTGATCGGCATCCCGACGGGCATCAAGATCTTCAACTGGCTGGCGACGATGTACGGCGGCAGCATCCGCTTCACCACATCGATGTACTTCGCAGTCTCCTTCATCGCGCTGTTCACCATCGGCGGCATCTCCGGCGTGATGCACGCATCGCCGCCGGTCGATACACAGCAACAGGACACCTACTGGATCGTCGCCCACCTCCACTACGTGCTCGTGGGTGGGGCGCTACAGGGCATCTTCTCGGGCATCTACTTCTGGTTCCCGAAGATGACCGGCCGTTTCCTCAGCGAGAGCCTGGGCAAGCTCAACTTCTGGCTGATGTTCGCCGGTATCAACCTCGCCTTCTTCCCGATGCACTTCCTGGGCACCGCCGGGATGCCCCGGCGCATCTACACCTACGACTCAGGCATGGGCTGGGACCTCTGGAACCTGATCGCCACCATCGGCGCGTTCACGCTCGGGGTCGGCATCCTCGTCTTCGTCCTCAACTTCTTCCGCTCGATGCGGCAGAAGCCAACGGCATCCAACAACCCGTGGGATGCCGCCGGGTTGGAGTGGGCCACCTCCTCACCGCCGCCGGAGCACGACTTCGACGTGATTCCGGAGGTTCGCGACCGCGATCCGCTGTGGTACGACCGCGATCACGGCATCGAGCCGCCCGAGGCGCCCTCGGGAGTGCACATTCACCTCCCGCCGCCTTCGTACTACCCGATCATGATGGCCGTGGGGGCGCTGATGCTCGCGATCGGGCCGATGACGCATCTAGCGGTCCTGGCACTGGGCCTTCCGGTGATCATCTACTCCGTTTGGGGCTGGGTCCTTGAGCCCACGGACTAGGGAGAACTGAAGATGGCCGCAGCCGCACAGGTCGAACATCACGCGACGTCGACCGGTACCGACAACCGCAAGCTCCTCATGTGGGTCTTCCTCGGTTCGGAGTGCCTCTTCTTCGGGTCGCTGCTCGCGACGTATCTGATCTTCAAGGGCGAGCCGACGACGGCCGTGAACGAACACGGGCTGCTGCTCACGCCGGCCAACATCCTCGATATCCCGATCACCTCGCAGAGCACGTTCGTGCTGCTGATGAGCTCGGTCACGATGGTGCTCGCCGTCTACGGGGCGCAGAACGCCCGCTTCAAGATGATGAAGCTCTGGCTGCTGGCGACAGTGTTGCTGGGCGTCGTCTTTCTCGGCTACCAGGTCTTCGAGTTCACGACCTTCGGCAACGAGGGCTTGAACCTTGGGACCAACCAGTTCGGAGCCTCGTTCTTCATGCTCACGGGGTTCCACGGCACTCACGTCGCGGTCGGCGTGCTCTACCTCGGCTCACTGTTGCTCGGCTCGTTCAGGCGCAACGGACTGGGGCCGGAGGCCGGACTCAACGTTGAGATCGCCGGGCTCTACTGGCACTTCGTCGACATCGTGTGGATCGTGCTCTTCACGGTCATCTATCTGATTCCCGCATAGCGCAGGAGCAAACATGACTCACGAAGGCGATCACACCGAGCAGCACGGCCTCCAGCCGATGCAGTACATCCAGATCGGGATCGTACTCACTGTGATCACGGTGGCTGAGCTTGGCGCTTCGCTGTGGGTCGACCTGGGCGACGCCTTGCTGCCGGTACTGGCGGTGCTCTCGACGGTGAAATTCGTCATGGTGATCATGCTCTTCATGCACCTGCGCTTCGACGACAAGCTCTTCACCCGGATTTTCATCGTTTCGCTGGCACTGGGCGCGGCGGTGCTCTTCGCGGTCTTCGCGCTGTTCACGAGCGACAACACCGTCCTCTAACGGCCGACGGCCGGCCTACGAAGCGAGAACGAGACGGCCGCGACCGCTCGCGAGGCGCGTCAGGGCTGCTCCCCGGTCCGCGCTTCATCCTCGATGGCAGCCAGCCGCATGCGCTCGTCGTCCTGCGCCCGCTGCTCTCGCTCGGAGCGGTCCGCCCACATGAAGAAGATGACCGCGATCGCGACCAGGTGCATCGTCTGACTGGGCGCCCACATGATCAGGCCGGCGATCCCCTGATCGTTCATGATCGTCATCGGGAAGACCGGCTCGGCGACCTGGTAGGCATCGTAGAGCGGGTCGCCGGCAAAGGTGATCAACGCACCGAGGAAGTGCTTCGGCGTGCTGGCGAGGAACAGATACACGATGCGCAGCGGGTAGCTCAGCCGAGATTGCAGCGGCTTCGGGTCGATCACCACCCACCAGAACAGCATCCCGACGACCAGGTACGAGACGTGCTGCACGCCGTGCACGAATTCGTTGCTCAGCGACGTGTCGTACCAGCCCGGCGCGAGGTGCCAGAGATAGAGCGTGACGATCAGCAGCGACGCCGCAATCAGCGGCTTCGTCATAAATCCGTACAGCATGCGCGCCGCGCTCGACCCCAGCAGCCGTCGTAGTACGTCCATGCGCAACGGCCGAGGCAACCCGAGCAGCGAGGGCGTTGTCGGCGCGCCGAGCAGGATCAGCGGCACGACAAGCATCAGGATCAGCTCGTGTTGGATCATGTGGAACGTGAAGTGATGCTCGCCCAGGTAGTCGAGCGGCGACTCCAGCGCCAGTAGCAGGAGCGCCAGCGCACTGAAGTACGACGCCGTACGCCAATTCGAGTGCTGGCGGCTGCGATCCTGCCAGCGCCTCAGCCCATTGAGGTAGAAGAACCCCGCCAGCGCCACTGGAATCAGTATCTGCGGGTCCGTGTTCCAGACTTCCCACCATGGCCCAGCGCCATGCGGTTCACCGTGAAACGGCAGGGTCTGCGTGAGCAGACGCGAGACTGCGTCGGCACTCATTCGAGGCGGGCTCCTTATGGCGGGGCATCAGTCTGCACCGGCATCGTCTAGCACGCACGGACAACTGGCCGCACATTGACGCTGTTGAGCGCGCGCCGGTACGATCGCCCTCGACTTTGCGTACCAGGTACGCAAAGCATCGATGGAGGCTCGATGCAGCCCTTGCGGGTCGCGCTCGCTCAACTGAACACCACCGTCGGCGATCTCGGCGGCAACCGTGCGCTGATCCTCGACGCCGCCCGCCGCGCCGCCGATGCTGGCGCGGAGCTGGTCGCCTTCCCCGAACTCGCGATCACCGGCTACCCGCCGGAGGACCTGCTGATCCGCTCGGCGTTCATCGAGGACGCGCGCACCGCCCTCGAACAGCTCGCTCGCGATGCAGACGGCCTGCCGCCGCTGATCGTGGGCTGCGTCGGATTCGACCACCACCTCTACAACGCCGCGGCCGTACTGCACGGCGGCCAGATCGCCGGCATGTACTACAAGCACGAACTGCCCAACTACGGCGTCTTCGACGAGTTCCGCTACTTCCAGCCCGGCGACGAAGCACCAACCTTCCGCATCGGCGGCGGCGACATCGGCGTCACCATCTGCGAGGACATCTGGTTCCCCGGCGGGCCGATGCGCGAGCAGGCGCTGGCCGGCGCTCGTCTGATCGTGAACATCAACGCCTCGCCCTATCACGCCGGCAAGGCCAGCGCCCGCGAGCGCATGATCGCCACCCGCGCCACCGACAACGCCGTCGCTGTCGCCTACGTGAACCAGGTTGGCGGGCAGGACGAACTGGTCTTCGACGGCAACTCCTTCGTGCTCGACCCCTCGGGCGAGGAGATCGCGCGCGCCGCGTCGATGCAGGAGGACCTGCTGATGGCGGACGTGCCGATCGAGCGGGTGATCCAGACACAGCTTCACGACCCGCGCATCCGCCGCGAACGCGGCCCGCAGCACCGCACCCCGCCGATCGTGGTGACGGAGGCCCGCAATGAACCTCAGACGCCGCTGCCGCAGAGCGCGCCCGTCGAGCCGGCCGAGGAGCTGACCGAGACCTACGACGCGCTCGTGCTCGGCACGCGCGACTACCTGCGCAAGACGGGCTTCGAACGCGTCTTCGTCGCCGTCTCGGGCGGTATCGACTCCGCGCTCGTCGCCGCGGTCGCAGTCGATGCGATCGGGCCGGAGCGGGTGACAGGCGTCTCGCTGCCATCGCGCTACTCCTCGGAAGGCTCGATCGCGGACGCGCAGGGGCTGGCCGAACTGCTCAGCTTCCGCCTCATCACCTTCCCGCTGGAGGCGACCCATCAGGCAGCCCTCGACACCCTCGCGCTCGAGTGGGAGGGCAGCGAGCCGGGCACGGCGGAAGAGAACTTGCAATCGCGGCTGCGCGGGCTGCTGACGATGGCGCTCTCCAACAAGGAACCGTCGTCCATGGTGCTGACAACCGGCAACAAGTCGGAGTACGCCTGTGGCTACGCGACGCTCTACGGCGACATGGCAGGCGGATTCGCGGTACTCAAGGACGTCTCGAAGACGCTGGTCTACGAGCTGGCGCGATACCGCAACACGCTGGGCCCCGCGATCCCGCAAAACTCGATCGACAAGCCCCCGTCGGCAGAACTCCGCCCCGACCAACTCGACTCCGACTCGCTACCGCCCTACGACGTGCTCGATCCGATCCTCGAGGCCTACGTCGAGGATGACCTGCCTGTCGAGGCGATCGTCGTGATGGGATTCGAGCCCGATGCCGTGCGACGCGTGATCGACCTCGTGAACCGCAACGAGTACAAGCGTCGCCAGTCCCCGCCCGGCGTGAAAATCAGCAGCCGAGCCTTCGGCCGCGACCGCCGCCTGCCGCTCGCCAACCGCTACCGAGGCTAACGCAACACGAGCCATTCCCCCGGAGTTCCAGCAAGAGGGATGCGGGGGGCGAAGCCCCCTGCAGGTCCAAGGGCGGGTGGGCGGGTTCCATCCAGAAAACACAGCGCGCGAAGCGCGACCCTACTCCTCGGTGTCGGACTCCTCGGCAGCATCGAACGCGTCACCGAGCCGCTGACCGACGGCCGCACTGAGCGTGTCCGAGGCGGTCAGGCTGATCCACGTCTCGAAGGCCTCGCGCACCGGCGCGTACGCGGCCTCGATCTCGTCCTGCAACGCCTCCTCGGAGCCCATCGCCATGCGCGCGCCGGAGATCCTCGCGACCAGCGCCTGCAGCCGAGGCTCCAGCGTGTCGTAGAGGTCGTGGAACCGCTCATCGCCCTCGGCGTGTCCGCGATCCTTCATGATCTCGAGCGCGCCGAGCACCCAGGCGACGGTGCCGAGCACCGTCCCGGCCTCCTCGCCCTCGAGAGCCAGCGCGAGGTGCTTCTTCGGGGGTGTCACGAGACGTGCCCGTTCTCGAACGCCACGGTCTCCGCCATGAGCACCCCACCGACGAGCGCAGCATCCTCGCCGAGCGTCGACGGCACCACGCTCGGGCCGGGTGCCACCTCATCGATCACGCTCTGCACGAGCGTTGCCAGCCGCTGCGCGTGCTCCTCCTCGGCGTCCAGCACGATCACCGCTGGGTCGAGCAGCGCCGAGGCGTCCGCGACCAGCCCTGCGACGGTCTCCACCGTCTGTGCCGTGGCCTCAGCCGTCAGCTCCGGCATCGCGGGCAACGCGCCCGCCTCGCTGTGGGCTCCCCGCAACTGGCGGCCTCCGACGAGCGCCGCGACAGCCGGCTCCCCGCGCAACGAGAAGTACAGCGCGTCGTCCACGCCTTGTGCCGCGCCCTGCCAGCGCTCGCCAGTCAGCGCGGCCACGGTGCGGCTCTCCGCGACGACCGGGGCATCGATGTGTCTGCGCACCGCGTCGGCGACCGCGAGCCCGTCCCACGTGCCCTGCCCCGTGCTTCGCAGCAGTGTGCCGGTCGTCGCATCGACGGCGCCGGGGGCCGCGATCGCGATACCGACCGCCGAGCGTCGCTCATCGTCGCGCGCGAAGAAGGTCGCGATGCGGCCTCCGACCTCCCACGACCACGCCTTGGCGTCCGCCAGCTCCGGCAACGGCCACTGCTCGCGGCCCAGCGGGCTGCCACCGGGCTCCACCATCAGCAGCCGCAGCGTCTCAGCGGTGAAATCGATTGCCAGCAGCACAGGTTCGGGAGTCATCCGGCGTTCGCCCTCTCCGCCGCTTCCGCATCGGCATCCGCGATCTTACGCAACGCCTCCGCTACGTGATCGACATCGCTGCTCGCCTCGATGCCTGCCAGCGGGATCGCGATCAACTCGCCCGGCAACGGCGACGATGCGGCGAAATCACGGTCGAGCAGCCGCTCGTCGTCCTCGCCCATCGTGGCCCGCACCTTCGCGTCACGATGCAGCGAGGGGCCGATTGCAACCTCGCAGGTGATGCCCTCCGCGGTCAGCGCCGCGACCGTGTCGGCCGCAGTCCGCTTCCAGAGCTGCGAGCGCAGGCGCACGACGTAGCGGTCGTAGCCGTGCCGCACCCAGCGCCCGTGTGCCATCTTCGCCAGCGCGCGGATGCCCCGGAGCTGCTCCGTCAGTTGCCACGCCGCCTCGCGACGGCGCTGAAGCGATGCTGTTATTGCCCGCAGCTCAGCGAGCGCGATGCGCAGCGACTGCTCCTCCGGCACGCTGCGCACGGCGCGAGCACGTTCGGCGCCAGCGTCCTCCAACAGCACCGCGCCGCCGGCAGCACCTTCTCCGCCGGTCAGCACGTGTTCGCGGCCAAAGCCGAGTACCGCCGCCGTCCCGAAGCTGCCGACAGGCTCTCCGCGATGCTCACCACCGAGGGCCTCAGTCACATCCTCGATGATCGCCACCTCGCCACGCTCCGCCAGCCCCAGCAGCTCCGGCATCGTCGCCGGATGCCCGAAGGCGTGGACGACGACCGCCGCCCGCGTCGCCTCACCGAGCGCGCGAGCGAGCCCGCGAGGCGAGAGGGAAACAGTCTCCGGGTCGATATCGCCGGGCACGGGCGTCATTCCGGCGGCCTTCACCGCCTCGGTTGCTGGGTCGCCGTGCAACGTCGGCACGACCACCTCGCCGTCGTCGAGCCCGATTGCCTCGAACGCGAGCGCGTACGCCTCCACGAGGCTCGCGCTGGCGACCGCGATCCGCCCACCACCGACGAACTGCGTCAGCTCGCCCTCGAACGCGGCGAGCGGGTCGGGATCATCGGCGGGCGGCGGCACGACGTAGCGAGGGAACGGCTCGGCCCGAACGGGCGATCCGCCGTCGACCGCGAGTTTGGCGCTCATCGCGCGAGTCCGAACCGGAGCGTGCTCTGCATGCGCCGGAGCGTACGAGAGGTGCGCGCGCTGACGCAAAACGATGCCCCGCTGACTACGGCGAGGTGCCACGCGGCGACGCTGTGGCAAGGTGTAGCCATGAACGTGGAAATTGGCCCGATTGGCATCATCGGCGCAGGGCGTCTCGGCAGCTCGCTCGCCGTCGCCCTGCATGCCGCCGGCTACCCCGCGCGCGTAATCGCCAGCCGCAGCACGACCTCAGCCGAGGCGCTCGCAAACCAGCTCGAAGGCGCGACGGCAGCCACGCCCGAGCAGGCCATCGAGGCCTGCGAGATGCTCTTCCTCACCGTCCCCGACGACGAAATCGCCTCGCTGGCGGCCTCGCTACCATGGCGCGAAGGTCAGCACGCCGTCCACTGCAGCGGTGCGATCGGCCTCGATGCGCTCGCGGCGGCCACCGAGGCGGGCGCGACCGCTGGCTGCCTGCACCCACTGCAGTCGTTCCCATCGCGCGAAGGTGATGCGACTCGCTTCCGCGACATCGTCAGCGGCATCGAGGCCCCTGCCCCACTCTCGGGTCTGCTCGAAGCGATCACGCGCGACCTCGGCGGCGAGGTCGTCCGACTGGAGGGCGTCGACCGCGCCCGCTATCACGCTGCCGCCGTCTTCGCGAGCAACTACGCGGTCGCGCTCGCAAGTGCTGCCGGTCGAGCATGGGAGCTGGCCGGACTACCTGCCAAGCAGGCACGCCTCGCGCTCGCCCCCCTACTGCTCGGCACTGCCACCAACATCGCCGATCGCGAGCTCGCAGAGGCGCTCACCGGCCCACTCGCCCGCGGCGACCTTGCGACGATCGAGCGCCATCTCGCGGTCCTCGATGCTGCTCCGGACGGCGATGCGGAATTGGCAGCGCTCTATCGCCGCCTGGGCTCAGAACTGCTCGCCCTCGACCTCGACCACCCGCCGATGACGACGGAACGGCTACACGAGCTGTTCGAGGGCGACTGATTGCATCTCCCTGATGAGAGCATGGTTCCCGCCGGTGTCGACTTCGTTACGACTGACGTCCTCCCGCGACTCCTCTACGCGCGGTCGTTCCATCCGACGGCAAGCGCCGGGGGAGCGGGGGCGAAGCCCCCGCAAGAGAACGGCGGGCGGGCGGGTCACCCCCGAAGGGGAAAACACAGCGCGGCAGAGCCGCGTCCGTCTTCCATCTCACAGCCCCCAACCCACCTCGCACGTACACTGAGCGAATGAAGCTCGAACTCGGCGAACACGTCATCGACTGCACCGACCACACCGCGATCATGGGCATCCTCAACGTCTCCGACGACTCGCCCGTCACCACCTCGATCGCCAGCGCCGGCGACGCCCGCGAACGCGCGCTCGCGCTCGTCACCGAGGGCGCAGACATCATCGACGTGGGCGCGCACTCGACAGCCGCCGGCAAGCGCGACATCTCGCCACAGGAGGAGATCGAGCGCGTCTGCCCCGTGATCGCGGCGCTGGCCTCGGAAGGCGTCCCCACCTCGGTCGACACATGGACCGCCGAGGTTGCGCGAGCAGCCGCCGAGGCCGGTGCGAACCTACTCAACGACGTCACTGGCTTCAGCGACCCCGCGATGGTCGCCGTCGCGGGCGAATACGGGCTCGCCGCGTGCGTCATGCACATGCGGGGCAAGCCGAAGCTCCACTGGGAGGTCGACCAGAGCTACAACGACATCGCAACCGAGGTGCGAGAGTTCCTGATCGACAGCGCCGCGACTCTGGAGCAGGCGGGTGCCGGACAAGTCTGGATTGACCCCGGATTCGCCTTCGGCAAGTCCCCGCAGGACAACGTGCTGATGCTGCGCGACGTGCCAAACCTCGTCGCTACCGGCTACCCGGTGCTGATCTCCGCCTCGCGCAAGGGCTTCCTCAGCCAGCTGCTGGGCCACGAGGACGACCAGTACGCGCAGGGCACCTTGGAGGCGACGATCGCCTTCAACACCCTCGCTGCCACCATGGGCGCGCACATCGTGCGGGTGCACGACATCGCCGCCATCGCCGACGCAATCAAGATCGTCGACGCCGTGCGTGCGGCCGGCTCAGCCGCCGCGGACTAGCTCCCACCGCCGGCGACAGCCGTGGAGGCACGTTCGGCTCGTTGTTTCGCGAGTTCAGAGACTTCCAACGGCCGGAAGGCCCGCCAGTAGATCGCCGTCGAGATCGCGTAGCAGGCACCCATGATCAGGAACGGAGTCGTGAAGTCGCCGCCATCGAGCAACCGCGACCCGCCCCAGAGTGCGAGCGCCGAGAGCGCCCCACCGACCGCGATCTCGATGCCCGTACTCGTAGCGCGCTCGCGGGCGTCGAGCACCTCCATGTTGAAGGCGTCATCCAGCGGCCCGCTCATTCGGAACACCATTACGCGGCCGGCGTACGAGGCGCCGACCAGCCACAGCAACAGCGCACCTTCGCCCAGCAGCACCGGCAGTAGCCCCATCCCGAAGACGAACGGCAGCGCAAGCATCCGCGTGAGCGTGATCGCATCGACCTTCAACATGCGCGCCGCCAGCAACGGGACGAACAGCATTGCGGCCGCCAGCGCCAATTCCCCGCCCGCGAACATGAAGCCGATCTGCGCATCCTCCGCGTGCAGGTGCCCCTCATGGAACGCGACGTTGAAGAGCGGACCGATCGCGCCGTAGCCGAGCGAGATGAACCCGCTGGTCAGCACGAAGAACGCGATCCTGCGAGGGTGGTGAATCCCCGACGTCAGGGCGCGCACGCTCCAGCGTCGAGCGCCCGGTCTCGCCGTCCGCAAGAAGTCCTGCTCAGGTCGCTCGATCGCCTCGGTCGTCCGCAGCAGCACTGCGGGGAGCAGCGAGAGATACCAGAGTCCGAGCCCCGCGTACGTCGCGTAGCGATAGGCCTCGACCTTACCGATCGAGTCGATGAAGAGCAGCGGTACGAGCGCAGCGATCAGCGCGCCGGTCATCGCCGAGAAGGTGCGCAGGCTGCCGGCGACGGCGAACAGGTGCACACGCTCCTCCGGCCGACTGTTCTCGGCCATGAACGCGGGCTCGGCGGTGTGATGCAGATTGCCAAAGAACGCGCCGAACGCGGGTGCAGCCAGCAGCATGCCCTCACTCTGTGTGCTGATCTGCACCAGCCCAATCACCGCGCCGATGCCATCACCGAGGACGAACGAGGCTTTACGCCCAATGCGGTCGGAGACCAGTCCCGCAGGCACTGCAGTGATCGCGCGGGCGATCGCTTCGATGATCAGGCGTAGTGCGATGAACTTGATGTCGAACCCAATGGCCAGCAAATAGAGGTTGAACAGCACGGTCCACGAGCCGTGGATCATGTCCATCCCGATCACGTGCAGCACATAGAGGTTCGCGTTGCGGCTGAACTGCCGCGTCTTCGTGATGTACTCATTCACGACGGCACCCGCGCCGCCCGATCGATTGCCGCTCATCGCCTGCTCCTCATGTGCCCGCCTTGTGGAGGCACCGTAGAACTTCAAGTGTAGTTGAAGTCAACCGTGCCATCATGAGGTCGATGGCATCGCTCGCGAACCACCTCACGATCGGCGACCTCGCCCGCCGCAGCGGCATCGCCACCTCCGCGCTACGCTTCTACGAGCAGCGAGGCCTGATCGAGGCCGAGCGTACGACCGGCAACCAGCGTCGCTACCCGCGTGCGACGTTGCGCACAGTCGCAATCATCCGTGCGGCGCAGGGCCTCGGTCTCTCGCTGGAAGAGATCCAGCACGCCCTCGACACCCTGCCCGGTGGCCGCACGCCAACGAAACGCGACTGGGAACGCCTCTCGCGTTCATGGCGCCGAGGCCTCGACGACCGCATCGAGGAACTCGAACAACTCCGCGACAGCCTCTCCAGCTGTATCGGCTGCGGCTGCCTCTCGCTGCGCACCTGTGCGCTGTTCAACGCCGGCGACCACGCCGCGACCCGGGGCGTCGGCCCGCGCTACCTGCTCGGCGACCGCTACGACGACCCCGACCCCCTCGCGGGCGACGCCTAAGCGGCACCGCGCGACAGCCGAGGCCGACGACGCTACGCTGCGGCGATGCACGTACTTATCTCCACCGGGCTCACCCTCCCTCAGGTCAGCGACGCCGACCTCGCACGTATCACCGCGGCCGCCGGCCCCAACTCGACCGTCACCCTCGCCAGCACGGAGGAGGAGGCGCTGGCCGCTGCGCCGGACGCAGACGTGATCCTCGGGCCCGTCAGCGAGGAGGTGTTCGCCGCTGCCCCGAAGCTGCGCTGGGTCGCCGCCATCGCCTCCGGCGTCGACCACTACCTCTTCCCCGCGCTCAGGGACGGAGACGTGGTGCTCACCAGCGAGAAGGGGCTCGTCGGCAGCCACCTCGCTGAGCACGCCTTCGGTCTGCTCTTTTCGCTCACTCGCGGCATCGCGCAGAACGTGCGCTACGGCAACGAGACATGGGAGCACCGCTTGGAGTTCCGACGCGACAACATCGAGCTCGAAGGGATGACGATGGGCATCATCGGCCTCGGCGGCACCGGCCGCGCAATCGCCCGTCGCGCTGCCGCGTTCGGCATGCTCTGCCAGGCAATCGACCGCGAAGAGGTGACCACGACCCCGGAGATCGCAGAGGTACGCCCGACCAGCGCTTTCAACGAACTGCTCGAGACCTCCGATGTGGTCGCGGTCTGCTGCCCGCTCACGGAGGAGACGCAGGACCTCTTCGATGACGACGCATTCGCCCACATGAAGCCCACCGCCTACCTGGTCAACGTCACCCGTGGCGGCATCGTGGACGGCGATGCGCTGATTCGGGCGCTCGAAGGCGGCCAGATCGCCGGCGCGGGCCTCGACGTCACCTCGGAGGAACCGCTGCCGTCCGACCACGCACTCTGGGACGCGCCCAACCTGGTAATGACGCCGCACACAGCAGGCGCCAGCCAACTCCGCGCCGGTCGCAACCTCGACCGCTTCTGCCGCAACCTCGGACGCTTCGCAGCAGGCGAGCCGCTGGAAGGCGTCGTCAACAAGGGACTGGGCTTCTAGGCGGCGGGCTGGGATCCGTCTCAGGGGACTAAGGTACTTCGGCGCGATCCGCTACAGCAACCGGGGCCGCACATATAGGGCTGCGGGCATCAACGCTCCGGCGAGAACCTGGTGCGGCATCACCCTCGACCGTCTCAGAACAAGCAGCAGCAGCGGCACCGCGCTGAGAGGGCGGCAACTGCGCGATCACACACGAAGAGCGCCGGCCGACTGACTCCAATCGAGGGTGCGGGAGCGAAGCCCCGGCAAATCTAAGGGCGGGTGGGCGGGCTCCATCCAGAACACACAGCGCGACAACGCCGCGTCCGCTCTCCACGACCAGCGAGGCTAGATCACCCCCGCCTCGCGCAGCGCAGCGACGCCGTCAGCGTCGTAACCCAGCGTGCCGAGAATCTCCGCCGTCTGCTCGCCGATCTCTGGCGTCGGCTGTAGCACGTGGTCCGGTGACGGCGTCCGGCTGAGGTTGACCGCCTGTCCGACGACGTGCGTATCACCGATCGACGGCGACTGCATCGGAATCGCGATCCCCAGGTGCTGCACCTGTAGGTCGGCGAACGTCTCCTCGATGCTGTTGATCGGTCCACACGGCACGCCGGTCTCGTTCATCACCGTGATCCACTCCGCGCTCAGGCGGGTCACCGTGATCGTCTCGATCGCCTCGTTCAGCTCATCGCGATGCTGTCCGCGCACGCGGGGGTCGGCGAAGTGCTCGTGCTCGCCCAGCTCGGGCGCATCCAGCGCCTCGCACATGCGCCGGAACATCTCGCCGCCGGAGGCAGCGATGTTGATGTAGCCGTCGGAGGTGCGGAAGACGCCGGTCGGTACCGCCGTCGGGTGGTTGTTCCCCGCCTGCGGGGGCACCTCGCCGCCGATCAACCAGCGTGCCGCCTGAAAGTCGAGCATCATGATCTGTGCTTCCAGCAGCGAGGTATGCACCCACTGCCCCTCGCCGGAACGCCCGCGCTCGTGCAGCGCGATCAGGATGCCCTGCGCCAGCTGCAGGCCGGCTGTCATGTCCGCGATCGCGATCCCAACGCGCACGGGCCCCTGCCCCGGCAGTCCGGTGATCGACATCAACCCACCCATGCCCTGTGCGATCTGGTCGACGCCGGGGCGGCTCACGTACGGGCCGTCCTGCCCGAAGCCGGAGATGCTGCCGTAAATCGCGCGCGGGTTGACGGCCTTCACCGCCTCGTAATCGATGCCCAGCCGGTGCTTCACGTCCGGTCGGTAGTTCTCGACCACGATGTCGGCGTCTTCGAGCAGCTTGAAGAAGATCTCCTTGCCCTCATCCGCCTTCAGGTTGAGCGTGATCGCTCGCTTGTTGCGCTGCAGGTTCTGGAAGTCAGGGCCGTGGCGTGCGCCGCCGGCCATGTCGATCGCCCCGGGCGGTGCCGGCGCCTCGATCTTGATCACGTCCGCGCCCCAGTCGGCGAGCTGGCGCACGGCCGTGGGGCCCGCGCGCACGCGCGTCAGGTCGAGCACGATCAGGTCGTCGAGCGGTAGGTACCCGTTCTCAGCCATGGTTCACCCCTCAGCGAGTCGCAGTGCGCACAAACATTGGCGCGATAATAGCCCTTCCGAGTCCGGACCCACGCTGAGGCGCTACTTCTCGCCGACCGATCCGGGCGATGGATACACCGCACCGTCGAATGAGAAGAAGGTCGGCGAGTTGCACTGCGGGCAGATGCGAATCTTCGTCGTGCCCGTCGCGTGCCCCGCGTGCCAGCCGACATCCGACGTCACCTCGGTGCCGCAATAGCCGCACTCGAACGTCACCGGCTCGCCGCTGACGGCACCCATCCAAGAGTGCCCGCCCGTCCTCAAGTAGTCGCGTGGCTCGGCCGTCATACGCATTCGCCCGTCATCGCGGCGCGATGATAGCGCGCTTTGATGGGCCGGGCGTCGCGATGTGACGATCGCCACCACGAGATGTGCAGGCGGGGGACACCGTGGCCGAAGATCGCGAGCCGGAGGTAGGACAGCACGGCGAGTTCAGCCTTAGCATCACGTGGGACATCGTCGAGAGCGACGAAGAGCACGTGATCTGCCGCATGCCTTTCACCGACGACCTGCGCAGTGCCACCGGCGTGGTACACGCGGGCGCGATGCTCTGGATCGCCGACCTCACCGCCACCTACCTCGCCACCAACGGCACGGAGGTCACCGACGATGGGCGCGGCTTTCCGCTGGTGATCGACCTGCCTGCCAGCGTGCTGGCCAACCAGCAAGACGGCGACATCATGGCGGAGGCGCACATCGTCCGCCGCGGCCGTCGCGTCACAGTCGTCCGCACCCGCGTGAGCGGCATCGACGACAAGACACGGGTCGAGGTCACGACCACCCACATCCCGTGGTGAAGCTGTGGGCCTGCTGCCCTCGCTAACTCCGTCGCGCGATGGTGATGATCTCCGGGTTCGTGTCGGTCAGCTGCTGCCGATCCCAGTCCCCGAACTGTTCTTCGACTGCCAGTCCGGCCGCGGAGAGGAACGAAGACCGCGACTTCACATCGAGGAACCTCTGCCTGCCCGGGAGGATCCGCGGTCGATCCCACGAGGGGCTGGTGAACGTGTTCGTGTACGACACGACATCGCCCTCAACCGTCTCGATCTCGTGCCACTTGCGCACCACGACACCTGTGGCGTCTACCGCCTCGACCACATTCTGCGGCAACCAGCTCTCCCACGCCCGGACCAGCGGATTACGCGTTTCAAACACGAAGCGGCCGTGCTCGGTGAGGGCCGACCTGACCGCGGCCAACGTCGCCTCGATCTCCCCGTCTCCCATGATCACCTGAATGGCATGGCCGGTCATGACGATGAGGTCGAACTCTTGGTCCCAGGCGCCTGAGGCCGCCTCCCCGATGATCCACTCGATGTCCGGCTCTTTGCGTGCCTGCTCCAACATCGCCTCGGCGGGGTTAATCCCGCACAGCCGACCGGCGTGGCCGGCCAACCGGGCGAGGCGTAACAGCTCACCCGTCCCGCAACCGACATCGAGTACGCTCGACGCCGACATCACCAACGGCAGACAGAAGCCAAAGTCGGCTCGTTGCTCCCACGGCTCCCACAGGTCATACAGCTCCGCAAGAAGGGGATCGAGGAACAGAGGATCGTTCACCCCACCAGCGTGCCGGACGCCCTCGACACGCCGCAACCAAGGCTGCTCGATCGCGAGGACGGACAGTTCAGGCGCTCAACGAGGCCCGATCGCGCCGGAACGGTGAGAGGTCGATCGTCGGCGAGCCGTCCAGCAGCCGCTGCGCGACCGCCTCGCCGATCGCCGCCGCGAACTTGAAGCCGTGGCCCGAACAGAGGCTGACCGCCAGCACTTGCTCGTGATCCGGATGCGCGTCGATCAGGAAATTCTCGTCCGGCGTGTTCGTGTACATGCAGACCACCGAGCGCAACGGCTCGCCGGCCACCTCCGGCATCCACCGCCCGGCGACATCGCGCACCGCCTCGATGTCCGCGGCCGACACCTCGCGCGCGACACCGTCCGGCGGCGTCTGTTCACCCCCGTGGTGCAGCGCCACCTTCAGCCCGGCCGACGGCCCCCACCCACCGAGGTCGGGCAGCGAGTAGAAGTGCGGCCCTTCCGCGGGCTCCCAAACGCTGATCGGCGCGTCGTTGCCACCTGAGCTGGCTGAGCCAGCCGATGGCGACGCGAACCAGTGCATCACCTGCCGCTCCACCACCAGCGGCACCCCCGCCCCGGCAACCAGTGATGGGTTCCACGGCCCGGCAGCGAGCACGAGCCCATCAGCCTCGACCTCGCCATCCGCCGCGGTCAGGCGCACACCGCCATCGGTCGCCTCCCAGCCCTCGACGGGCGTCTCGAAGCGCAGCTCCGCGCCTGACCGTGCTGCCTGCTCCAGGTGCGCCTCGACGCAGCATTCGACGAGCAGTACGCCCGCACGATGCTCGTACAGCGCCTCGAACTCGTCGCCGGGCCGCAGCGTGGGGAAGCGGCTGCGCACCTCGGGGCACTCAGCACCTCGTAAGGGATGTCGTACGCCTCCGCGGAGGCGCGAGCCCGCACAGCCATCGCGCCGCCCGCCTCGAGGTAGAGGCCGCCCGTGATGCGCAGCAACGACTGCCCGGAGGCGCGTTCGAGCGCCTCCCTCAGCTCATAAGCACGCTGCACCAGCGGTACGTAGGCGGCACCCTCCGCGTACGCCTCGCGGATGATGCGAGACTCGCCGTGCGACGAGCCGAGCGTGTGTGGCGGCCGGTAGCGGTCGAAGCCGACGACCTCCGCCCCACCACTCGCGAGGTGGTAGGCAGCCGCGCTGCCCATCGCGCCCAGCCCGACGACGACCACGACGCGCACCGGCTACGCCGCCTTCGGGCGCTTGAACCACAGCACGACGCGCTTCGTGCGTGTGAGCTGCTCGCCTGAGTCCGCATCGGTCGTCGTGACGTCCTGGAGCTTGTTCACGTGCAGCAGCTCCCAGCCGTCATCACCGAGCTCGTTCAGGTCATCGATCGAGAACTCGGCGAATTGATCGCCGTCGTTGTCGACGATGTGTGTCTGGTATTCCCACTGCATGCGACCCCCTCGTGCGCTCACTGAAGAGAGGCAGCGTAACCCGCGGAGACGGTCTCGGAGCGTCGCAGGTGCCAAGGAGCAGCGCCGTTCGCGTTGCTCCCGTGCCCTACCTTCGCCGGATGCTCACCGAGTCGCTGATGTCCAGCGAGAGCAGCGTCTGCGCGAACACCGGTGCACCGACGATGTAGGTCTTCCACAGCTGTGTCGCGGGATCGAAGACGAAGAGCGCCTCCACCTCGAACAGTTGGGCGTCGATCAGCCCCTGGATGTCGGTCGTGCCCGCAATGACCACGGTCAGCCCACCGGCCGGTGGCACCGTCGCCGCGTTCGGCGCTGAGTCGCCCGTTACCAGGTCGATCGGACCACGGAGGAAGACCGCTCGGACCACCTTGTCGCTGGTCATCGTGACCGCTGTCTGGATGAGATCCGCGCTGAGACCGGCTACGTCACCCTCCCAGCGGTCGAAGTGCCAGCCGCTGGCCGGCTGCGCGGTCAGCACGACCACTCCGCCAGTCAGATGCACATCGCGCGAGGGGTTGCTGACGACAGTGCCACCGCCCGAGACCTCCGTCGCAAGCGTGAAGCCATCGATCGGCTCGAACACCGCAATTGCGCTGACCGGGCCGGTGAGCGTCACCTCGATGTCTGAGAAGACGCCGGCGACATCACCCTCCCAGTGGCCGAATTGCCAGCCGATCGCTGGTGTCGCCGTCAGTGTGACGCGCGAACCGGTGAGCAACGAATCCGCGTTCGGGATGCGCGTAACGGTCCCCGACCCTTCTTGGGCCGTGATCACCCGCACGAGCTCCGCCGGCGTGTACGTGAAGACGGCGCGGGCAGCACGGTGGCCGTCCATCGTCACGGAGGTCACTACGTTGCTACCCGCCGCGTCGAGCTCCCAGTGGTCGAAACTCCAGTCGGTGGCCGGGATCGCGGTCAGCCCCACCACGGTCCCGCCGGCATAGCCCGTCGAGGATTCTGAGCGCGCGATCGTCCCTTCACCCTGCACGGACGTACTGAGCTGCAGTCGCGTCTCGACCACGAAGATCGCGCGAGCGCTGAGATTGCGCTCCACCGTCACATCGACGGCCGCAGCGGTGCCGAAGAAGTCGCCCTCCCAGTGGCTGAACCTCCAGCCATCGCTGGGCGTCGCCGTCAGCGAGACCCGTTCGCCCGCCCGATAACTGGCGAGGGCCGGCTCGCTCACGACAGAGCCAGAGCCAGAAGCGGCAGCCGCGACCGCAAACAGGTCAGGGGCGGTCGGGACGAACACCGCGAAGAGTGCCTGATCGCTCTCCACCGTGATGATCAGCGTGGAGTCGATGTTCGCCACATCGCCCATCCAACGATCGAAGCGCCAGCCGACGAGCGGGATCGCCCTCAGCGTCAGCTCGCTACCGGGCTCGTTGAGCAGGTTGTCGGTGCGAGGAGCGATCACCTGCGCGTCTGACCAGACCGTGCCGAATCCCAGCACCTGCACGCTGACCACGGGCGGCGCTGCGATCGCGAAGACCGCTCGCGCGGTCACATCGCGATCCAGTCGCACGGTCGTCGTCGTGTCGGAGCCGGGTACATCGGCTTCCCAGTGCGAGAATCGCAGGTTCCCGCCGCCGACCACGGCCGTCAGCGTCACGTCCTCGCCAGTAGCGAAGTCATAGGTGCCACCACCGCTCGTGGCCGAATTGACCGTCACCGTGCCGCAGCAGTCACCCGCCACCTCAAGTGTCAGCGAATGGCGATCGAGCACCGCCGCGACGGCCTCCCGCACGAACACGGCGCGCACATTCTGGTTGCGCACCATCACGACAGCGAGGGGGATGTCGTCCCCCGAGGCGTCGAGCTCCCAGTGGTCAAAGCGCCACCCCACGCTAGCTGTCGGGAACAGCGTGACCGGCGCGCCCGAGGCGAAGACCGCGGCAGCCGGGATGCGCGCCACCGTGCCAGAGCCACTCACCGGCGTCGCCAGCAGGAAGCCAGAGAGCGGCGCTGCCTGGGCAGGCGCGCCATCGCCGATCGCAGCGACCGTGGCCAGCAGCACAGCAGCCAGGGCGAGAGCGAGTTTGCGCAGGAACCGAGCGGTCAACGCGTACATAGGGATTGCCTTTACGCTGCGAACTACCTGCCCGGGGCGGCGGGTAGTCATAAGCAGCTTACTCACTCTCGGCGGATCTGATCAAGTGCATGTATATGTTACTAATTTCTGAAGCTGGCCTGCGGCGGTGGCAGGCGCATGGACCTCGGGAGCCTGGAGCGCTGGCTGGCGCGCTTCTCACAAAGAAGAGAGCCCGATGCGGATGCATCGGGCTCCTCTTAGAATCCGCTTGCCCGGTGGTGCGCTGGATGGTGACGGCGCCGACAAGCTGACGAAGTTCGTCGACCTCTGCGACACCTTCAACGTCCCGATCGTGAACTTCGTCGACCAGCCCGGCTTCATGCTCGGTGTCGCTGCGGAACAATCCGGATCGC